>OLSM01002752.1_pt1 | contig 10813 bp, 15 predicted proteins | sample 1672721 | NCBI WGS metagenome assembly OLSM01 (sample SAMEA3136717, study PRJEB25190) | human gut metagenome | reverse complement strand
TTTTTAACGATGATGCTCTCTTCCATGTTTACCATGAAAGAAACGATCAAAATCATCTTGATTCATTATTTAGCAAACGTTATCATTGGTATTTTAATACGCAAAAAAGCACCGCAAATTAGTAAAAATAATCAAAAATTAAAAGAAAGCAACCAAAAAAATACCTTAACAAAAAGCATTAACAAAGCAATTACAACTCTCTTAATGATTTTAGGAACTGTTACTTTTTATATGCTAATCACTTATATTCTTACTACTCTTTTAGGAAATAACGTTCTTCTAAAAACAGGAATATCTGGATTTTTAGAAATCACCAACGGTCTTAATAACTTAGCGATGTTAAATATTAGTACCAAATTAAAAGAAGTGATCGCTATTGCTATCATCTCTTTCGGAGGCTTAAGTATTCATACCCAAATTAAAGCCATATTGGAAGACACCAAAATTTGTTATCGCTTCTTTTTAAAAGGAAGAATCATGCATGCTTGCATTGGCGTTTTATTAATCATGATATTCTAACAAGAAAAAGAAGAAGGATAATTTGTATTTTCATTTTTTAATCCCAAATAACTAAATTCTAAATCGTCCATCTTTGTTGTATTTACTCCATCAATCAAAACAGGAATCGTAAAAGTAACAAGATAATAATCATCTTCTAAATCTTGATATTGATAATGAATACATAAATCATAACGAGCATTACTACTTTTAAGTGCATATACTTCCCCATCATAAGTAATTTGATTTGCTTCCACAATAAGTTCCTTTTCTTGATCCATAAGAAGAGAAAAAATAGTTTGATCCTCATTTTTAGTAATTTGTAATCCATTTAAATGATTTTCTAAAAAATCACTTTCGATATTTTGAATCAATTCTGTTCTTGCAATCTCATCATCACTAGCATATGTTGTATCATGATTAATAACTTCGAGTGACATCATTACCCGAAGAAGAAGGAGTAGAACAATAGAAACAAGTACCAAACTAATAAGAAGTTCTAAAATAGTAAATCCTTTTTTATTCATTATGCATCACCCCAATACTAGCAAAATGATAAGCATCTTCTTCTAAAAATTCCCCTACTAACCAATAATCATAATCAGGATCATTAGACAAAGAAGAAAGATAGGAGTACATTGCCTCATTTTCTTGTTCGCCACGCATACCAACAGGTACAAGATAAAATTGCGTAATTCCAAACTCTTCCGTAAGAGTAGAACAACTAGAAGGGGAAAAATCATCACATGAAAGAGTACGGATTTTATCTGTACTAATATCATTTAAACCAACCATTTCCAAATATTCTTTAAGATAATATAATTGATAAATATGACTAACATCATCATACAAAATATTTCTTTTACTATTTTGAATCAAGCTTGTAAAAGTTCCATATAAAAGCAAAAGAGAAACACTAACAAAGGTAATAACAATAATCGTTTCCAAAAGAGCAAACCCTTTTTTCATATTTAATCCCCTACACTTTTTTCTTTTTATGTAATCTTTTATAATAAAATATACCAACAACAAGAACAAAAATGATAATCAAAAGAATTAACACAACATGAGAAAATTGATCAAAAATTCCTAAAATAGATTCCCAATTATCCCCTACTTTAGCACCAATAATCGTTAAAACAGAATTCCAAATAAGAGAACCTAGAATAGTATAAACTAAAAACTTTGGCATGGGCATCTCACTCATACCAGCCGGAATACTAATTAAACTCCGTACAATAGGAATGAATCGGCAAAAGAAAACAGTCTTATTTCCTTTGGTATCAAACCAATGATCAGCCTTCTCAATATCACTTGCTTTTAATCGCAAAACTTTACCAATCTTACCAGAAACTATTTTCTTTAAACGTTCTTTATTTAAAATTTTACCAATATAATATAAAACAAGTGCCCCAAGTAAAGAGCCAAGTGTTGCAGCTAAAATAACACCCACTACATGTAATTTTGTAAACGTTGTCATAAATCCGCCAAATAATAAAATGACTTCAGAAGGAATTGGCGGAAAAATATTTTCAACAGCAATTAAGAAAAATACACCAAAATAGCCAAATTGTTCCATAATAGATAAAACCATTTCTTGCATAAATAAACCTCATTTCTCTAAATAAGTATATCATAAATCGTTTGCTTCGCAAACAAAAAGATGTTGCTTTAGTGTTAAGTACAAGACTTAAAACGTCAACATCACATATTTAGGTTTTCCACTGGTTAATCTTGTATCCTAATGCTTTTTTATTTAGCCTTAACCAAATAGTAAGTTTAAAAGGATATCGGGCGCACACCAATCGTGCCATTCACGTTGTTGTTGTTGAGGTTGCCATTCGAATCCACAGCAAACACGTTAGCCCAACTGTTACTACTACCGACATTGAAGTTATACGGAGACATAATGGCCTTCAATTATCCAGATTAACCAACTTCATTATAACATAGATGATTACAATAAGAAAGAATTTACGAAAACACCCATGACGTGTTATAATGTAAATAGGAGTGATTTTATGCGCTATAATGTAATTAAAGATGCTAACAAAATAATTAACAAAAGTCCTTATTTAGTAAGCAATCCCGAAAATTATAAAAACAAATGGAATACTTTGTTTGAAAATAATAAACCAATTCATTTAGAATTAGGAACTGGCCGAGGCGAATTTATTATTAATATGGCCAAAGCTTACCCTAACATTAATTTTATTGGTTTAGAATTATATGATTCTCAACTAGTAAAAGCAACGGATCGCCTAAGAGGTCAAAACTTACCAAATTTAAAACTAATTAATGCCGATGCCAGAGACTTAGACAAATTTTTTGGTAAAGAAATAGATACAATTTATCTTACCTTTTCAGAGCCATGGCCTAAAAAACAAGATGAAAAGAAAAGATTTACTCATGAATCTTACTTAAGACTCTATGACAAAATATTTAAAAAACATAAACATATTATTTTAAAAACAGATAATAAAACATTATTCCAATATTCTCTAGAAAGTCTCTCTCAATATTGGTATACATTTGAAATCGTAAGCTTAGACTTACATCATGATGAGCGAAAAATACCAAACATTATGACTGACTTTGAAAGAAACTATGATAAAACTGAAAAAAGACCAATTTATTACTTAGATGCTAGATTTGAAGACTAATCTAGTTTTTTCTTTGCACAAAAAAAAGCATTTACTATGCTTCGTAAACGCTTACTTTCTTTTTATCTCTACCAAGTCTTTCAAAACGAACAACACCATTTACTTTAGCAAATAATGTATGATCTTTACCCATTCCAACATTTACTCCTGGATAAATCTTTGTTCCTCTTTGACGATATAGAATAGAACCTGCACTAACAGTTTCACCATCAGCAGCTTTAGCACCTAATCTACGTCCTCTTGAATCTCTACCATTACGAGTAGAACCTTGAGCTTTAACGTGAGCAAATAATTGGATATTAAGCTTCATAAAATTCATGGTCTAATCCTCCTTTATTATTTTAATATTTTTTTTATAAGTTTCTGCTAGTTCTTCTAGCATTTGAATCATATTTTCAATGATTAAATAAACATTCTTATTATCACTCATAACTTCTATTGTAAGCTTGCTTAATTCTTTTTTTTCATACTCTTCTTGATAAACTAAAGAATTAGCTTCTATTCTAAGACATGCATTGATACTTGTCGTAACAATACTAGATACAGAAGCGCAAACAATATCTTTGCCATACTCTTCAAAATTAGCATGACCAGTCATAATAATTTTATTTTTATTAACATATACTTTAATCATTTTTACTTATTAATTTTCTTAACAACTAATTTAGTGTATGGTTGTCTATGACCTTGAGTTTTACGATATTTTTTCTTAGGTCTGTATTTGAAGATTTTAATCTTCTTTTGTTTACCATGTTTTTCAACTAAACAAACAACACTAGCACCTTCTACGTATGGATTTCCCACTTTACCATCAACAGCTAAAACATTAGTAAATGTTACTTCACTTCCTGCTTCATTTGGTAACTTTTCTACGTAGATCACATCATTTTCTGCTACATAATATTGTTTTCCACCAGTTTCAAATACTGCTTTCATATTCATTCCTCCTTTTTTCTTAAATAAGACGCACCTTTATGGTAAGATTACTCTTTTTATAACCATTTCAGCGTGGTTTTTTACGAATATAAAGCTACTCGCATGAATAATTCTAACAAAAGTTTATGCTTTTGTCAAACGCATTTTCGCTATTTTACCTAAATTCTGCTATTTTCTTGTAATTTCTTCATCTCTGTCTTGAAATAAAGTACTAAATGCTTCTCTATTATTACGAATTGTTTCAAAATCATTCCGTCTATATTTGTTTTTTAAAACTCTTTTTTCACTCACATAAGTATGATCTTTCTTAAAATAATGATAAGTATCTTTCTTTAAAAGTGCTAAATCTAGTTTTTTTTCATTTTTAATTTTATGATAAGGAAAATCATGCAAATATCGTTCTAATAAAAACCGCTCATTTTGATATTTAAAATTTTTAAACTCTGTTATCATTTTATAAATTAAAAAAGTAACAATAAGATAATTATTTAAAGAGAAAATTTGATGATAAGTAAGAAAAAGTAAAACTGAAATCAAACTAACGACAAAACTAATTTGAAAAGCTTTTTTATAAGGAAATAAAATTTCCCAAATACACCTAAGTAATTGATAACCATCAAGAGGAATAATGGGAAGCAAATTAAATACAAATATCGTTGTATTATATGTTAAAAACATCTCATAAGTACTACTGCGAATATAAGATAATGATGCAAAGAAAGTAAAAAGAAAAGTAAGAAGAATTTGAAAAACAAGACCAAAACTAGCAATTAAAATATCATGAGAAAGTTTGGTATTAATTCTTTTATCGATTCTGGTAATTCCCCCACTTGGATAAATATCTACTCGTATAATTTTGTAACCTAAAAGCTTAATAATAAAAATATGACCTAATTCATGAAAGAAAACAATCACATAAATAAGAATAATATTCTTAATATAACCCGTAAACAAAAAAGATAAAATAAGAAAGTAAGTAGATGTATGGATATTAAATAGATGCCATATATTCTTCATAACTCATAAATTGTCCATCCTTAGAAATCGTAATATAAATATCTTCTCCATTACTAGTACCCATAATACTTCCTGCTTCCACATAATCATACACAGCCATATCTGTATCCGTAATATTAGAATACCAAATATCTACTCCATCATTTCCTTGAATAATAATTGTATTTCCAAGATTATCTTTTTCCCCAATAAATACCACAATGCCACTTGTAATGACGTTAACAGCTTCATTCATCCCTACCGTAAGTTTTACCCCATTTTGATAAGATTCCATATTTGTATATTGAATATCTCCAAAAACAACTTCGGTATCATCACTCTTATCTTGTTTAGTCATATCAACACTTCCAAAAACACTCTGATATAATTCTTTTATTTTCGTAAATTCAAAAGAATCTTCTAATACATATTTTTGATATAACGCTTTATTATCATCGCTAATATTAGTAAAAATAATACTTCCTAAAACAAAAATAATAGCAATTAAAACCCTAGAAATAAGTCCTTTCACATATTTTAAATTTTTAGGTAATTCTTCCTTTATTACGCTAGGATTTGCATCCACATATCTTTCTCTTTTTAATTTGTTTTTCCGAATGATTGCATCAATCTCTTCATTCATCTATATCACCTAGATAATTTTATGTAAGGCAAGAGTATTTTATAACTAAGAGCATAAAATACAAATTGAAAACCATAATTAGAAATAGCAAATTTCACTAAATAGAAAAAGTGATAACCTTGTATGATTCCCAAACTAAAAATATAAAGAAAATAAAGAAATGTAATTGATAGTAAATAATTTCGAAAATTGGTTTTAGTAATTTTTAAATGTTTAAAGAGAAAAAAGAAAGCGACGAAAAGAATCGTATTTAAAAAATAAGTATGCGTGAAAAATAAATCGATAATAAGTGGAATAAAAAGAAAAGAAAAAAAATCTTTTTTAGCATAAACAAGAAAACTCAGTAAAACAAAAAAAGTAGGAGTAAAGCTTAAAAAAGACATCAAAAAATCAAGAAGAAGAAAAATCATGATACTTCACTCTTCTCTCTATGTAAAAGCGCTACATAAGAAATATCTCTTTGATGAGTAATACTATCTACATCTAAAATATATTCAAGTTCCAAAGAATCACGATTGACCTTACTTACCTCTCCTACTAAAATATCTCCTGGTATACTAGTAAGCCCTGAAGTATAAACCAAATCCCCTTCTTTAATCTCACTATCTAATTTTATATTTTTAACAATTAATGTTTTATCTACACTTGTTAAAATACCATAAGATCCATTAATTTTAACCGATAATTCCATATCCGGACTAGTAAGCAAACGAACAACACTGCTTGTATTTCTAGCATCTTTAATAACACCTACAACACCATTTTCATTGACAACTAAATCCCCTTTTTGAATGCCATCACTCGTTCCTTTTCCAATTGTAATTTCATCATAAAATTGATAAATTTCACGCAAAACAACTTTGCTGTAAATAACTTCATAATCATCCGCTTCTACTTCCAGTATATTACTCATCTTTTCATATTCATTTTTATAATATTCCAGTTTTTCATTATCCATCATTTGCGATAACTGAGAAGTATTATCAAAAAAACCCAAAATACGATCACTTCCCAAAAAGCAAAGATAAAGAATCAAGATAGCAATGACAAACCAATTTTTTCGAGCCATAAATCATCCACCATTATTAGTATTAAAAATTTTGAGGCATATATTCACGAAATAATTGAAGCATAGAAGTATTTACACTCTCATAATAACTAGCATCACTAGATTTAATAAGTAATTCATAAGTACTAATATCTTTAAAAAAAGAACTATCTACTTTCATTGTCTCTTGATAAAAAGAAATGTTTTGATCATGAAAATAACTACTCATTAAAGCGATTACTTCGGTATCATGATAGACACCAATAACAATTTGATAAATACTTCCATTTTGATAAATAACACTATTAGGGTAATTAGCAGCTTTTTGATTCGCATCTTCTAAACGATTATAAGAACCCACATAAAAGTAAGTAACTTCTGGATTAATTGCCAAAGCAACATCATCTTGAAACTTAAAAGATAGGAAAAAAGCAATCGCCATTCCTATGATTAAAGCAATCACAAATATCTTAATATTTTCTTTCATATGCATCACAAATATAATATAGCACATGATTAGGAAAAAGATTGTCGAACTAACCAAAGAAAATAAAAGTAATGATAAATGCAGCGATAATTCCCATTAAATCAGCAAATAGGCCTACTGGTAGGGAATATCTTGTTTTTGTTACCTTAATACTACCAAAATAAAGAGCTAAAACATAAATGGTCGTATCCGTACACCCTTGCAAAGTAGAAGCGAGTCTTCCAATATAACTATCCGGTCCAAAATGAATAAAAATATCATTCATAATGGCAAGCGATGCTGTCCCCGATATCGGTCTTAAAAGAGCCATTGGTAAGATATCAATGGGAACATTAATAAAATCAAAGATTGGTTTTAAAAATCCAAGCATCCCATCAATAAAATTACTATCTAAAAATATATTAACTGCAAAAACCATCGCAATTACGGTAGGAGTAATATGAAATACTAAAATAAGTCCTTCTTTCGCTCCCTCTAAAAAAGAATCATAAACATTTACTCGTTTTTTTACTCCATAAAAGATAATAAACAAGACAAAAAGAGGAATTACAATTTTACTAATCAAGTTCATTTCCGATTCCTCCTTCTAATAAAATAATCTAATACTAAACCTGAAATACTAGATACAGCGGTTGCTAAAATACTTGTAATAATAATCTCGGTTGGATTAGCACTCCCATGCATAATACGAAGAGCAATAACAGTAGTAGGAATTAAAGTAACACCTCCAGTATTTAAAACCAAAAAGGTGATCATCGCTTCCGTTGCTGTATCTTTCTTTGGATTATCTTTTTGTAGTTCATCCATCGCTTTTAACCCAAAAGGAGTCGCTGCACTACCTAATCCTAGCATATTAGCCCCAATATTAGAAGCAATATACCCAAGTGCTTTATGATTCCTTGGTAAACTAGGAAAAAGTCTGCGTAAAAGTGGGTTTAAAGCCCGAGCAAAGACATGAAGTAACCCTGATTTTTCAGCAATTTTCATAATACCTGTCCATAAAACAATTAAGGGCATCATCTCCATGATTAAATTAACTCCACTAGTCGCATGTGTCAAAATCCCATTATTAATTGTTTCTACTTGCCCCGTTAATAAAGAATAAATAATCGCAATAAAAATTAATCCAACCCAAATAACATTTACCATGAAGAAAACCACCTTAATATCTTAGCAAGAAAGCCTTCTTTCTTCTCCTCTTCTTTTGGTGTTTCCACTTTTCTAGCATAAATACTCTCGGTATGTAGCATAGTATCACCAAGCATCACCTTTGCTTCCCCTATTTTTATACCATCATAAATATCTTCATATTGATAAAGTGTAACTTCCAATTTTAAATCCTTTTTTTCTTCCTCTGATACCAAAGCATAATAATCATTCTTTACATAAAATTCTACATCTTCATAATAATCTTGATCCAAAACAAAGTTTTCATGATCAATCGCTAGTACACTATCATACTTATCAAAATAAGTTTCATATAAACTTTTGTGATCATTAAAATCATTCCCATCATTTAAAGTAACAACAACTAAATTTTTATTATCTTTACTAGCCGTGGTAACAAGGGTTCTTCTAGCCGCATCCGTATATCCTGTTTTACCACCAGTTGTATAGGGATACATTGAAAACAACTTATTTTTTCCTTCCCAGTTATAAGTTTTTAAATTACTAGTTGCACTATATTCTTGTGTGCCAAATATAGTCTTAAATGTTTCATTTTGCATCGCTACTTTGGTAAGTAAAGCCATATCATACGCAGTTGAAGTATTACCCTCGCCATTACTATCAAGTCCATGAGGATTAACAAAATGGGTATTCTTCATACCAATGGTATCCGCATATTCATTCATGAGATATACAAACGCTTCTTCTGTACCCGCAACAGACTTAGCTACCGCAATTGCTGCATCATTTCCACTTCGAAGCATCAAACCATATAATAAATCAATTAATTTAATTTCTTCTCCAACCTCTAAATAAACACTAGAACCATATGCCTTTAAAATATCCTCATCAACAACAACAGTCTTATCTAAATCACTATACATAATAGCAACTAAACACGTCATAATCTTGGTAATACTAGCAATTAACTGAGGTTCATCTTTATTTAAATCATATAATACTCTCCCACTATTTAAATCCATAACGACTGCTTTGTCTGCACTAATTCCATAAACTTGAATAGGAAACACAATCAAAAGTAAGAACAAAACCACAACCTTTTTCACGAGTATCACCTACAAAAATATATGAACCAACTAAAACATTTAGACATCAAAAAAGTGAAGTCAAAGCTTCACTTTAAGAAACTACATAAGGATTATTCATAGTGCCATCACCTGAAGATATTGTAACATCTGCTGAGAGATTAATGACAGGACGAACGCCAGCAGTATTAAATACAGTACTAATTAATTGACCATCATTCATAACCCAAAATAAATTAGAATAAGTTGAATATGTCATAGGAGACATCGTCCAATAATATTGGCCCGTATATAAATAATAGCTTGTGTTATTTGTGTTATATAATCCCCCAGCTACACTTACTTCATCAGCTATGATTAGACCGACTTTTATGGTATACAAGTCTATGTTATTACTACATCGCAAGATTGGTGTTTTATTTGTTACTAATCTTTCATATGCTGCATAATAAATAGGACTACTTGGTTGCACACTCCAATTGTATCCGCTAGCCATATTTCGATCATTGCAAAATCCTGAACTACTTACTACTTTATCATCGAGTCCTTTTCCTGCTATATTGGTTGTATACCAACTATCTAGTATTCCCTTAATCGTACTCGTCGTTCCACTATTTTGACTACTTGGCCTTTGGGCTGTTGTATAGGTATATCCTACGTAGTAACTATAATTACTTGAACTATTGTAAGCACTAGTTCCGATTTGACGGTCTGTACTAGACTCTCCATTTGCATGGGCACTTGTTCCATCATAAATAATTCTTATCGAACCATCACCATTAATTCGAATGATTCGCCAGTAATATCCAGCAAATTGGACATAGTTATTAGTGACTGCTCCTCTAAAGTAATAACTCGTTCCCAAATCATCTTCTGCTGCATACATTCCTTCATCTGTTGTAGCTACATTTGCAAAATTAGGTGTACCACTATTAATTTGATTATTAGCAAGTATTTCTTCTCTTAATAATGTAGCTTCATCATAATATAAAGTACATTTTGTTCCACTTGTATTTAAATTTTCTACATATACTCGACTATTTTCACTATCCCATCCTACTGTGGCATTGTTACTACATGTACTTTGTTCTGTATTTAATTCATATCCTTCACTTGGGATACTATTTGTTTCTTTATATTCTCCATTCTCTTCTATATAGGTTCCAATAATAGTAATATCTGGACTTGCATCATTTTGTTCTATGGTTACTTCTCCACTAAATTCTCCTCCTATATCACTATTTTGATTCTCATCTATATTTGGATATTCTAATACTACATAATAATATACTTCTTCTCCAGATTCACTACTTGTTATAAATTCATCTG
>OLSM01002751.1_pt1 | contig 10814 bp, 8 predicted proteins | sample 1672721 | NCBI WGS metagenome assembly OLSM01 (sample SAMEA3136717, study PRJEB25190) | human gut metagenome | reverse complement strand
CGGAGACACAGACGACGCAACCCACATTCACATGTTTTTCAGCGTTGAACCTCTTATTTTCCGCATAACTTCGTCGCGTTCGGTAAAAATTTACCGCCCTTAAAAAGGCTGGCGATAATGAGTGGGACGCGGATGTTTCAATGGCTTGAGAAAGGATACGCAATGGAGCATGTATCGATGTCTGAAGATCTATTAGCGCGCAAAGACGATGCCGGCAATACGCAGACACTGTATGACCATTTGCATAACACGGCAAAGTTGGCGGCGGGCTTTGAGAACCGAAGCTCCGCCACAGCGTATACCGCAGGCGTATTGCATGATTCCGGCAAAGCCGCGGATGACTTCAAGCAATATTTGCTGACGGGTAATCGCAAGCGCGGTGAGGTCGTCCATGCCAAGCAGGGCGCGTTCATCATCGACGATTGCGCTGCCAATTCTCCATCATCACCTGCCAGCCTGATAACCGCAGAAGTACTCGAGCTGGCAATCGCTAATCATCACGGCCATCTACCGGATTGCCTAGATGCTTGCGGAAAAGATATTTACTTCGAAAGACTGACAGGCGAGAACAAAAATGCCGAGCAGTACCATTATCAAGAAATACTGAGCCATGTCCCTTTCCTGGATTTGGATATAGATACAAATTTCGCCAACAGTGTTGCCGAAACTAATAGCCTGCTAAAAGCAATCGACTCATGCGGCCTTTCACAGCGCAACGCGAGGAATTCCCGCGATTTCTTTTTAGGACTGTATGCGAAATATATTTATTCACGGCTCGTAGACGCGGATCGAGTCGATGCAGCAAACTTCACAGCTCGTCAACCATATGCTCCACAGACTCCCAATTGGGATGAGCTGACTCATCGACTGGAAAATGCAATCAGCGACTTTGATGCGTCATCGGAGATCAGCAAAATCAGGATGCGTATCTCTGAAGATTGTCTCGCAGCCAGCACGCGCGATACAGGAATATTTCGCTTAGGTGTGCCAACGGGCGGCGGAAAGACTTTGGCTTCTTTGCGTTTTGCGCTCCATCATGCCGAGAAAACAGGAAAACACCATATCATTTACATCACACCGTATCTGTCAATCACCGAGCAAACCGTACAGGTATTCCGCAATGTCCTCGGTCTCGGCGAAGACGACAACGAGGTTCTTCTCGAACATTATTCGAGCGTGGTTCCGGATAAAGATGACGAAAAGGAACAGCAGCGACGTCTCGCTGCAGAACGATGGGATAAGCCAATCATCGTGACCACGATGGTGCAGTTCCTGGAAACCGTGATGTCTGCGAAAGCAACAAAACTACGCAAATTCCACAACATGGCTGATAGCGTTATCGTCTTTGACGAAATACAGGCGCTGCCTACCAACACCATTAACGTGTTCAACGAAGTCGTGAGCTTCCTCTCCAAGATTCTGGGCTCCACGATTCTGCTCTGTTCAGCCACACAGCCGCTTCTGGAACAAACTGACCGCAACAATCTATTGCTTTCAGATGAGCCTGATCTCATTGATTTCAACAATGATTACGCGGCGCGACTTCGCCGGACCAATATTGTCGCTTCATCGCATGAACTGGCACTCGATGATTTTGCGACAGAGATTTATGATAAAGCGCTAGAGAATGGCAATTGCTTGGCCGTGGTCAATCTGAAATCCGAGGCCAAACGCCTGTATCAGCTCGTCAAGGAACTAGACGTTGACCACCGGTTCACATTGGTGCACCTGAGTACTGCGATGTGCGGTGCGCATCGCAAAGACCAACTTGCCGTGCTGAAGGAATGCTTGCCGAAGGAATCTGGAGACCCGGGGCGGCCGGTGATCTGCATCAGCACCCAACTCATCGAAGCTGGCGTGGATATTTCATTCTCTTGCGTGATTCGGGCAATGGCGGGACTCGACAGTATCCTGCAGGCGGCTGGTCGCTGCAATCGCAACGGCGAATCGCAGACGCCGAAGAACGTTTATGTATATCCCATTAAGGATGAGTCGGGGCTGAAGCATCTTCCTGAAATCCAATTGGGAAAGAACATCACGGACCAACTCATTCATGATTATCCGGAACAAGACTTGCTCTCCGAATTCATGATTGAGGAGTATTACCGCGCTTACCTTATTCGGTATCCAAAATTGAAAGACTCCAAATCACGGAACATCGGAACCATGGATTATTCAATTCCCGGGAACGAAGAGACCGCATACGACTTGTTGTCGTTCAACCGCCACCGTCGTGGTCTGTATTGCAATCGTACAGGGGAACAATACCCATACGAGCTCGCCCAAGCTTTCCAAACCGTGGGAGATAACTTCCGCGTCATTCCCGGAGGTACCACGGATGTCGTGGTACATTATGGGCAGGCGAAGGAGCTGATTGACCAACTTAATGATGAGGTGGATTTTGCATCCAAGATTAAAACACTGCGCTCATTGCAGGAGTATACGGTTTCTCTCTTCGATTACGAGCGCAAGGTGCTTGACAAGTCGAAATCGATTATCGAAGAGAATGGAGATTTCGGCGTATTAGTGCTCAATGAAGAAAACTACAGTCAAGAATTCGGATTCCTCTTGGAAGCGGAAATGCCACTTCTGATGAAGTAGGTGATTATGGAAAAGCATCGTAACTCGATTGAATATGTGGTATATGGCGACTACGCCTTGTTCTCAGAAGTCGCCACCCGCACGGGCGGAGAGAAATTCTCATATCAGATTCCAACTTATCAAGCCCTGAAGGGTATTACTGAGAGCATCTATTGGAAGCCAACAATCGTATGGGTCATTGACGCAGTACGCGTGATGAACAAGATTCAGACCGAAGGCAAAGGCATCCGGCCGATTAAAATGAGTGGTGGCAATGACCTGTCGTATTACACCTATTTGAAGAAAGTCAAGTATCAGGTACTTGCTCATTTTGAGTGGAACGAGCAACGCGAAGACTTGCGCGTAGACCGCAACGAGAACAAACACCACAATATCGCCAAAAGATCAGTCAATCTTGGAGGCCGAAGAGACATTTTCCTCGGCACCAGAGAGTGCCAGGGATATGTGGAACCATGCGAATTCGGTTCTGGTGAAGGATTTTACGATGATTATGGTGATTGGCAGTTCGGGTTCATGTTCCACAGTTTTGTCTATCCGGATGAAAATCCGGAACATGACTTTATCTCCAAGTTCTGGCGTCCGACAATGCACAATGGCGTCATAAAGTTTGAACGCCCCGATTCCACGCAGTTGGATCGGCGCGTTATCCGGCGCAATCAACATGTCAAAGATTTTGTTGAAGGCCGCAATTTTAGCATGGCGGAGGAGTAGACATGAGTTTATGGTCCAGTCTGCTGCAGACGTATGATGCAGTGAACAGTTCGGCAGGAATCACGCCTCTTAATGAAGACGTGAATAAGACCTTGCTGCCTCTTTATCACACCACGTTGAAGACTCAGCTGCAGGTCACACTTGACGAGGACGGGCAACTCGTCAAAATCGAGCGAGATCGCGCCGACGTTGAGATTATCGCTCCTTGTACTGAGCAATCCATGGGGCGCTCCGGAACAGTGTTGCCGCCGCACCCGTTATTCGATCAGCTGCAATACATCGACACCAAGTATGACTCCGCCAAGCACGAAGCGTATCTCAAGCAGCTTGATAGCTGGAGAGCGGATAATGCGAAGTTGAATGCCATTTATCAGTACCTTTCGCAGTATAGCGTAATCGAAGACGCTCGAGCACAGGGCATTGAAATCGACCCTAAGAAAGACAGCAAGATTGGGGTTCGATTTGCAGTGCGAGTTCGCGGCCCCTACGAGCCGGCGGTCTGGGGAGACTGTGAAATACAGGATTTATGGATAGCCCATGAGGAGCACCATAGCGACAGTCTTGGAACCGATTTGCTCGGCGAAACACTGTACAAGCCTTCCACCAACTTCCCAAAGAAGATTGTCAGTGTAAATGGAAACGCCAAATTGATATCGGCCAATGACAACACGAACTTCACTTTCCGTGGACGTTTCGCTGATCGCGACGAAGCGCTGAGCATTGACACCCTGACTTCACAGAAAATCCATTCAACGCTGCGCTGGCTTGCAGCAAAAAATGGCACGCTTACCGGCAGCCAGGATATCGTGATTTGGGCGATTGACGACCATCCAACAGACGATGTTCTTAATCCTACCGGGAATTCACACGATGTGTCCGAACAGCTCGACTATCGCACTGATTCCGAAATCCTCGTAGATGCAGGCACCCAAACCTATGTAGATTATGCGCAGCAATTCGGCAAATTGTTGCGCGGATATGGCAACGAAAAGACACTGCAGCAGATGCAGCAGCATAGCCGACGAATAGTCGTGGCTATCTTTGATGCCGCCACTTCGGGACGTCTTAGCGTTACCTTCTACCGGGAATTATCCAAAGACGAGTACATTGAGAACGTTCTTCAATGGCATGAAGATTCTGCATGGTACCTCACTTGTTTTGACAACAAAAACAGCGCGTCTGCAGGTGACGAGGTCCCACGCAGGTCCAAGAAGGCTACCGATAAGCCGAAACCGATTCTATATATCGGCGCGCCATCGTTTGCGGACATTATCAACTGTGTGTACAGCACGGACGATCATAGCAGTGATAGCTACAGACGTTTTGCCAAATATGTAAAAAAACAACTCGTGGAGTGCATGTTTAACAACACGAGTCTTCCCTCATCGCTCATGCAGCCGGCTTTCCACAAGGTCACTCGGCCATCGTCCTATGACAACATATCCGTCTGGCAACATGATTTGGAGGTCGCCTGCAGCATGTGGAAAAAGCATTACATCGATCAAGACAAAAAACTTCCTCTAGAAGAAAGGAACAACATCACCATGGACCTAGACGAAAAGCGAACAGACCGAGATTACTTATTCGGTCAACTGTTTGCGCTTGCCGACAACTTCGAATACAGAGTCTTATTGAAGCAGAATGGCGGAAAGACACCAGAACGCACCACTAACGCTATAAAACTGATGAATAATTTCGTTGCCAAACCATCGACAACGTGGCTGACATTACGGCAGCAGTTGAACCCCTATATCCGCTCATCCACCAATGGGGTGTTTTTCCAGAACGAAGTCGACGAGGTCATGCACAAATTCAAAGAAGGAGACTTCGAAAGCAATAAACCATTGTCACCACTATTCCTGCTCGGCTATTCCCATAAACGCAGACAGCTTATCCAGAGAGCCGATGCCGCCAAGCAACTCAAAGAACAGAACACGGAAAATAAAGGAGAATAAATCATGACCAGCTTGCAACACAAAGTCGATTTCGTACTGACGTTCGCCGTTGAAAACGCCAACCCCAACGGTGATCCTCTGAACGGAAACCGTCCACGCACTACCGCCGAGGGATTGGGCGAGATGTCGGATGTGGCAGAGAAGCGCAAGATCCGCAATCGTCTGCAAGATGCAGGCGAACCGATCTTCGTACAGTCCACAGACCGCACCGACGATGGAGAAAAATCCTTGTCGGACCGCTGGAAAGCCTTTACTAAGACTCTAAGCAAGGAAGATCAAAAGGACCGAGAAGCCCTGTCCTGCAGAGCTTGTGAGCAATGGATTGATGTCCGCTCCTTTGGACAGGTATTTGCGTTCAAAGGAAAGGAAAAGGAAGGAGATGCCTCCGTTTCCATTCCAGTGCGTGGCCCGTTCACCATACAATCCGCATTCTCTCTTGAACCCATCGCCATTGACGACGTACAAATCACCAAGTCAGTGAATGGCGAAACCACAGACACGAATAAAAAATCATCCGACACCATGGGCATGAAGCACCGTGTCTCTGGACGAGCTGTATACGTGACTCGTGGCAGCATCAGCCCTCAGTTGGCAGAAAAGACCGGTTTTACTGAGGAAGACGCGGAGAAAATCAAGGAAGCTTTGCTGACTTTGTTTGAGAACGACGAGAGCTCAGCACGGCCTGCAGGTTCCATGGAAGTGGTGAATCTGGCATGGTTTACGCACAACAACAAAGCGGGCCAGTATTCGTCAGCGAAGGTCCACCGCGCTGCCAAGGTCGATGAAGAAGGTGTCATCACCGTGGATACTACACATATTCCTGACCTTCATTACGAAGTGCTCGAAGGCCGCTAAATCAATCCTGACAGTATTGTCAGCACAGAAGGAGTAACCATGAAAGAGTCAGCGGATTATCCAGAGGATGATTGGCTGGCTCTTTCCGGCCTTCAGCATTTTGCGTTTTGCAGGCGGCAGTGGGCTTTAATTCATATCGAGCAGCAGTGGGAGGATAACTATCTCACGACGGCTGGTTCTCTTGAACACGATAGGGCCCACGATTACAGTGAATCGGAAACGCGCGGCAGCTTGCTGATTATGCGTGATCTGCGTGTGTTTTCGCGGCGGTTGGGAATTACCGGTGCGTGTGATGTGGTCGAGTTCCGGCAATCGGACGCTGGCGTACCGTTGCATGGACGATCCGGCACTTGGCTTCCTTACCCCGTGGAATACAAACACGGTGCGCCCAAGCAAACGGACGCGGATCGCCTTCAACTTTGCGCGGAAGCCATGTGTCTGGAGGAGATGCTGGCCTGTGCGATTCCGGAAGGCGCTTTGTTCTACCAGCAGACTAGGCATCGAGAACTGGTCAGTTTTGACGAATCTTTGCGCAATCGAATCGTCACGATGACGGGGGAGATGCACGACTTATTCGCTCGAGGTCATACGCCGAAGGTCAGACCGTCGAAGGCCTGTCGGGCGTGCTCCCTGCGCGATGTCTGTCTACCGAAACTGGTCAGGACGCGTTCGGCGAGACAGTTCATTGAGGAAGCCGTGCGTGGGGAAGTGGAAATCGGGGAGAAGTCAGACCACATATGAAGCAGTTACTTAACACACTGTATGTCACCAGCGATGACGCTTACCTATCGTTGAAGAACGACAATGTCATTGTCCAGCAAGGAGATACCACGCTCGGGAGGATTCCACTGCGCTCCCTAGAAGGCATCATGAGTTTTTCTTATAAGGGCTCGTCGCCGGCGTTGATGGGCAAGTGTTCGGAATTTGGCGTCGGCCTTTCGTTCTTCTCTCCACACGGCCGTTACTACTGCTCGATACTTGGTGAGAAGAATCGAAACGTACTGCTTCGTCGCGAGCAGTTCCGTTTCGCGGACGACGAAGACGCGGCCCTGCCTTTTGCACAGTCGTTCATTATAGGAAAGATCTACAACTGCCGCTGGGTTCTTGAGCGGACCAAGCGCGACCATGCGCTGCGCGTCAACAGCGAGCGTATCGCGGAGCAAAGCGAGAAACTGCGGCAGGCTCTGCTGAACGCGCGCGACTGCACGTCCATCGATGAGCTGCGCGGCGTGGAAGGGCTGGCAGCCAAAGACTATTTCTTCGCTTTCGACGACTTGATTCTGCGCAACAAGGACGATTTCTTCTTCCAGCAGCGTAGCCGCAGACCGCCATTGGATCGGACGAATGCGTTGATGTCATTCGTGTACTCGATTCTGACCAGCGATTGCATCGCTGCCTTGCAGGGAGTCGGGCTCGATCCCTATGTGGGATTCCTGCACACTGACCGACCGGGACGTGCTTCCCTGGCCTTGGATCTGGTTGAGGAATTCCGTCCGGCTATCGCCGACCGTTTCGTGCTGACGCTCATCAACACTGGAGCGGTCAAGCCTTCCCAGTTCGAGATCCGAGAGAATGGCGGCGTGTTTCTTTCCGAGGGCGGTCGCAAAACCGTGCTTGCTGCTTGGCAGAAACGCAAGCAGGAGACAATCACCCACCCGTTCTTCAACGAGAAGATACCGTGGGGATTGGTGCCCCATGCACAGGCGTTGCTGCTCAACCGTGCGATTCGTGGCGATTTGGACGCTTACCCGCCGTTCATGTGGAAGTAGTTCTTCTTGGGAGGGTACTTTGGTTTTGCCGAGGGTCATTGGAGTTTGAGCCAACTAGAGATGGAAACCGGGATGAGGTGTTGGAATGATGGTTGTCGTGGCCTATGACGTCAATACGGAGACGCCTGAAGGCAAACGCAGACTACGGAACGTGGCTAAAACCTGCATGAAATACGGCCAACGCGTGCAGAATAGCGTCTTTGAATGTTCGGTGTCACCGTCTGACTATCTGATTTTGAAACATGATTTGGCGGAAATAATGGACGAATCGCAAGATAGCCTGCGTTACTACAATTTAGGGGCGAAATATTCTTCGAAGATTGAGCATCGCGGAAAACAGCGGCACCTGCCAATCGATGACGTGATGATGCTCTAATGTCGGTTCGTGTGACGGTTTTCCATGATGACTGGGCAATGCAAAACCTTACTGTGATGCAAGACCAAGGCGGGTAAAACGAGGTAGGACAGTATAAGACGGTACGATTAAAATCGTGGCTGCACATCGATGCTTGATGCTGCAGCCATGTGACCAGCGCGAACTCTGAGTTCTCATGAAATACTTGTTCTTTCGCACTGAGATTAATGAATGCTTGGAGACTGATTATGTTCTTCTCGTCGTTTGATAACTCAAAAGTGGATGGTCTGTTGATGTTTTTGGTTCGAGAATTTGTGTATTGAGCGATGTACATGGATTTTCGCGATAAAATCAGTTTTGAGAACAGGTGGAGCTTCCATATTATGGAATGCTATGCCCATTCTCGCTGTCGCACCCCACTGGGGTGCGTGGATTGAAATCGACAGCGGCGATATTGCGTTGAATCAGGTGGCGAGTCGCACCCCACTGGGGTGCGTGGATTGAAATCGACCATTTGCGCGAACTGTACCCCGAGGCCCCCGTCGCACCCCACTGGGGTGCGTGGATTGAAATCGTTCGAATGCAGTCGAGTATCGTATCGGCGACACCGTCGCACCCCACTGGGGTGCGTGGATTGAAATATGTTCGATGCTTACGGTGCTGTTGTTGCTCGCAGTCGCACCCCACTGGGGTGCGTGGATTGAAATGTCACCAGCACGGCGATAACGGCCACGATGGCCAGGTCGCACCCCACTGGGGTGCGTGGATTGAAATTGACAGCGGAGATATTGCGTTGAATCAGGTGGCGACGTCGCACCCCACTGGGGTGCGTGGATTGAAATATCACCAGACGTGGGCGCGGCGCACGGAATCACGGCAGGTCGCACCCCACTGGGGTGCGTGGATTGAAATATCACGCCGCCGCAATCGCTGGAATGTATGACAAAAGTCGCACCCCACTGGGGTGCGTGGATTGAAATCCCTACGGTAGGAGTATCCCCGAGGGGTGAAGCAGTCGCACCCCACTGGGGTGCGTGGATTGAAATAAAACGTAACCGTCCGACGCGATAGGCGCTTAGTAGTCGCACCCCACTGGGGTGCGTGGATTGAAATACGCCCGGATTATCACCGCCTGTCGGATTATCGCGTCGCACCCCACTGGGGTGCGTGGATTGAAATTCACGCACGACACGCTGCCGGACAAGGGCATGACCGTCGCACCCCACTGGGGTGCGTGGATTGAAATACGTTTTGGCAGATGCAGGAAGCGTATGTGAGAGGGTCGCACCCCACTGGGGTGCGTGGATTGAAATTATCTGGGTATGACATTGGCGGAAATCATGCCCTAGTCGCACCCCACTGGGGTGCGTGGATTGAAATAAGCCTCCTCCTGCCCCCTTCTCGTATCATCATAGTCGCACCCCACTGGGGTGCGTGGATTGAAATACGCGGAAGAGGGCGACTTCGCCGCCGCCTCGCCCGTCGCACCCCACTGGGGTGCGTGGATTGAAATTCAGTGTGAACGCATAACCGGCGTTGCTGAAATCGTCGCACCCCACTGGGGTGCGTGGATTGAAATTGCTCTCCAGAAGTCAAGTCCGCGCTTGATGTTCAGTCGCACCCCACTGGGGTGCGTGGATTGAAATACCTATCGGGACGGATTGACCACGTTGCAGTTGGTCGCACCCCACTGGGGTGCGTGGATTGAAATAAGGTTGACGTGGTCGTGCCATGAAGACCGCCGGTCGCACCCCACTGGGGTGCGTGGATTGAAATACGGTGTGAACGTGTTTCTACACCGTGAGATACCGTCGCACCCCACTGGGGTGCGTGGATTGAAATTTGGACATACGCCCACCATGCCCAAAACGCATCGTCGCACCCCACTGGGGTGCGTGGATTGAAATAATTCCGGGGGGAGTGTTTTCCCAAATAGCTTATGTCGCACCCCACTGGGGTGCGTGGATTGAAATATATCCGCCATGTTTTGGGCCAACTGATTTGAGAGGTCGCACCCCACTGGGGTGCGTGGATTGAAATCCTATGATGAGTTTTCGCCGGGGTCACGTCATCTGTCGCACCCCACTGGGGTGCGTGGATTGAAATACAGACGGGGCAGAAATGCGTTAACGTCTATCTTTGTCGCACCCCACTGGGGTGCGTGGATTGAAATGGTCTGTACTGGTGGTTTGTCTTGTTTGTTGTTGTCGCACCCCACTGGGGTGCGTGGATTGAAATGATTACCCGTCCGAGTACGCGCGACTAGCGAAAGTCGCACCCCACTGGGGTGCGTGGATTGAAATCATATCCCGATAGTGCTTGCGCCGTTGATTTGAGTCGCACCCCACTGGGGTGCGTGGATTGAAATTCGGAGACAACAAGCATGACAAGGTTTGCGGCAAGTCGCACCCCACTGGGGTGCGTGGATTGAAATCACTGCAAAGGAGTATTTAATTGAGCAAGACCGAGTCGCGCCCCACTGGGGTGCGTGGATTGAAATCAGCCACGCCGGAGCCGACCTGCATGAGCTGGAAATGGAGATCACCAAGGGTCTGGCAGAGTTGGAGG
>OLSM01002748.1_pt1 | contig 10815 bp, 9 predicted proteins | sample 1672721 | NCBI WGS metagenome assembly OLSM01 (sample SAMEA3136717, study PRJEB25190) | human gut metagenome | reverse complement strand
GATCTTATGGCGGCTTATGAGACTATAGTTGATTTTGAGAATGCCGTGTCTACCCGTGGGGTCGATAATCATAAAGAGGCCATGGCGTTGCTTAGCGAGTATCGTCATAATCTTGTGGCTTATAAGAATATAAACGAGTCTCTTCGTCGTATGCGTGACAGAAGATTCATCCGGGCGCAGGAGCGCGGGTTCATGAAGATATTGTCGAACGCATGGGGTAAGACTTATGAGGAGGATGATAGCAAGTATGATTTCAGGAATACTGATAATCCTGAAGCAAACGCCCTTTACGCTAATGATCAAGCCATAGACAAGGCTTACCAAGATGGTCTTATAGGAGAGGATGAGGCATTTATGTTCAAGACATATAATCATATGATAGCCAGATCTATGGAGAATGAGATTAAGGCTGATGAAAGTAATATAGTTGAGAGGGTTCCTGATGATGAGGATATTATAAATCCTTCAGATGATAGAGCCAATGATATAGCCATAAAGATCTGGAACGGTAATGAGGATATTTTATCTCCTAGGGAAAAGCAGATATATGATAACAATAAGGATCGTATTAATAATCTTGTAAAAGGATTTGGCGATAATCCTATAGCTAGGATAAATAGGGCTAAGTCAATGATAGATAGCTTAAAGATCAATGATAATGTATCAGATAATATTAAGGATAATATTGATGATATCATAAATGTGAATATTAATGGTCTTGATCAGGATCGGGTTAAGGAGGCTATAAAGACCTATAACGATCTTATGAATGAGGCTGACAATGGCAATGAGGTTGACCAGGATAAGCTTAATGAGGCTATTGATATTATCAATAATTATTCCGATGGTCCTCTTCTTCAATTCGTGGAATGGATGAGGTTGTATGATAACGGAAGTATAGCTGTCAAGGATTACGATAAATCCATACCTATGGGTGATGTCCTCACAGAGAGCGAACCCGGGACATCCACCGGCAGGACGGAAGTTAACGCCGCCCAGAATCCGGTGGTGTTGATGGCTCAGAAGAGAGAGATCGGTGGGGTTATGTATTATGAAGTTGGCGGAATGAGACTTGACAGGTTTATGGACAGTCTTGGGCTTAAAAGATCTGATGCCACTGATACTGATAATGGAAGGGTGATGGATTTCACCAACGGAACCGACATATTTACTGTTATAGAGTCAGATAACCACTCAAGATGGATGATTAGCGAGGATGACGCTCAGGCTTTCGAGAACGCTACCGGTGTCATATTGGGGCGGCAAACCGCCTTGTCGACCTCCATCTGGTTCATGGTGTATCGCAAGGGGCAGGATGGATCTATTGTCCCTTATTATACGGGTGATACGTTTGGATCTAACAACGAGTCGGTGAATCAGGAAGCAGCGGCTAGCCTTCGCAAGGGTGATATGGTAAGGTTTAAGATGGATATGTCAGATCCATACACCAAGGGACTGTATGATAAATACAATAGACTTAACGCCGTTGATCCTAATTCTGATGAGACTAAGTCGGCTTACAGAGAGCTGGTTGATAATATGGTTATTAAGATCGTGGATAGTGATGGTAATTTTGTCTCGGTGCTAAAAGCCAATGACCCGGACTCAAAAGGGAGTAACGCTGATTTAAGGAGTATGGCCTTTGAGTTGTATAGGGATAATGTAGGATCTGTCGCTGGCGAGATTGATATACCGTTCGTAGGCACAGTTACCAGTGTTTTGCCGGGAAGACCTAATTTTAGCATAAGTGATGATAATGGTACGTTGATGGTATCCGAGAATGACTTTACCAATGAGACGGTTGGTAAGGTCGAGAGCGTAGGATATATAGAGAACGGGGAGGTTACGATGAAGGATAATATTAGGTATAACATATTCCCGTTCTGTACGGCTATCGTTAGGGACAAGTATGGTAATTATAAAAATTCGCGTATCCCGGTTGTAGCTATAAAAACAGGGAACGGAAGAAATTATCTATATCCCGTAAGATTGAAAAATCAGGATATATCGTCATTCTCTTCCATGATCGGATCAATGGCTGATAGGATTATGGAGGGTCTAGGCGGAGGCGTAAGTATTGATGATATAATGGATCTTAATAACGCTATAGCCAGATCCGGGTTGGATAATAAGACATATATGATTCCGTTGACGGGAGACGTGGATGTTATCAAGAAACGGCTAGGGGCTGTCAAGGAAGCGGCTAGTAAGATGCCTATGACTACTGACGTAAGAGGATGGATAGGCGATTCCAGGACTAAGGAGGATATTTTGATGAATGACGTTACGATCAACATCGATCTTAACAACGATCCTTTCATAGCTCCTAAGTTCAGGATGAGTATTAGGAGGGATGAGACGTTCTTCGAGGATACGGAGACCCCGTTCGTCAACCCGTCTGGTCTCCAATCGGGATCCGTCTCGCCTACGAAGGCTGCCGAGGACAAGTCTTTGGTTTCCGACGGTAATGTAGTATCCGGAGAAAATGAGGCGGAAAATCCTTGCTAAATTAAATATCTTGACTTATCTTTGCGGCGTCAGTCCATCACCTGACGAGTAAGATATTTAAAAGTTGGTCCCTGTCGGGTGTGTGATGGCCCCGGTGGGGACTCTTTATATTATGCAATTAGATTCTTTTTTACATCGGAAGATCATGCAAGACCTACGCATCCAGCGAGTGAAGGTCTTGATGATGTTATACACCAGTAACTATTTTGTCAAGGTCAGACAAAAGCAGTTGCTTGATCATACATACGCTTTAAGCAGGGATCAGGCTTTTGACTATATGACTGAGTTCAATAAAAGGCTTAGTGATAAGGTTGGTATAAAATGTACGATGGATGTACTTCTGCCTACCGATGATGATAATGCTAATATCATAATCGAGCACAATGGTATTATCAAGAAGTTGATGAAGGAGGCCGAGAAACTGGAACTTGATACCGATGCTATCAAAGCCATGATGCGTGATCTTCTTGATGAGTTGAAGGATGATATTGATCTTAATATCCTGATATTTGACGTAAGCCAGTTACTTATAAAATACAATCTATTTAGGTTGGAGGCTATAACCGAGCAGGAGTTCAAGGACTCTTTCGTCAGGATGGATAGCAGGAATATGGAGATAAAGAAACTAACCTTATCTGATATCAAGAAGGTGGTGGAGATGATAGAGACCAGATATAATCGCTTTGTATGGCGAGAGAAGATAAATGAGAGTCATCGGTGGAGTAATATCTGCAATAATATATAAAACGTTAAACAATGTTTGAGTTTTATATATCCAGTTTACTGGCCGGGTATTAGCCTAAGTCTTGAAATAAAGGCTACGTTATTGAAGAATATATAGTTACCTACGGATGTTTATCCAAGTCCGTAGCTCTAAGGTAGGTGATTAAACAGGGATCGTATTTGGGTTCCGGTGTTGCCTGTACAAAACCTTCAATAACATTGGCGATGGGTACTAACAGGGTTTTGCCCTGACTTATGTTGAATAAACATTTTATTAAATTATTTATTGTAAATGGTTTATGTACAGGATATAGATGGTAGACCCTTAATGCCAACAACGAGGCATGGTAAGGTTAGAAGATTGCTTAAATCAAAGAAAGCAACCGTGGTAAATCTTTGTCCTTTTACAATCAGGCTTTTGTATGATACAACCGGTTATAAGCAAGAGATTACGTTAGGCGTTGACACAGGCACAAAACATGTCGGTTTATCAGCTACAACAAAAAGCAAGGAACTTTACGCAAGTGAAGTTATTCTAAGAAGTGATGTTGTTGATCTTCTATCAACAAGAAGGGAATTGAGGAAGATTAGAAGGTACAGATTGAGATATAGAAAGCCAAGATTCATGAATAGGATTAAATCAAAGAAGAGAGGATGGATCGCTCCATCACTGATTATTGAGGTTGCCCAATTTGATACTCAAAAGATCAAGAATCCAGAGATATCAGGTAAAGAGTATCAGGAAGGTGAACAATTAGGATTTTGGAATGTAAGGGAGTATGTCCTTGCGAGAGACGGGCATAAATGCCAGCATTGTAAGGGTAAGTCAAAAGATCCTGTCCTTAATGTCCATCATATTGAGTCACGCAAGACTGGAGGAGATTCACCTTCTAATTTGATAACATTGTGTAAGACTTGCCATAAGGAGTTTCATAAAGGAAATATCAAATTGAAAGTAAACAGAGGTGAGTCGCTTCGTGACGCTGCGGTTATGGGTATCATGAAATGGAAGTTGTACGAGGAGTTAAAATCTTTGTATCCAAACGTAAAAATGACTTTCGGATACATAACAAAATATAATCGTATAAATCACGGGATTGAAAAATCCCATGTATCCGACGCTTTTGTGATTTCAAGGAATTTTGACTCCGAGAGACTTGGATATTATTACAAACGGAAATTAGTTCGTCGTCATAACAGACAGATTCATAAGATGAAAGCACCTAAAGGAGGCAATAAAAGGATGAATCAATCTCCTTTTAAGGTTTTCGGATTTAGATTGTTTGATAAGGTGATGTTTCAAGGTAAAGAACGCTTTATTTACGCAAGAAGGCTTCGTGGAATTTTTAATATCCGTGATATCAACGGAGAAAATAAGAAAGATATATCTTATAAGAAATTGGAATATGTCAGTCATGGATTGATTTCTATTGTAGTAGGTTGAGATTGTTAGGAGATAGGGGAGGGTATACGACTCCACCCCTATTCACAATCAATATGTTAGCCAGATAAAGATATTTTAGCTAAACGATAAATTCCATTTTTTTTGTTATTTAGGATTGAGTTTTTGCCTGTTCGTGAGGATCGGCAAAATGATTTGTACTTTTTCAGTAGAAACATAAGATTTGTTATTATGTTGTTATTTTGGTGTCCCGTCCGCTCGTGAGAGTAGGCGGGATTTTATATCTTTGTGACAAAACGATTTAGCAATGGGAAGATCTTGTTATGTGATAAAAAATAAGGAGGGTGGGGTAGATAATGTCCTTGCCCCTAACAACCAACCATCCGGATTATACCAAAGGGCGATGGAGGTGCTTGGCGACCAGAAGCAGGCCTTATCGGTCTGGGGTACGGCCTACTCCCCCGACTTCGTGTCTTTCTTTGGCGACTGGATGTCCATGCCATCAGAATATGATTTGGATAGTAACGGGGAGCCTAGGTATGATGATGTCATGTCATTTATCAAGCGAAAGAACTATGTAGCCGGTAATTTTATGGCTGATGAGGTTAAGGATATCAATAACACCCTTACTTCCTTGGGCGTAGATAATATCAATGATCTTAATGATATGATCGTATCTAATTTCCTTTCAGGCGGTGATATATTCCTCAATAGGTACAATCTTGAGCGATCGGGGATGTATGACGCTGATGAGATTGATAATATCATGACTAACCGATCTGAGTATGAGCGGGTAAGGGATATGATGAGGAGGATTGTCGATTTTATGTCTGAAGGGGATCTTAATGATAAGGATACATATTTCTTGTCCTCCGAATCAGGTCTTGGTGATGATTATATGGTATATGAGGATACATATGACTCGTTAGGGAAGAGAAGGGTCTTGAATCCAATGGAGGTAAGGGATACGATCATGAGGGCGGTAGGCGGTATCAGCGACCGCCGGGAGTTCGATCAGGCTTTCGCCTCCATCCCATACCCTTCCTTGGCACTCCGGTATCAGGAGGATCAGGATTACGCAGATCGGATGTATGACACGTATCGTAATATGACCCGTATGGAGGTTCGGAGTCAGAACGGAAATACGATTACCGACTCGTACTTCAATAGTACCACACCGTATATCAGTATGCCTAAGGATATGAAGGGTCTAAGGGATAAGGTTGGGGAGATAATCGATATGGATGATTTTAAGGACATCAAGGACGTTTCCGGACGTCTGTATGACATAGCTATGGATCTTGCCGACATGGGCGTGGATATAAGCGAGGCGATCAGCGATGAGATGGTTATATCCAGACCGGAGGATATCCGTGATCTTATGGCGTCGCTGGATGTCATGTTATCTTCCATACAGGCAGGCAATTCGGTATACGATAGCTTTATCTCCGATCTTGATAGGATAACAGGAAAAGGGAATCCGATATACGAGGTTCAGGATACTTATTCTACCAGTGATAGGATGGTGTATGTAAGGTCCGGGAATACATCCCCTTCCGATATGTATGATAGGAGCATGTTGTATATGGGTAGGAATACGTACCATAACACAGCCCCGATAACCGACACCGATCAGGCCTATGAGGTGCTGGCTGATATCGGGATAGAGCGGCCCTCGTACTTACCGGCTGGCGTGGTCCCCCAAGGGGCTTCTCGATCTGATATTGGTGTGGTCAAGGATAATATCAAGAAGTTGGTTATGTCCAATATCTCATCCTCGAATACCGAGAATATGATTCTTACCAGATTGATATACCAGCATCCCGTTACCCCTAAGGTGGATGATGTCGATATCGATCGGGAGTTTAGGAGATATGTGGCCAGACAGGGGAAGAGTCGGGATTTTATCAAGTCCTGTACTTCGTTGAGGAAAATCCAGATCAAGGAAAGGTTAAAAAAATCGGATTTATATAATAATGTCTTGCGTTTCCTTGATTTTAATGGATTTTATAACGTATCTTTGAACCACCATGACAGAGGTACGTTAAAAAACATAGAGATGTCGTTACCGGATGGTCAGGTAAGGAATCTTCTGTTTGACGTGGCTATCGAGTCCAGCGACAGCAGCATGAGGGATCTTTTCTATCTGGATAGACAGGATAGGATGATGGATGTCGGTTTTTATCGATATCTATACCAAAGGAATCAGGGTCTGCTCCGGGAGGTCAACGGCGGTGTCGAGGCGAGACCGGACGGCTTGTTTTTGGCTCGTGGGAGGTACGATGATTTCGTGTCATTCCAATCCGGTTTATATGAGAAGGTAGGTGAGACGGTTAATGGCGGGATATATAGTTTCGTGGACAATTTTATATATTCGGATCCATCATCATATCAGGATAGTATGGTACGAAAGATAGGTGATGTTACGGCAAGGAGTGACGATAACCGTCTATCAAGGATAGAGGATAATCCATCATCCAGTAAGATAATGAATGAATACACTGCTAATACAAATAATTTAATGCGAGATTTTTCGTGTAGTTAATCTCTCTTTGACGTCGTGAGACGTTTTCTTTCGAGCATTGAAACATTGAATTTATAGATTTGCATGAATCCGGGCCGTAGTGATACGTTTCGGATTTTTTGTCTTGTACCGGTTCTTATTAATACCAATTGCATGACATGACGTGCTTTGATGATGACATATATCACGATCCTAGGATTATTAATTTTTGAACTTTGTAACGCCCACTATCAGGTGGGGTTATTATTAATTCAAAAATAAATAGACATGGGTACAAGTGGAGACAAAATCGTGCTGTTAGACGGCATGGGTTCCGGGAGCGGTAGCGCCGCTAACGGTTTATTATCTATGATTCCGGGTATGTTTACCAGCCTTTTGGGTGGTAATAAGATGGATCCGAATCTAGTCGCGGCGTTGATGAACGGCCGTAACAACCAAGACCAGTTCGGAGGAGCTAACGGCTGGTGGTTGTGGATCATCGTCCTGTTCTGGCTATGGGGAGGACGTGGCTTCGGAAATGGCTTTGGCAATGGCAATGAATGTTGCGCTAACGGTCTTCCAGCTCAATTGAATAATGACTATGGTCGTGAGTTACTGATGCAGGCTATCCAAGGTAACAGAAGCGCTATCGATCAGATTTCTAACGCTCTTAACTGTTCTACCTCTCAATTACAAAACGCTATTTGCAACGTTCAGGGAGCTATTGATAAGGTGGCCGGTCAGGTAGGTATGACTTCTCAGGCCGTTATTAACGCCGTACAGCAACAAGGATGTGAGATCGGTAACCAGATTAGCGCATGTTGCTGCAACTTACAAAGCGCTATGGCTAGTGGATTCAATAACATCCAACATTCGTTAGACACCGTAGGATGTAATATCCAGAACGCTATAACTCGCCAGGGATATGAGAATCAGTTGGCTATTACCGGTCAGACGAACGTATTGCAGAACAACTTGACTAACGGCTTCAATAACGTTATTCAATCCAATCAAGCCCAGACGCAAGTGTTAGCCGCTAAGATAGATGCCCAAACGCAGATTATCAATGACAAGTTCTGTCAACTTGAGATGCGTGAGATGCAGAATACTATCCAACGGCTTCGTGAGGAGAAACAGGCTTTGGCTACTTCCGCCATCACCCAACAACAGACACAGAACATCGTTAGTCAGTTAGCTCCAAAGGCTCCGATTCCGGCTTACGTCGTACAGAACCCGGGTTGTTGCTATACTCCTACCGTAAGGGTAGCTAACGAATGTGGATGCGCTTGCGGCACTACTAACGCCGTATTATAAGGAAGGGGGACAATATGGCTGATTTCAGAGGATATATGATCGGTTCATTCGCCTCCTCCCGTCTTGATAGGGGAGGCATCCCGGTAGTAGCCACTACTGGAAAGGTATCTGACGCTTCTGCGGCCGAACCTACGGTTGATTTTGGCATCAATCCGTGTCAGTGGAACTCACTACCTCCAGAGGGGATATTGTTATGGAAAGTCCGTCATCCGGTAACGGAGACCGAGGCTGATTATCCGGTCACGATCGTCCTTCCGTCCGGCTTATCCACTACCACTCCTGTTACGGTATCTAACGCCGGGGTTATCGTCAACAAGACACCTATAGTGGATAAGGTTGGGGCACATATGACAGGGCAGGATATTACGACTCCCGTGGCATCTGGTGACCCTGTAGTAGGGGCTTACACCGAGCATCTCGTGTATTACAACAAATGCACCGGCGTGTTCAGGATGTTGGGTCATACGGCTACGGTGGCTACCGCCCCTAGCGCATGAATTTACTAAGAAAGAACAGGGAGGGTAACCTCCCTCCCATTAAAAAAAGATCGTTATTATGTTTAAGGATTTAAAGAAAGGATATCAGGTTTATACGTTGGACACCTCAGGGGTTCCTAAATTCTTTATGGGTACGGTGGTTAACGTCTCGGAGCCTAGGTTCGCCCAGTCCCAGTTAGGTCAGTATCAGCAGTTGCAAGATCGGGTCATGGATCTTACTATAGAGGTGGACGGGAAGTCCATGACATATGTAGTTCCAGAGAACCAGAACGTGGCTATGGCCAACGGCATTACGCTAGCCTGCTCCGTGGACCCGATAATGAACCACCTGAACGCCATGAAACGAACCAGTACGGATATCGTGAATAGCGTGGATAAGAATAAGGAGATTATAGAGGCGTGTGACAGTATCTTGGAGGATATCAATCCTACTTTCAAGCAGTCCAAGGATCAGGATCGGAAGATAAAGGGCCTTGAGGATCAGGTAGCGAAGATGGGAGAGTCTTTCGAGGAGCTTAAAAATTTGTTAATTAAAAAATTAGGTTAATATGAGAGTTATAGATTTAGGCAACGGCCAAGAAGATTATAATGACGAGATCTACGACCGCAGAGGCGGTAGGGGACGCTCACGCCGCTCCGATGGGACTTACATGGGTTATGGTGGTGGAATATATGACCATTATGGCAAGGAGCATGAGGAGAGGATGGAAGAGCTAGAACGCAGGGAGCGTGATCTCGAAAGACGTGAGAGGGAACTGGAACGTGACGAGCGGGAGCTTGAGAGACGTGAGAAACACCACGAGCGGGAAGACGAGATGTACCGTAAGGGCTGGTTCGGGGAACGTGGCATCCGTGACGAGTACGAAGGTACCGAACCGTATATGCGCAGGGGACGTAGGAGTCGTTACTACTGAGGAGCAGACGCCGATGACCCGGATTATAAGCGGTACATAGACACCCATGGATATCACTTTTCCAAGGAGTTGGCTAGGGAGGCCGCTGATAAGATGCTTAACGCCGACGGATCCAAGAGAAGATGGACGATGGAGGATGCTAAGCAGATGTTCGATAAATGCGGGGCCAAGAAACCGGATAACGCTACGTGGGGAGATGTCCAATATCTGTTCGCTATGTTTTATAGCGACTACTTTCCTAAGGTACTGGATTGCGACCAGAAAATAGTCAAGGCTGTATTGGCTTATCTGGAAGACCCTGACGCCCCGGAAGGGACGGCGTTCGTAAGGTATCTGGCGGTGCGGTGCTTCGTCGGTGACACAATCAAATGGAGTGAGATGATATGATTTGATACAACGTTGGAAGAACCCCGTCGGCAATAGAATACCGATGGGGTTTCTTTTTATCAAGTATCTTATTATCGTTATATTTGTCAGGGGTAGATCTTTTTGTTCATAGGTAGGGCGGGTGGGAATGAAAAAAGGATATCCTCACGGACACCCTTTCCCCTTGGTTGAAAATTACCTAAAACCTTATGAATTACTATTCTTTCGCAAATATAATTATTAAATCGCAAACAGCAATGGGTAAGGGGTATTACTGGATAGAGCCTGTGGATCGGACGTTAAATGATTTCCAGTTTTATAAAGCACATATCGTGGGTGATCCTGAATATGACGAGAAGCATCATCGTGTTATATTAAGGACGGATAAGTACTTCCCTGTAGGGAGTATCTTCCATGTCTTGAAAGACTCGGAGATGTTCGTTATAGAGAGGAAATTCAAGACATGGGGGAATAAGTATGTCATTAAGCCTTGCGAGGGTGAATGGGAATGGGAGTCTGTCCAGAAACTTAAAGACAAGGCTATTATATTCCGTACCGGGTTCCTGCATGGGGATGGTAGTTTCTGAC
>OLSM01002746.1_pt1 | contig 10819 bp, 6 predicted proteins | sample 1672721 | NCBI WGS metagenome assembly OLSM01 (sample SAMEA3136717, study PRJEB25190) | human gut metagenome | reverse complement strand
TCGGCACGCCGGGCCAGAGCACGGGCGTTTACACCACCCTGCCGGGCCAGAACGCCGTCAAGCATTGTGCCGTGACGATTGGCTGATTGCTTCCGTAGGATTTCCCTTGCGGAGCGGAACACGCCATAATTGCGGTTTGCCTCCGTGGTTGCCGCCGTAGGCGCGAAAGACGCCGCGCGTCCGCGTAAGACGTTACACGTCCCGTGAAGCACTGCACGGTAACCATTGGCTAATCGAAAATAAAGGGGAAGGCTTTTCCCTAATAAACTGCAAGGACCCAACCCCGGGAATTCCCAGGGCTGGGTCCTTCTGTGTTTTTCGCTGCTGTTTTCCGGATGTCGTGTGGGAACGGTGGATTTCTTCCTTTCTCGCTTTTGTAAAGCGATTGGCTTGCTTCTGTAGAGCTTCCCCTGTGGAGCAGAAAGCAAACTCTTTTCAGCTTGCTTTCTCAGGGAACGCCGTAGGCGCGTCCCGACCGGAGGTCAGCCGTAGGCGCGAAAGACGCCATGCGTCCGCCTGGGAGTTACAGGGAATTGGTCAACTCCACATTCTCCAGGTTGTTCCGGCAAAGGGCAAACACACCGGCCGAAACCGCCAGGTTCCAGAGCACCACCGGCATCCCGATGACGATCGCGGGCAGGAAATCGCCCATCGTGAGCAGCAGGACCAGGGAAATCCCCACGCCCGGCAAAACCAACAGCAACAAAATCAGCATGTACAATATCATAATCAGCCCTTTGTTCGCCACCGTGCCGAGAATGCGGTCGGAAAGGACGCTGCCCGCAATGTACAACACGCCCATACTGGCATACACCAGGATACATAAAAGGACGGTCAACGGGTTTGCTTGTGCGTAGATGCCCAATATCGCGAATACAATCACGCCGTCCACCACCGGCTTGAGCATGGTGGACATTGCCGCCCACACCAGCTTGGTAAAGCCGCTGGCCGGGACCAAATAGATATAGGGCTTCATCAGTTCCTGCATCCATGCGCCCGTGGCATTCAGGAAAAACAGGATATAACAGCTAAACGCTGCCCCAATAATCATCATCAGGCCCGCCGGCATCACGCCCCCCTCTTCGCTCCAAACATGCGAGAGGATAAATGCCATGCCCAGGTTGACCAGCACCAAGATAATCGTGTTTGAATCCACAAACGGGATGCGGCTTCTGCGCCGCGCCTCACACAGATGCTTATAGAAGAAGGTATTCGCGCCCCAGCCGCGCCGGATGCCCGTGGTGCGCACCTTGTACTTGCGCTTCTTCCCATTGTTGGTGGTCATCATCCCGCTGTCCGCGGCCTTTTTGAGGGCGTCGCGCTGCTCCTGCGCCGTCTCCGTGGACTGCAAGACGTCTTCAAAATAATCGACATTGCCGCGCACAAACACCAGCACGCACGCGGCGACCGCCAGCACCGTCAGGCCGGCAAACAGGCCCGCCTGCGCCAGGTTCCCGGCGATGAACGCAAAGCACGCGCCCTTGATCCAGCCGAGCAGGGGCAGGTATTCCAGCTTGGGGGAGGAAACCGCCGCCAGCAGCGCCTCCATGTTCGAGCCGCCTTCCGTGAACTCCAACAGGATGATCCCCACGATCGCAGCAAGATAGACATATAGGATGGCTTTTGCGGTACGCACCCGCGCCGGATTGCCATTTGTAAAATTGTAGAGCAATAGCGAAAGCACCTGTACGGAAAACAGCGTCACCGCAGCCCCCAGCACTAGGGCCAGCGTGTCCGTCCAGACAATCCCGAACGTCTGCGCCATCATCGCCCCGTAGAACAGGAAAAAGAACATCATCAACAGCGTGCGGCCCATCTGCTTCATCAGGCCGTATGCCAGGATCTTTTTGGGGGATATGGGCGACACAAACAGCAGGTTGACGTCGCTCATGCCAAAGAAGGTGGTGCCCTTTTGCAGCGCATTCAACAGGATGGGCACAGTGAACAACAGCAAAATCCCCAAGTAAGCGCCGTGCAGGATGCGCAGATCCAAAAAGCCGCCCAGGTCCGCCTGCGGCGTCAGCGCGGTGCTGATCACCGAATTGACCAACAACACCACCAGGAGGATATAGACCACCAGCTTGCCCGGGTGCCGGAACAGCGCCAGCAGGCGGTTTTTCCACTCCTTGCGGAGCATATAAAAAATGGTACTCATGCCGCGCCTCCGTCGGAAGCTCCCTCTGTAATGGAGAAAAAGAGCTGCTCCAGGTCTTCGCCGTTGGCTTCGATTTCGGAGCGGGTGCGCACCGCGGCGATCTTCCCCTGCACCATGATGAGCGCCTTATCCCAAAGCTCTTCCACGCTGTCCAGCATGTGCGTGCTCACCAGGATGGAGCAGCCGTTCTGCCGCAATTCCAGAAGCATCTGCTTGAGCTCCTTGATCGCGTGGGGGTCCAGGCCGACCAGCGGTTCGTCCAGCATGACCACCTTCGGCGCGGGCAAAAGCGCGCAGCAGATGCTCACCTTTTGCTGCATGCCCTTGCTCAGCTCGCCGCCCAGCTTGTTCTGCTTATCGTCCAGCTCCATGCGCTCCAACAGCGCATCCGTCTTTTTCTCCCAATTTTCCACCTTATAGGCCCGCGCGATAAACTCCAGATGCTCCCGCACGGTCAGCGCCTCAAACAGCGCCGGCATCTCCGGGATATAGCCGAACTCCTTTTTGGCCTCCACGCTCTTGTTTGGATGGCCGCAGATCGTGATATTTCCCTGGAAACGCAAAAGGCCCGCGATGCATTTGATCGCCGTGGATTTTCCCGCGCCGTTCGGCCCCAGCAAAACGGCGATTTCGCCCGGATTTACCGTGAAATTCAGATGGTCGTTCGCCACCAGGCGATTATAAATCTTTGTCAGGTCCGTCACCTGTAACATATATTGTCCTCCCAGTCCCAATCTTTTCCATTCCCGCGGGGGAACGTCCTGTTTCTCTTTTGAAGGAAAGCGTCAATACATGGCCAACCCGGCCAGGGACGTCATCAGCCCAAAGACGGCGACAAGGGTCAGCACGATCACCGCGGCATAGGCCACAACCGCCCAGATCAACAGCAGTTTTGCGCGGTGCGCCTGCTGCTGCGTGAGTGGGTTCTGAAACGGCGCGCTGTATGGATTCTGCACGCGGCACTGCGGGCAGAACGGCTCCGCCACCCGGTGTACAAACCCACACTGCGGGCAGGTCATCAGCCGGTTCGCGTTGTTATTGCGCAGGCACAGATAGACGATGCCGGGAATCCAGCCCAGAAAGCCCACCAGCAGGCCCCACATCACCGGGTCGTTGTTCCCGCGCGCCTTTGCGTCGTTATACGTCGCCAGCCCCAGAAGGACCTGTGCGGCAACCCCCGCAAGGCAAACAAAGACAATCATGACAATGAATCCCATCATCGCGTTCATAGCTGCTACTTCTACTGAATAACTGCTCCCCATGATCCCACTCCCTTTGTACTAATATGTTAGTACAATAATATACACTGCATCGCGCTTTGTCAAGAAAAACTACAATTTTGTAAAGAGGGAATGTTTTGCGGAAATGCGAAATGCCCCCGGCAAAAAACTGCCGGGGGCAGATGGGAATACCACTGTATAAATTTAACATAGGCCGTTATGCCGTCAAAAAAAACCTTACCGTCTATGCGCTCACCCTGTTTCTGTTCCATATTTTCCAGCTTATACGTTCCATCCTGGACAGGGAACCTGAATTCGAAACCTGCTGTTGAAAAGACACATACGAAAACCATCGCAGGCATGAATGAACTAACCCTTTTTTCGTCCTTTCTGTATGGTCTTTTGTAATGGCAGTGGTCTCCGGAACTACTGAGGAATGCATCTGTTTTCGATAATGGGATACCAATTTTCCTCTCCGCTTATTTTACTCCTGTCTGTATACGCCCCCATTCTAAAAAAGTGTGCATATATCCCATTTCCATCTTGGTTGAACAGAACTCCTTCTGTATGGTCTTTTTTTATATAAGCCCAAGTGTGGTTAAGAGAAAACTTCTCAAAGGAATAACGGCCCATTTGTGCCAACTGTTTTTTTATAGATCCCCCTAAAAGATACGCTTGGTTTTGAATTACGGAAGGATAGACCGTAGAAAAAGCTTCTTCATATTGTGACAAATCAATCTGAAATTGTTCTGCAATTGTTTGTATATGCCGCTTTTCGGATTGCCGCTGAAAATATCTTTGATTCAGTTGCTCTCCCTGACAAGCAAAGGCTGTACCGATTTCAAAAACTTCTGGATGGAACGGATCGGAGAATTCTAATTCGATAAGCATTATCTGCCCTTGATCTACCTGGTTATCGGCTTGACAGCAAAAGAGCCCGGATGTAATTTCCCCTTTCTTTTTACTATCGACCGCGAGAAAGAACGGATGGTTTGTATATTCGCGCGTTTGCATTGCAGGGGAGACTTTTTCTAAGAGGCTTCGGTACGATTCTTCCGCCTGTTCGCACCTCTGATAATTTTCATCGGTCAACGGCAAATCGCGGAAGGGCTGATAGGTTTCAAACATCGAGCCCTTTAGACATTCTGTCAAGAGTGCCCTTGTTTCCGCAATCTCCTCCGGCGTTGATTGCGGCTGGGAGGAGGCCCCCGCGCTTACCGCCTGGGCCGGCGCTGGATACAGCGTGCTGGTAAGCAACACCATCCCCACCAAAACACAGCAGAGAAATCCATACCCTTTCTTTTTGGGAGCTGTGTTGATCATGTTTCGAAAGCGTCCGATCATTTCTTCCTTCCTCCCTATAAAATGGGTGGACAGCGGCACTGCATGGGTTTGATTGGTTAAGACGTCCAGCAGGACCGTTCCATACGCCTTCCGGTAAAGGCGGTCCTTTCCCTTCAAAACGGTATCGTCGCAGGCATTTTCCAAATCCAAATTTGCCTTCTTCGCCAGAATATGTACCAAGGGGTTAAACCAGTGGACGCTCTGCGCCAGCAGAAACACCCACTTGGTCCAAAGGTCGCGCCGTTTGTAATGGGCAAGTTCATGGCGGAAAATAAACATCCGCTGCTCTTGTGAAAACTCCGTCCGCGGCAAAATCAACGTGGGATGAAACAGGCCGGTGAGCATCGGGCTGTCCACTTTGCCGCAGATCCAAACGGGTAGATTGCGCCGGACATGCAGCTCCTCCCGGATCTGCTCCAGGAGGGCTTGCTGCTCCCCGCCACATACAATTTCGCTGTGTGCCCGCAGGAACCGCATATGGAAAACATGTATGCCCACGTGTGCCAAAAGAAAGCAAACCACCCCGATCAGCCAGAGCAGCGCAATGCCCTCCCCTGCGGATATCTGTCCATAAGAAATCTCAGCTGGGGCCGCGAATCCTGCGGTGGAACCCATGGGAAGCACATCCACAAACGCCGGCGCCTCTGCCTGTCCCATCTGTGCCGCAGAGGGCAGGGCAGCTTCCGTGGCCTTTTGTATTTCTGCACCCCAAGACGGGAGAGCAAACGAAAGAGATGCAGGAATCAAAAGGCGGATGCTAAAGGCCATCCAGAGGAAGCATCTTGCTTGCGCAGCAAACCGCCGTGTGAGCCACTTATTTCCCAGGAAGGAAAGCAACAGCAGTATGGACATTTGCAGGGAGAGCCTCAACACCCGGAAACAGATGCTTTCCAACACTACGATTCCTCCCCTCGGTCCAGCAACGCCCGAATTTCCTCAAAATCCTCCTTGCTCAGGGGCTGGGATTGTACCAGCGCTGCAATCAGGGATTTCGGGGAATTCCGGTACAGCTTTTCCACAAAGGTTTCCGTCTCCGCCGCACGGTAGTCCGCTTCCGCGACCAATGGAGTGTAATAATTCAAACGCCCGATTTTCTCACAGGAGAGATATCCCTTCTTGACCAGCCTGCCCAAAACCACCTGCACGGCCTGTATTTTCCAGCCCTTTTGCAGGCGGCGCGCAACTTCGCCGGTGTCCAATGCCTCCTGCGCTCTCCAAACAACCAACATGACGTCCAATTCCGATTCTGAAAGCCTTTTCAACATATCCATTTACCTCTTTTTGTCTGTTTAACATACAACTGTATGTATATAGTATAACCTTTTACAGAATTCTTGTCAAGCAAAAACATTTTGCAGAATTCCCTTTCTAACAATCTTTAATCCAAACCTTACCTGTTTTTAACGATGGATTCCTATACTTTTTGGGAAGGCGTGTGACGACACGCGCCGTTCCCTATCAAACGTCCCAAGGGACGAAAGGTGATTGCAGAATTGGAGGAAAAAATGATGCAAAGCCACAGGAAATGGTACAAGCGAACCCTTGCGCTGCTCCTGGCGGTAGCCATGCTCGCTACGCCGACGGCAGCGTTTGCACAGACGGAGCCAGCCGCGGAAGAACCGGCGGCCAGCGTCGTCTATGCGCCGGAGGACCTCGCTGCGTTCTCCGAAGCCCTCGACAGCGCCGGTTACGACCTGCCGGACAACACGGCAGCCCTCGCGGCACTTTCGGAAGAGCAACCTGACCTCAGCACCCAGAACATCCAGATGGAAGTTTCCCCGGCAGCGCCGGCCAGCGTCCTCCGCACGGCGCAGAGCGCCGCGCCGCAGGCGGAGACCTCTTCCACCCTCAAGATCATGCAGGTTTCCGACACCCACCTGCTGCCGGAATCCATGCAGCCGAACGGCGGCGAAACACAGCAGCCGGGCCAGTTCCAGCCCACGCTGGACGGGGACGGCAACCTGGTGAACACCGAGCCGTTCGAATACCCGGATTTCGCCGCAGCCCTGCACTCCGACCGCAAGATGATGGCGGAGAGCGAGGACATCGACGCCCGCGTCTTTGAGATGGTTGACGAGGCCGACCCGGACGTGCTGGTCATCAGCGGCGACCTGACCAAGGACGGCGAGGAACCGGCCCACCGCGAGATGGCCGCGATGCTCACCGAGCTCCGGGCCGCCAACCCGAACATGCAGATCTATGTCATCAACGGCAACCACGACGTCAACAATTCCGATGCAACCGACTTTTCCACCTGTGTGAAGGATTCCTATGGCACGGCGACCACCAGCGCCATGGACCCGGATCTCAAAACCACCCCGGAAGAGTTCAAGGAAATTTACCATGACGTCTCCTACACGGACGCCATTGCAACCTACACACCGCCGGAAGGGAAGCAGCAGGGCGGCCTCTCCTATGTGGCGCGCCCGGCGGAGGGCTTCACCTTTATCGTCATGGACTCCGGCAAATACAGCGCGGACGTCACCGACAGCGGCACGGACGAGCACATGACGGGCGGCGCGCTCAGCGAAGACCTGCTCCAGTGGGTCGCGGAACAGGCTGCGGAAGCCAATGCGCGCGGCGACGTTGTGATCGGCGTGGAACACCACGGCCTGGTCCCGCACTTTGGCATGGAGCCGGACATCCTCGGCGAATACCTCGCGGACAACTACGAAGAGGCCGCGGAAGCGCTTTCCGCCGCAGGCGTGAACATCGTCCTGACGGGCCACATGCACGCCAACGACATCGCCTCCCGCGAGATCAACGGCAAGATGTTCTACGACATCGAGACCGGTTCCTGCGTCACCTATCCCTCCCCGGTGCGCACCATCACCCTGACCCGCACCCAGGAAGAAAACGGCAGCATCCAGGTGAACGCGCAGATTGCCACCGACCTGGTGGACACCGTGAATTACAACGGCGTGGAAATTGAGGACTTCACCGCCTACGGCAAAAACGCCACGGCGCTTTCCGGCGACATGATCAGCGGCGCGGCCGGAAACCTGCTGGTGCGTCCTCTGGTGGAGCAGGTCCTTGCGGCGGGCGGCACAAAAGCGGCCCTGACCGCCCTGCTGGAACAGGACCCGGGCGACCTGGTGGTCTCCATGCTGGACGAGTACCTGCCGCACACCGAGGAAGACGGCATGCATGTCACCCTCTCCGGCATTGACGCAACCCTCTGGCACGCGGACGGGAAGGTGCATGGAACGGCTTCCGTCAGCGGGCTGGATGCACATATCGTCATTGCGGACAGCGACGTCAAAGAAAAGCTGGTGGATGTGCTGCTCCAGCAGGTGGACGAAAAGGTCCTCCCCGAGGGCGGCCTGCTCGACCAGACCATCGAGGCAATCGCAACCTCTGTCGCAGACATGCAGATCGACGCGGAACATACCGTGATGGACTTGGCCAACTACGTCTACCAGGGCCATCTGGCGGGCGATGAGCCCCAGGAAATCCCGGATTGGGTCAACACCGGCATCGCACAGCTGCGCGACGTGACGCTGGTCAACGCGCTGGTGACCGCTGTGGTGGACTGCGCTTCCAACGAAGCGTCCGGCATTGCCGATGCACTGACCTTCAACGCCTCTGACCTGATCAAAGGCAACGACGGGTTCGTGGATAACCTGGCCGCCGCGCTGGTGGCCGGCATGGTGGGCGGCTCCAATGCCACGGTCGGCAAAGTCGTGGAGATCCTCCCGGTCACGGTCCCGGGTGTGGAGGAACCCACCAATGAGCAGAAGATTGCATTCCTGCTGAACGGCCTTATCAACGGCGACGGCACGGAAGAAAACCCCGGCCTTCTGACCGAAGAGATCAAACAACAGGTCGGCGATTTCGCTGCGAACGTCTGCGAGTCCTTCATCCAGGACGACAACAGCGCGACCGGCGGCACGGAAAACAACGGCGAGATCGACTTTGTCCTGCCGAACGGGAACATCGTCGTGTCCGGCGGCAACCTCACGGGAGAGACGTATCAGAACCTCGACGATGCCCTGCTCGCCATCAAGCGCGATACCGACGGCGAAGGCCCCTACACCCTGTATCTGAACAAAGACGAAGACTTCCTGATGTACGAAGAGACCGCCGGCCTCTCCTGCTACTATGCGATGCGCAATGTGGATAAGCCGCTGGTCATCGACGGCCAGGGCCACACGCTGGGCGTAGCCGATACAAGGCCCTGCTTCCTGCGCACCTATGGCGACATCACCTTTAAAAACGTAAATTTGGATATGGCGAATACCACCCTGATCACCTGGAAGAGCAACGCGGAAATCAAGATGGACGACACCGTGTCCGGCTCCCTCAAGAGCTTCCGCGACGACTCCGTCTCCCGGTATTGCTACTATACCGTCGATCTGAGCAACCTCTCCATGGAAAGCATGGAGGGCAATGGGCGCAGCATCCTGCGCGTTGCCAACTGCGGCACGCCGGAAGAGCCCGCCGTGATGGACATCACGGGCATGGGCGGCACCAAGCTGGACCGCTCCTGGCTGTCCATCGAGGGCGACTGCACAGCCGATCTCGGCACTGTGAGCACTACGAGCGTCGGCGGCGGCCTGGTGCTGACGGGCGACGCCACCATCAAGGGCCTCAGCGGATGGAATAAACTTGAGAGCAACACCCCCGCCACCGTAGAAATCCCCGCCGGAAGCGTCCTGACGGTCACCGACTTCCTGTTCGGCAAGAACAGCGTCACCGTCACCGGGGATGCGCAAGTTGGCGACGTAGTCGTCCGCGCAGAGGAACAGGAGGACGGTTCGTTCTTCCTCAGCAGCCCGGAAAACATGGAGCTGGTTTACGCGGACGGCGCATACACCTTGCAGGAAAAAGCGCCGGTGGAATACCCGCTGACGGTCCACTTTGACCCGCGCACGGTGCAGATTGCCGTTGACGACATCTTCCCCGGCATTGCAAACGTGACCGGCACGTATCAGACCACGGTCTTCTCCGGCGACGAGTTCACGATGCTCTTCGTGCCCACGGCGGACGGGCGCGAAATCGCCTCTATGGAAATCAACGGGGAAGCGCAAGTTTTGGAGAGCAGCGGCCCCTTCTCTTACACGCTGACCATGCCGGAGGGCGAAACCACTTTGGACGTCGTCGCGACGGTGGTCGATAAGAGCGTGCTCCGCGCCGTCATCGAGGCGGCGGTAGCCCTGCAGGGCGGCGAAGAATACGAAGCGGCTGTCCCTGCGGTGCAGGAAACCTTCGACAAGGCTTTGGAAAACGCACAGGCAATTGAAGCGGTGATCGCTGTATCCCAGGCGGAAATCGACGAAGCATGGAGCGGCCTGCTGGATGCGATCCATCTTCTGAGCTTTGAAGCGGGCGACCCGGCCGCGCTGAACACGCTGTTGGATATCGTGGCTTCCCTGACGGAGGAGAACTTCACAACCGGCAGCTGGGCGGATCTACAGGCAGCTGTTTCCGATGCGCAGGAAGCCATCGAGAGCGGCCTGAAGGCGGAAATGGACAAAGCCTATGAAACCCTGTATGACGCCCTGAACGCCCTGGTTTACCGCGCGGACTTTGCGCAGCTCGACCAGGCGATTGCAGAGGCACAGGAAATCGATTTGGACGAGTACCTCGATTTGGAAGGCACCAAAGAGGCGTTCACCGCCGCTTTGGAACGTGCGCTGGCCGTACAAGCCAACGTGGATGCAGACCAGGAAACGGTCGATCAGGCGGCGCAGGCGCTGATTGAGGCCATGGCAGCGCTGCGCAAGACGCCGAGCAAGGAAGCGCTCGCGGAGCTGGTGGGCACTGCCTCCGCGATGGACACCTCCAAATATACGGCGGCCAGCGTATCCGCTCTCAACCGCGCCCTGGACGGCGCACAGGCAGTCCTGGCGGATGAAGCCGCTACGGAAGCGGATGTAGAAACCGTTTATCGTGCGCTTTCCACCGCGCTGGACAATTTGGTGGAAAGACCGGCGAGACCGGTATCCGGCAATCACGGCAGCACATCCGCGAACATTGGCAATGCGTATGGTGCAGCGGGCGTTGTCTCCGCAAGCCAGACCGTGGCGGCAAATGCCTATGTGATTTCCGATACGACGGTCAACTTCACCTTGAAGAGAGGCAGCGCATACTGCTTCAA
>OLSM01002743.1_pt1 | contig 10834 bp, 9 predicted proteins | sample 1672721 | NCBI WGS metagenome assembly OLSM01 (sample SAMEA3136717, study PRJEB25190) | human gut metagenome | reverse complement strand
ACGTCGCGCGAATGGTCGCGGACGACGCTGCGAACGCCGGCCGCGGCGGCGTGCTGCTCGACGGGCGCTCCATGCGCAAGCTCTCCCGCGAGCTTGTCAAGTGGGGACATCACTACAACCAGGGCATGCACGCCCTGAACTCCATAAAGTTCGCCCTCGAGCACGGCCGAGGGGACCTGGAGTGGATATCCGGCAAGCTCGACGAGTGCGCTCTCTTGCTCGCGCAGGTCGAAGAGGGCCGCTCGGAGATCGCAAGCGAGCTCGACGCCCTCGGGGATCGCGCGATAGTCGGGGGCGATTAGCGTGCCGCTCCTGAAGCCCATAGCCGGGCACACGGGGTGCGCCGGCATAAAGCGCTACCTCGAGAAAGGGGGACGCGCGCTCGGGATCCTGACGATGAACTTCGCATGGCAGGAAGAGCGCGTCTTCGAGAACGTCTCTGAAGCCCCGGGGGATTTCGACTGGGCGGCGTCGATGGACGCGACGAGGCACGCCTGCGGCAACGACACGCCGTACCGCGGCAAACCGGCCCGCACGTTCAAGCACTTCGTCATGTCGCCCGACCCCCAAGACGGATTGACCGCAGACCAGGTCGCGGAGCTCGCGAGCGCTTGGGCGCTCAAGCACTTCAGCGACTTCGAGGTGGCGATCGTCCTTCACGACGACAACGAGAACCGAATCCCGCACGCGCACATCGTCGTCAACAACACCAACCTGGCAACCGAGCGCCGGCTGCAGACCCCCGACCCGCTGGAGCTCAACCGCAGCCTCCAGGACCTCGCCGAGGAGCGGGGGCTTCGGTTCATGAGGGACGAGGTCGTAAGGGAATGCGAAGAGGGGCCGGCACGCAAGAAAATGCCCGCCACGATGCAGAAGACCTACATCCGCCGCGCAGAAAAGGAAATCGCTAGCGAGGGCGGCTATTCCTGGGTCTCGGACATACGCAGCCGCGTGACGGTAGCCAAGGCACTCGCCCGAAACGAGGACGAGTTCATGGCGGTGCTCGCAACGCTCGAGGTGGACGTCTCGCAGAACTCCGAGAAGTCATGGAGGCGAGACTGGATCTACTCGCTCGCCGACCACCCCACCTGGCGCATCGGCGGAGAGAAGCTGGGGCTGTCCTTCGGGCAGGAGGCACTCAGGAACCGCTTCGCCAGGATTGCCGCTTGGCACCCCACCCCGGCAGCATCACGCCAGATCCTCTCTCAGGCCGAACATGCCGTCGAGCTGAACGACCTGGCGGAACTGCAGCGGCTGGCAGATGCGATCGAGACGTGCATGTCCTCGAACGTCCGCAGCCTCGCGGACCTCGACAGGAGGATCAGAAGGCTCGAGTCCCGTGGCGATGCGGGCTCCGCCGATCAGGCGAACGCTCTGCGCGAGGTGCGGGCGTACATGGCCCAGGCAAGGCTGCTGCCCGAGACTTTGCAGACGAAGCGGCAAAGGCCGCCGCAGAACGCGGAAGGAGCCCTCAGGCGAGACGATCAGGAGCAGCGGAACCAGAAAGCACAAGCGCATCGGGTCAGGCAGCGAGATAGGAAGGAGGCTCGATGAGGATAGAGATCGCCTACGAAGGGCGCATAGAGGTATTCGATACCGACCGCTTCACCGAAGCCCAACCCTTCTCGGGCAAGAGCATGCTCGCCGACTTCACGCTCAACTACGAAGACGCCGAAAAAGACGGCATCTGGCTTACTGCGCACTGCTACGCCGCGAACGATGCCTACAGAACCGACGGAGAGGAAGTTCCCGAAGCGCGGCGCGAGAAGGGCTGGAGGTTCCAGCTCGCCACCCCGAAAGAGGCAACTGAGATCGAGAGCGTCACCCTGGACGGGTCGACGGTACTCGCGAGGCTCTACGGCGAGCTCGTTGACGTAGCGAGGATGGACCGCGCATGCTCCCTGTTCACCGGATTTGGAGGATCGCTTGCAGGCCGCATCGTGCGGCTGAACGAATACCTGGCAAACACCGACGAGGCGCTGGCGGCGAGCCAGGCGCTCATGAGTGAAGCCATCGGAATCACGGCAAATGTGCTCGAACGGGCAATCGAGGCGGAGGCGGCCCAAGAAATGCCCTTGGAAAAAGAAGAGGGAAACTGGATGGAGGGATTTGAAGATGATTAGAGCGATATTCAGAGGAATAGGTGCGTTCGTCCGCTGGCTGTTCAAAGCCGTGTTCCGTTTTATGTAAAAAGGCCACATAAGGATTTCACATCTCGAGCATGGCGTCTCCTATGGATAAACTCATCCTCAGCATCGTAGTAAGCAGCATGGAGCCTGACTCGAATCTCTCCGAGAAGCACACCATGACGGTGGCAAGTTCATGAGACCGTGAGCAAGGGGAAAGGGAGCCTATTCCGTTTCCTTCACACAAACAGTCAAGCTGACAAGACGCAAGCGATCAACCCACGTCTAATCACATATCGCAAATCTTAAAAAAGAATATTTGTTTTCCCAGTTCAAATGCCCTGGCTTGATGGTCGAGGGTGGTTTTGTTGACTTGCAGCAAAGCGGAAAAGAAAATAAGTAGCAAATGATTGAATGACCGCACGCAGCAGCAATTCGGGGTGATCGATATGACAAAGCCAGCAACGGCAAAAAGCTTGAAATGCAGTTTTAGGGAATGGGGCGATAAACATCCCCTGGGATCCGCCGTCGCTTTCTTCGGGATATGGTTGGCAGCCCTCATTGCGCTAAGCGCCGCTTCGCCATTGGCAACGAGAGCCCTTTCGGGCATGCCCGCTGAAACGAGGCTCTTCCTCGAGGGAATCTCCCTCGCATCAGTGGCAATCCCCGCAATTGCCTGCCCTCTGCTCCTCGGAGGCTCCGCCGGTCGCCATTTCACTGCGGTTCAGGTGGTACTGCGATTCATTGGAGGACTGGTTGCGGGCGCGGCTTGGTTCGCGCTCGCCTTTGGCGCGCTTGCAGCGCTCGGCGTTGTGGACACTGGCGCCTCCTTGAGCGTGCCCTCGCTTCCTATCTGGATTATCGCGTGCGTGCTCAACGCCGCGTTCCAAGAGGTGCTCGTGCGCGGATACGCGTTTGATGCGCTCGTCAGGGGAAAGGGAGCCGTCTTTGCGACGGTCGTCACCACGGCGGTGTTCGCCCTCTTCCATCCTGGCGCGTTCGCCTGCGGCCCCGTCGCCGCCCTGCAGATTGTCGCAGCAAGCGTCCTGCTCACCCTTGTGAGGCTCTTCTCTGGCGGGCTTGCCACGCCCATTGCAATGCACGCTGCATGGAACGCAATCGGAGGCATCGGATTCGGGGTGGTCTCCTTAGCGGATGACTACCCAAATGTCTTCGCCACCTCGCTTAGTGGCCCGGAGCTGATCTCAGGAGGGACGATGGGGATCGAGGGGAGCGTCGTCGTTCTCGCGGTAACCTGCGCCCTATGCATTGCCGTGTTTGCCATCCACTGTCGTTTGCGCTCTAATAGTGAAGGCAAGTAAAAGGCGGTGAAGATGGAGAGCAAGCGTGCTTTCGGCGAATACATACGGGAGAAGCGGAAAGGGCTGGGACTGTCGCAGCGCGACCTAGCAGAAAAACTCTTCATCTCGGAGTCCGCCGTGAGCAAGTGGGAGCGCGGGGTATCCTACCCCGACATCACTCTGGTGTCGCCCCTGTGCGAAGTGCTGGGGGTGAGCGAGCACGAACTCATCACGGCGAGCGACGACGAGCGCCAACGCATGATCGAGCGCGAGGCGGGTGCGCATCGCAAGGCGCGTGCCGCCTGGCTCGTCGTATGGAGCATCATCTATGCTGCCGTATTATTCGGCGCCGCCTTTCGGTCGCTGGCGTCGGGGCTTCCCGGCGATATTCCCTTAGCCGCGGCATCATGCGCACTGCTCGCTTCATTCACGCACGTATCAGTAATCGCACGGCGTGAGCGTGGCGCACTGACCCTCGCCGCCTTTTTCATCTCTTCGTGTCTGGTCATGCTTGCAGGCCTTTCTCGTAACGGGGAGGGATGGCCTGCCGACTTTGGCGTCGGCATGATAGCCCTGCTCTTCTGCTACAGCCTCGCGTTCCTCCCCGCCGCGCTTTCCTGGCTCGGGCGGCGTCTGGAGGCGTCCATTTTCGGGCATCGGGCGCTCCTGTGCCTGGCAGCGGATTCCGCCCTGCTGCTAATCCTCGTTGCCGCCGTATGCCTGAGAGACGGCGAGTCTGTCGATCAGACGATTCGCATGGCGGGCGTTGCAGCGGTGATGATCGTCGTAGTGTGGGCGGTATTCCTCTCGCTCCGCTACATTCCGGCCGCTCTTCCGTTTCGGCTTGCGGCGGCGTTCGCTTCCCTGGGAGCCTGGGTGTTCCTCGCTGGCAGTGCCGTAAGCGCCCTTCTCGGCGGCTCCTTCGACCTGCATGCTGCCGCAGACTTCTCGAACTGGTCAAGCTACCCGACGGTCAACGACAACCTGTGTTGGATTGTCCTCATCGCCTGTCTGGCGGCAGCCGCGGTTCTATGCGCAATTGGTTCGCGCAAGTCAGGAGGAAGCCCATCGGGCCGCTAGAGCTCAGTTGGCAACCGTCCATCATTTCCGTTTCTGCCTGCCAAGCTGCAGGAACCTTCCTTGCAGCATCAGAGACGCGTCCACCCACACCTTACCCTCGAGCTAACCTTTCGTAGTAAGCCATTACTGACCCGGCAACAAACGCCTGTAAAGATGCAGACGTATCTCGGGATCCTGCGCGCCATCATGGCCATGCCGATGAAGAAGCGTATGACCAGATTCGCTATTCCGCCCTCTCACACGCATACACTATCGTCCTCTCGTGCCCGTTCCACCTGCCGTAGCTGCAGGTGCAGAACGCCTTGACGCTTTCTGCACGAGCGTCTCCATCGAGCACGACGTCAGCTTCCGTCAGAAGCCTCCCGAGCCAGGAGTCGAAATCCCCGGTGCCGGCGAAATCCAAACGCTTGTATTCGGTGTTGGAATCCACGATATCCGCCGCGATGACCCTCAGGCGCATCTTGCCCTCGGGCGTCTGAAGGAGGATCTCGCTATGTGCCTCGGCGAAGCCTATGTCGGAATAGCTGGCGAACGCCGAGAACATGCTGCCGTCGTTCATGTGATGTGCGAACATGAGCGCGAGCGGGCTGTCGATCCCCCGCTCGGCACAGCCGGCATCGAGATAGGGGCATCCGTAGGGGTTCCAGCCCCGATAGACGTCATGGTCGAGGTAGAAGGTCGGGTCGACGGCGCTCGCCTGAACCACCGGGTAGTCGATACCCGTACCAGGGACACTCACCCAGGCCGCGATATCGGGGTTCACGGACAGCCAGTACTCCCAGTCGACAACGGGAAACCCATCGCCCGCCTCGCATTCCAAGGGGGTGTTCGAAACGGGAGACGGGTCTATGTCCACGGCCCTGCTGTGGATGTCGAAGAGCCAAATTCCCAGCACCGCAGCGCCGATCAATGCCGTTATCGATGCCAGAAGGGCAAGCCTCTGCTTGATGTTCGTCTTCATAGGAGCCTCCAAAATGACAGGCGGGGAGGCTCTAACGCCGCCCCGCCCTTCTCTATAAGCCGAGAAAGCCTAGTTACTCGTCGGAAGCCTCCTTGGCGCCTGCCGCGTCGTTACGGACGCGGCTGCGAAGCGCGTATGCGCCCGCTGCCGCCCCGCAGACGACCAGGGCGCTGATCAGAACCCATACAGGGAGCAAATCGTTGCCCGTTTTGTCGTAGGGGGTGCCAGGAGTCTCTGGGTTGTCGACGAGCACGGTCTGTCCCTCGTCGTCGATGTCCTGGTGCACGGCGACGACGTTTCCGTTCACGTCGAGCACTTCTTCGAAGGCCACGAGCGCAGCCCCCTCCTCGATCTTCGACGCATCGAACTCGAAGGTCACCTCTACGGCTCCTTCCGAGCTTTCAGCCACGAACTCCGCGGTGGAAGTCACCGGGTTGCCGTCCGAATCCTCGAGAGGCATGCCGGTGGCCTTGTCCATGATGGTGCCGTGGGCAGTGTAGGTCTCGCCAGCGACGAGCCCCTTGTACTCGACGGTATCCACGACGCTCACCATCCCGTTCTCGACCATGTGGTCGCCGTCGGAAGCGTCGACGAGCACGGTCCCGATCTCGACGGCCGTTACGGACTGGCCCTCGTCGTCGATGTCCTCGTGCACGGCAAGGGCCGATCCTTGCGAATCGAGCAGCTTCTCGAACACGACCAGGCGATGACCGCCCAGGCCGGCAGAATCGAAGGAGAGCTCTACGACCTGAACGCCGTCGGTTGCCTCGGCAACGAACTCGACGGATGCGGTCACGTCAGATGCGAGGAGACCCTCGCCGGTTTTCAGGGGTTCTCCCGTCTCCGCGTCCATGAGCGTCGCCTCGAGCGTGTAGCTCTCGCCGGGGGTCAGCCCCTCGTAGGAGACCTCATCGGCGATGAGCACCTCGGAGCCCGTCACGAGCTTGTCGCCGTCGGAGGCGTCGGTCGCGGTCGTCCCGATGTCGACGAAGTGCACCGTCTGGCCAGAGTCTTCTATGTCCGCATGGGTCGCGACCTCGATGCCGTCTTTGGCCATGCTCTCGAATGCCACGACGTCTTCGCCCGCGAGCAGGCTCGCGTCGAAGGTGAACTCGATGTCGACCGAGCCGTTCGTGTTGTTGGCCGTGAACTCCTTGGTGGCGGTCACGGGGTTGCCATCCGCGTCGAGCAGGGGCTCGCCGGTGGATTTCACCATGAGGGTACCGGTAAGGGTGTAGGTTCCGCCGAACTCGAGATTCTCGTAGTAGACGGTGTCGACGATCGTCGCCTGCTCATCCGCCTGGGCGATCTGGTCGCCGTCAGCCGCATCGGCCGCTTGCGTTCCGATCTTCGGTCCTTCCTGGTCGTCGAGCGTCATCCAGACCGCCTCGGCAACACCGGAATCGCGGTCGATCCAGAAGGTCTTCGTTATGAGGTTGTAGCCCTCGTTCGCCTCGCAGGGAAGCTCCTCGAGAGTGTACTGCCCGAAGGGAAGAGCGGCGAGCGCGTCGTCGGCGGGCGCTGCCGATCCGTCCTCGCCCAGCCCGAACCAGATCCCCGCCTCGGAATCCATCATTTCGGAAGTGATGGAATCCGCCTCGAGCAGATGGTCGTTTCCGTTGGTGTTGGCGGTGTGCTTGTTCCAGCTTGCCTCGGTCGAGGCCTGGCCGTTGCGATCGCTCACCAGAACATGGGTCTCGCCGGTCGCCTCGTTGGTGATGGCGAAGGGCACCTGCAGGCTCTCGTTGGTGTCCTCTGCCTTCTTGGAGATCTTGAGGTCGTTGCGAACGACCTGGTCTCGGAACTCGAGGTCCCCGCCAGCGGCATCGGCCGAGACGATGACGCCGTCCTCGCGGATCTCGAAGGTCTTGGGCTCGCCGTCGGTCAGCAGGTACGTATCGTTGGTTGCGGTTTCCTGGATCGTGTAGGTGCCGTAGGGCAGCGCGTCGGAGGCCGTCTGCGCCGTGTACGCGCCCGCCTCTTCGTTCCAGGCGGTCTCGATTGCCATGATCGTGTCTCCTGGCTCGTACCAGGCGTCTCCCACGAGGACCTTGGCCGCAGAGTCGTTCGTTATGGTGAACTCGATGCCCGAAAGCGTCGTGCCGACACCCTCTGCTGTATGCCCGTTTCCACCGACCGCCTCGGACTTGCCGAGCTCGGCGTCCGCCTTCACCACTTGCACGCCGCCGCGGATCACGTCGTCCGAGACGGGATCCCCGGTGAGGTCGACAACTTGCCCGTCGCTTTCGATCGCGAACTCGAGCGCACCATCCCAAGCGAGGTAGCCTTCGGGCGCGGATGTCTCGACGATGCGGTAGGAGCCGCACGGGAGTGCGTCGCCTGCGGTCTGCGCGGTGTAGGCGGAGCCGTCCCAGGTGGTGGAGATGGTCATGACCGCCTCGCCGTCGGCATAGCTATGCCCTCCCACGAAGGAGTTCATCCCAGAGGCGTTGACGATGGCGAACTCGGCTCCCTCGAGGGAAGCGTCGCCTTGCTCGGATGAGCCCGCCTCCGCGTCAACCTTGGAGATCCTCACGCCGCCACGGTCCCAGGTGAAGCTCGCGAGCTCCTGGGAATCGGTGCCCGTGTCGATCCTGAAGGCGGAGAACCCGGTCGAGACCTCGCCTGCGCGCGAGCAGACCTTGCTCCAAGTGCCCCCGATCACCTCGCGCTCCGCCCAGGAGGCGAAATCGGCATTCGTGCCGTAGGTCGCCTGCGCTGCGGAACCGAGGTTCGCATACGAGAGCAGGATATGGCTCGCGACCTGGTACTTGTCGTCGTCCATGCCGCTGCCGTCGTACCAGGAGGCAGGCCACATGGACGCGTCGAAGCCGGGTGCGCCGAAGGAGAACCACATGGCCGCGGCCAGGTCCTCGGCAGGGCTCGTGGAGTACGACCCCGCAGCCGGCGTTCCGCGCATGGGTTCGATGCAGTAGGCGACCTGCCCATCCGCACTCATATCTGTGGTGACGTATCCCGCATAGGGGATGTCGCGGCCGATAGAGACGTTCACGCTCCCAGCGGCGTACGCGGATGCAGGAACGATGGCGACGGACAACACGAGGGCCATCGCCATGGCCACGCGCACGATTTTCGAGGAGGTTATCCTCTCCATCGCTTTCTCTTTCATCTTCTCCCGACCTCCCTTACATCGCCAGGTTCTCGCGGCTATGCGCGGCGCGTGAATCGCCGTTTCCCAGGCGCTCCGATCCCTCGCGCGCTCCGCGCGCCTTCTCCGAGAGGCTCTGCAGGTACTCGCTGCGGCTGCGGTCGAGCGCCTCCTTGATCTGCGCCGGCATGACGCGCACGACGTCCTTTGCAGGCTTTCCGTTCTCGTCGACGATCGGCTGCCCGTTCTCGTCGAGGACGCTCTTCTTGAGCCACACCTCGCGATCCGTCAGAAGCGGGATGTCGCGGTAGTTCTCCCCGCGGAAGCGGGACTCGTTGACGAACATCGGGCTGAACTGGTAGTAGCTCACGTCCACTCCGTCGATCACCGTGCCCTTCGGCAACGTGACCGAGTTGAAGGTGCGCGACTCGCCCGTAACGCGGTCGGCGTACTCGATGTCGGTACGCACGAAATTCTTGTGGAGCGTGAGGTAGGTGTTCTTCTTCTCAGGCATTTCATGCCCCTTTCTTTGCATCCTTTAGGCGGGCGTAGTTGTGGAAGCCCCGCCTGATTGCCTTGCCTTCGGTTTCGGTCAGCCATCCAAGGCGACCACCCCCTTTCAAAACGTCAGTTCCCGGATCAGATTCCCGAGACGATGTCGCGCGCCCATGCGCCGCTCTTGACGAGGGAGAGGATGAGCAGCACGCACATCGCCAGGTACTGCAGCGCGTAGGTGAGCCCCGTCGCTATGCCGTCGATGGGGGTGCCCGTCGAGGTGCTCGCCCCGGTGAGGCCTCCCAGGATGAGCGGAAAGGCTATGAGCAGGATCAGGATGATCAGCCCCGCCAGGCACACCGCCGTGAAGTTCTTCAGGTATCCGATTCCTATCTGGCGGGTGTCGTCTAACGCCATGAGGGAGAGCGGGATCGGGCTGAACGCGGCCATGATGTAGAGCTGGATGGCGCGCGCCCAGCAGACAACGAGCGCCACGATGTAGGCTCCGAGCACCACGACCCAGCTGATGACCGACACCAACAGCAGCGCTATGAGGGCGGGCACGTCGTCGTCCTCGGTGACCACGTTCACTGCGGTGAGGTCCATCGCCCCGCCCGATCCGAACAGCGCCATCGTGCGGTCGATGGCAAGACCGACCACCGAGTAGACCGCCTCCATGAGCTCGAAGCTGTTCTGTATGAGGAAGAGGAACACGGCGAAGAAAACGAGCAGGAACACGACCTCCTTCACGCCGGGGAAGGAGGCGTTGCCGTCCATTCGCTGGCTGATCTGGATGAGCTTCACCGTGAACACGAGGCTGAGCACGCCGCAGCCTATGGGCAGCACCGCGACGTCCCAGACGCCGTGTGCGATGTCGTACATGGACACGTCTCCGGCGGTCGTGAGCATCTGCGAGAAGTCAGCGCCTATGATGCCGTCGTAGCCGATGCTCGAGAGGACGGCGACCTGGTTGGTGAACATCCAGTTGCAGGCGTCGCGCAGAAGCCCCGCAAGCCACGCGTTGACGTCGTCCGCGATGCTCGCGTATGCGGGAGCGGCAGGAAGGAACAGAACCGCGAGCATCAGGAGAGTCGTTGCGAAAGCAAGGCGAAAGCGCCTGTTCGCAATGAAGGCAGCTACCCGCCTCATAGCGCGCTCAGCTCCCCGGTAGCGCGGTCGAGCGAGAGCTGCGCGATGGTGGAGGCGGCGTCGTCCAGATGGAACGTGGTCGTGAGGACGTCCTCGTTGCAGTCGATGTAGACCTCGCCGTCCCAAGTGACGAGCGTCGCGGTCGGGGATACAGCTGACGCCCTAGGCGCTATGGCGGAGGCGATCTCGGAATCGTCCGCACCGAGGAGCTCGTTGAGCTCGGAGGAGTGCGCGGACAGCTCGATACCCGCTGAAGCGCCTTCGGCGAGCAGGTAGCTCTTCGACAACGCGAGGGCGTCGCAAGTGAGGCTGGCCGAATCTGCCGACGGGCGTATCGAGAGCAGGGTCTGCGAGCTTGGCTCGTCGGCCGAGCGCGTGAACGAAATCTGCGCTGCGAGGCCCTCGTCGCTGGTATCTTCGGAGAGCACCTCGTAGTACATGACCTGGACTCCCGCCTCTCCCTGCTCCACGATGGTCGACTCGGACAGGGTGAGCGTCGCAGAGCCGTCTGCGCTTTCCCAGGTGGTTCCCATGTAGTCGGAAAGCGCCTCGCCTTCCTGGACGAGGGGCGCGCTCGCCTCCTCGGCAGCCGGCGCTGCCGCTTCCGGTTCTG
>OLSM01002741.1_pt1 | contig 10843 bp, 6 predicted proteins | sample 1672721 | NCBI WGS metagenome assembly OLSM01 (sample SAMEA3136717, study PRJEB25190) | human gut metagenome | reverse complement strand
TCCTTTTGCAAGGAAAAACGTTCCCTTGATTCCGTCTCGTATGCGTCGTTTACCCTCTTTCGGAAACTATCGATATTTTCTTTAAGAGGTTCAAGCAGTTGACTGATATTCCGCCTGGTAGCGTTATGGATTGATTCGGTCTGTTCCTTGAAAATCTCGCCGGCGAGATTTTTAAAATGCTCGGTGGAGGATTTCTGCATTTCCTCTATGATAGCCCTGCGCTGTTGAAACTCTTTTTCAGCCGATGCGACGCGCTCCTCCATTCTTGCCATTTCGGCCTGCAAAGTGGCATTCTTTTGGTTGGCATCGTCGAGAGTCGAGCGAATTTCCTTAAGCGCAATGTCAGCCTCGGTGCGTTTGCGCGTCTCTTCAGTAATCTCATTGTTCTTTCTCTGCAACTGCTGACGAAGATCGGTAATAATACCGTCGCGCTGCGATATAAGTTCATCCTTTGATGCAATAAGAGTCTTTAAGGCACTGGCCTCTCCCCTTTCGCCTGAAACTTTAATCTGTCGGGCAAAATATATCATGGAAGCCACAATAAGCATTGCGGCAAAAAATATAATAACACTTTCTATCATAAGTAACTGTTCAAAAATATTTTATCATGATCAAGCGACTGAAATATGCAAGTGAGCCGCCGAATTGTGCAAAAATTCGGAATGCAAATATAATGAAAAGCATGTGCAAAAGGCGTAAATTTGTGAAAATATAATTTTCCCGCACATACGATGAAATACTTACCCGGAATGAATTTCAATGCTATAGCGGCAATCGTATTTACAGGATTGCTTTGCGGATGTCATCATGAGTCCAATGAACTTGCACACAACCATAATCATGCTCATGATTCTGCTGATATAATCGACGAGGGTGAACATAACCACTCCCCTTCCCATATTATAATAGAACCGGAACAGGCACAAAAACTAGGTATAAAAGTTTCCAGAATTGAAGCCGGAGAATTCCAGGAAGCGATTCCTGTAGATGGCGCAATCGACTACTCCCCGGTCGGCCAAGGCATCGCATCGGCCCGATCGGGTGGCATCCTTACGTTCTCACCATCAATAACGCTCGGCAGCCAGGTCGTAGCAGGGCAGGCAATCGCCTCAATATCAGGTGCGGGCATGGCCGGTGGCGACGTTACGGAAAATGCACGCGTACAAGTTGACGCCGCAAAGCGCGAACTTCAGCGGCTCGAACCGCTGCATGCAGAAGGAATTGTATCAACCCGCGACTACAACGCGGCCCTACAGGCATATGAGACCGCAAAAGCTGCCATGGGGGCGACGTCGTCCAGCCGTGGGAGCGTTGTCACTTCGCCGGTAGCAGGCGTAATTACGTCGCTGACCGCCAGCCAGGGGCAGGCCGTAAATCCTGGCGATGCGATTGCGACAATCGCATCGTCGAATCAGGTCGTACTTCGTGTGAACGTCCCTGTTCGCTATTCATCTGACATCGCTTCGTTTTCCGATGCCGACTTCCGAATAAACGGCACATCCGAACTGCTATCTGTCAGCAAGCTAAACGGCCATAGGGTAAACGCATCGACCGTAATTGCTCAGAACGGATATATCCCCCTCTATTTTGCCATATCCAACAAAACTCTGACTCCCGGTACGTATTGCGAAGTATATCTCCATTCCCCCCAAAAAACCGAAACCTTATCCCTACCGCTTTCTGCAATAAGTGAACAGCAGGGGCAGACATTTGTATACGTCCGTCTGGATGCCGACGGCTATGAGAAACGTCCCGTATCCTTAGGCCGTAGATCCGCTGACAGGGTTGAGGTAGCCGGTGGTCTGCATGCCGGCGACGACGTTGTGACGGAAGGCGTCACATTTCTCCGTCTGGCAGAGGCCTCCGGAGTCCGGCCGGAAGGCCATACCCATTAAGAAGCCATATTGCTCCGACTTTTGAAGAAATTATTTCTCTATATCTCCCGAAGCACGACCGCACTATATGCTCAATAAAATAATTCATTTCTCATTATATAACCGTCTGGTTGTCCTCATTCTGTCGGGATTGATTCTCATAGGCGGAACTATCGCCCTGATTCGTTCCGAGATCGACATTTTTCCTGATTTAAACGCTCCGACAGTCGTTATCATGACAGAAGCCCCGGGGCTGGCTCCTGAAGAGGTTGAAAGACTCGTCACGTTTCCGGTAGAGACAGCCGTCAACGGTGCAACAGGTATCCGTCGCGTCCGTTCCTCCTCAGCAATGGGTTTTTCGGTTGTATGGGCGGAGTTCAACTGGGAGACGGATATTTACCGCGCACGTCAGATTGTATCTGAACGCATTGCCACTTTGGCCCAATCATTTCCAGCGGGAGTAAAATCGCCCACCCTCGGACCGCAATCTTCAATTCTTGGAGAAATCATGATCATCGGCCTCACCGTCAATGATTCGATTGCTCCTGCCGGCAACCATATGGGAGAATTACGTTCAATCGCCGACCGCGACATACGCCCACGACTTCTTTCTATTTCAGGCGTATCACAGGTATCGGTAATTGGCGGGGATGTCAGTGAATATCAGATTCTCCTGAACCCCGCACTTATGAAACAATTCGATGTGACCCTCGATGATGTGCTCGCAGCAACCGATGCCATCAACGAAAATGCCGTCGGTGGGACACACTACGAATTCGGCAACGAATATATCATAAAAGGAGTGGTCAACACTCGCAATTGCGACGACCTCGCAAAGACTGTAGTCAAATCGAAAGCCGGGTCTGTGGTGACGCTAAACGATATAGCGGATGTTGCAATGGGAGCCAGTTCGCCCCGGCTCGGCTCAGCTTCGGTCAAGGCCCGACCGGCGGTATTGCTTACCGTGACCAAACAGCCGCTTGCAGCTACTATCCAACTGACAGACCGCATTGAAGAAGAGCTGAATTCGATTGCTGCTACCCTGCCTCCATATGTGCAGATTTCTGACGATATATTCCGCCAGAGCGATTTCATATCCAATTCAGTCAGCAATCTACAGTCGTCGCTCCTTGAGGGAGCACTGATGGTGATAATCGTACTTTTCTTCTTTCTGATGAACCTGCGGACCACGATTGCCTCGCTCGTATCGCTCCCGATGTCAATTATCATTACCGTGTTGATTTTGCGTGGTATGAACGTGACAATCAACACCATGACCCTCGGAGGCATTGCGATTGCCATCGGTTCGCTTGTAGACGATGCTATTGTCGACGTAGAGAACGTATATAAACGCCTGCGCGAAAACCGACACCGGCCCGAATCCGACCGGCAGCCTGCGCTTCACGTAATTTACGAGGCCTCGAAAGAGGTCCGTACCCCCATATTCAACTCGTCGCTGATAATCGTCGCAAGTTTCATCCCGCTGTTCTTCCTATCCGGAATTGAGGGGCGTATGCTTATTCCTCTTGGAGTGGCATTTATTGTGGCGCTCGCCGCATCGACGGTCGTTGCCCTTACGCTGACACCGGTGCTGTGCTCCTATATGCTAAGTTCCGACAAAGCCACCGGAATGTTAAACCGGCAGCCATGGCTTGCGAAAAAATTGCGAGACGCCTACAGCCGGTCGCTGGAATGGTGTCTTCATCACGGCAAAACGGTCATTGCCATCACTGCAGCATTCTTTATTTCTGCCGTTATACTGATCTTCACTCTCGGACGAGGATTTCTTCCGCCTTTCAATGAAGGGTCCATGACAATTAATGTTTCCACCCTTCCAGGCTTCTCGCTGGAGGAAAGCGACCGCGTAGGCCGAATGGCCGAAGAAATAATCCTCGCGACACCGGAAGTTCGTACGGTAGCCCGAAAAACCGGGCGCGCTGAACTCGACGAACATTCCCTTGGCGTCAACGTGTCGGAAATAGAAGCACCTTATACCCTTTCCGGACGAAGCCGCAACGAGATGGTTCGCGACGTGCGTCGCAGACTTTCAGAGATCCCCGGCGTAAACATTGAAATCGGGCAGCCCATCTCCCACCGTATTGACGCTATGCTTTCCGGATCCGAAGCCCAGATCGCCATCAAGGTGTTCGGCACAGATCTTAACAAACTCTTTATCTACGGTCGGGAGATCAGCACGATTCTCAAGGAGATTCCCGGAGTGACCGACGTGAACCTCGAACAACAGATGGAACGACCGCAGCTGAAGATTACACCGCGTCGCGAGCTACTCGCCCGCTATGGTATAACGCCCGGCCAATTTGCCCGTACAGTCGACGTAGCACTGGCAGGTATGGGAATCGGTGAAGTATACGACGGTAATCTCCCTTATAATATAACCCTGAAATTCAACGAGAATTCCCGGAACTCCATCGCAGGACTGGCCGATATTATGATTGATTCGAATGTCGGGAAAATCCCGTTAAGCTATGTAGCCGATATTGAGTCGACAACAGGCCCCAATACAATCAACCGCGAGAACGTCGGACGTCGTATAGTTATCTCCGCCAACGTCGACGGCAGCGGGAATCTAAGTGGAATAGTAGATCAGATCCGAGAGCGTGTCGACAGTGAGATACAGCTACCTGAAGGCTACCACGTGACATATGGCGGTCAGTTTGAAAATGAGGCGCGTGCATCGCGCACACTTGCGCTGGCTACCATAATTGCCCTCCTGGTGATTTTCATGCTTCTATATGCTGATTTCCGTAATCTAAGCCAAAGCATGGTAATATTAATCAACATGCCGCTGGCAATGATAGGAGGAGTATGGATTCTGAAACTTACCGGAAATGACCTGAACATACCTGCCATAATCGGTTTTATCTCGCTGCTTGGCATCGCTACCAGAAACGGCATGTTGCTTATGTCGCGCTACAATCAGCTCCAGATCGAAGGTGAAACACTTGAGAAACGCGTACGCTCCGGCTCGACCGACCGACTGATTCCAATCGTAATGACAGCGCTCACTTCTGCGCTCGCGCTTATTCCTCTGGCCCTTCGCAGCGGTGTGCCGGGCAATGAAATTCAGAGCCCGCTTGCCTTGGTAATACTGGGTGGCCTCGTAAGTTCCACCACACTCAATATATTTGTAGTCCCAGTGCTATATAAATTCATCTCCACCCGCAAAAAGCCGAAATGAACTCAACCATAAAAAATATCATACTCGGAATGCTGCTCATACCGACAGCATTGTCCGCCGATACGTTCACAGAAATAACTAACGCAATGGTCGGTTCGTCGCCGATAATTCAGGCTCAGCAGGAAGCGCTTCGGGCTCAACTTCTTGCCACAAAAGCGGACAACACTCTGGATAATCCCGAGATTGAATTTGAAAGACTCTGGAATGCCGGAGAGCATGGCGACAACCGTTGGAGCGCGGGCGTAAGCCAACGTTTCGAGTGGCCCGGCATATACAATGCCCGGTCGAAAGTCGGACAGACTGTGTCTGAGGCAAACTTGCGGCGAATGGATGAACTCCGGACTGAAATTACCGCGCAAGTGTCGAAAGCTCTCATCGACTATGTCGAAGCTTCACGAAAAGCCACCGTGCTGGCGGAGGCCGACTCCCTACTATCGTCTCTCCGGGATGCTACAGAAAAAGCTTATCGCCACGGCGAAACAACAATCCTCGATGTTAACCGTACAGCTGTCGAGGCTGCGGGAGTCAGCGCAGACTATGCTGAATCGCTCGCCGCACTCGCCGCTCGTAGAGCAGACCTTGAGGCCATGGGGTATAATCCACGCACAATGCCCCCACTGTCGTTCGGGGTTGATTTCCCTCATTATGAACTGTTGCCTGACGAATCATATCTCACGGCAGCAGATACGGCGCCGGCAGTGGTGTCCGCAATGGCAGCTCTAAGAGTTGCCGAGGCAGAAGCCGAGGCCACCCGAAAAGGGCGTTTCCCTGGTTTCTCACTCGGATACCGGCACGCTTTCGAAGACGGCAACCATTTCAACGGACTCAGTGTGGGAATCGAACTGCCGATATGGCGCTCCGGCAAGGAAGTTGCAGCGGCCAATGCCGCCAAACTGGCAAGTTCTTTCCAACAAAAAGCCGTCCTGACAGAAACCGCCGGACGCATACGCAGCACTCTGAACACGCTACAGGGGCTTCAGACCAGGATTTCCCTGCTCGCTCCTCCCGTTGAAAATACAAACAATCAGCGACTTCTTCTGAAAGCCTACAAAGGAGGACAGATTACTTTACTTGACTATTTACGCGAAAGCACGTATTTCCTTGATGCACGTCTTTCTCTGATTTCTCTGCAGGCAGAACTCGCAAGAGCCGAAGTCGAGCTCCAGGCCCTTACACCCGGTTTGTAAGAAGCGCATAATACCATGCATTTCAAGCAGCGCGCCCCTCATGGCACACGTCTAAACCCAACGACGTGTGCATTTGTTATATTATTGAATTTTTACGAACAGGCATGCCAAATACGACACAAAATCAAATTCGGCCATTTTTGGCAATGTTTTTGTTGTAAATACAACTGGGTAAAACCGCCAACAACTCTTGAAATATAATAATACGCCATATGGATAAGAACAAACGCAACAAGTCGGTCGAAAACACTACCGATGCACGCATAGAGAATCCCGATATTGAAATCAACGACATCGAGACTCCGGAAACAGACGAGATGCCCGAAGAGGAAAACGTGGAGGCTGCTGAACTTGAAAAAGTAAAAGAACTGCTTAATCAGAAAGAACAGGAAATAGAAAAAGAAAAGAAAGAATACCTCTTTCTTATGGCGGAATTCGACAACTTCCGCAAACGCACCCTCCGTGAGCGCACTGACCTTGTAAAGTCTGCCGCCGAGAAAGCACTCAAGGGTATACTTCCAATCGTCGACGATTTTGAACGCGGACTTGATGCCATCAAGGATTCTACCGACGCGGAAGCAGTAAAAGAAGGAATGCAATTGATATACAACAAGCTTGTAAAATATCTTGCCGATAACGGTGTGACGGCGATGGAATCAACCGGCGCCGCATTCGACGCCGACCTTCACGAAGCAGTAGCGATGATTCCCGCTCCGTCGGACGACAAAAAGGGAACGGTCAGCGACACCGTGGAAAAAGGATATATGCTCAACGACCGCGTACTCCGTCATGCCAAAGTCGTCGTAGCTCAGTGATACGTGTGTCATCTTTTGAAAACTTACAGCAATGGCAGAAAAAAGAGATTACTACGAGGTGCTTGGAGTTTCAAAAACTGCGACCCCCGATGAAATAAAAAAGGCCTACCGCAAACTGGCAATCAAATACCATCCCGACAAGAATCCCGACGATAAAAACGCCGAGGAGAAATTCAAGGAAGCGGCTGAGGCCTACGAAGTGCTTTCCAATGAGGAAAAGCGCCAGAAGTACGATCAGTTCGGCCATTCGATGGGTCCCCAGGGATTCGGAGGTGGCGGAGGCGGCTTCTACAGTTCGGGAGGCATGTCGATGGAAGACATCTTCGCTCAGTTCGGCGACATCTTCGGCGGCCACTTCAATATGGGTGGCGGTTTCGGAGGTGCGACCGGAGGACGATCCAGCCGTCGCTCACAACGCCCCCAGCGCCGAGGTTCCGACCTCCGTATCACGGTCAAACTTACGCTTGCAGAAATCGCGTCGGGGGTTGACAAGACCCTCCGGGTTCCCACCAACGTAGCATGTCAGCATTGCCACGGCACCGGCGCAAAGGACGGCACAGCCTTCACCACTTGTCCCACCTGCCATGGATCCGGAACGATAAGTCAGGTTGTTCAGGGATTCTTTGGTCCTCAGGAAGCTGTAGGCGTCTGCCCGCAATGCGAAGGCGAAGGGAAAGTCATACAGCAGAACTGCGGCTATTGCAACGGCGAAGGCACTCAGAGAAAAGACGAAACAGTATCGTTTCACATCCCTGCCGGCGTGCAGGAGGGCATGACTCTTACCGTAAAGGGTAAAGGCAATGCCCCGCGCCGAGGCGGAATAGCCGGCGACCTGCAGGTTGTAATTCAGGAAATCAAACACCCCGAGCTGATTCGCGACGGCTCAGACGTAATCTATAATATGATGCTGGATGTTCCGACCGCCACTCTCGGAGGCGCCGTAGAGGTGCCTACCATCACAGGACGTGCCCGACTGAATATTCCCGCCGGCACGCAGCCCGGTAAAGTGCTTCGCTTGCGTGGCAAGGGTCTCCCCTCTCCCGACAACCGCGGAGCGGTAGGCGACGAGCTGATCAACATCATGGTCTACATCCCCGAGCAACTGACCGACGAAGAACGCAAGGCTTTCGAGAACCTCCGCGATATGCCGAACATCAAACCTTCCGAACAGACCTCTCATCGTTTGTTTTCCAAGCTCAAACATATATTTGAATGAGTTAGCCCGTGAATGGCGCTGCAATCCATTCAAATGCGAATCCCTCGAAAAAGGCGCTTCCCCGATATGGAGGAGCGCCCTTTTTCGCAAACGGTGTGGGGAAGATTTAATCTTCCCTCATCACCATACGTTTGAGAGTGATAATCTCGTTCCCCTCCACATCGTAAAGACCGACAGTATCGGTACCGGTTTGACGGGCCGATTCCACAGCTTCGAGTGCCAGTAGCAGCTCAGTCTCACGCGAATCGGGCGCACACGCCATTCGGGTTGTGATTATATCGGCAAACTGCATGGAGCGCTCTTTATCGGGATCAATAAAAAGGTTGCCGTTAAAAATGTTGCACCCTGTATTGCCATGTATCCGCAACTGTGGGATATCTACCACAATCGTGGCAGCGTCTTCCGAGCCCTCGGCAGGCATTGCCATTGAATTCAGGGATGTAATCGCCCAAGGTCCGTTAAGAAACTCCATATTGTGCCTACGAAGAGTTATCAACGTCGAACCGTTCTGAGCTTTCAGGTCCAGATAAGTATCCGGTCCTTCCTGACGGGCCGAATAAGATTTCACATCGGCCAACGCAAGATTAATAAGATATTCAAACGGAGCATCAGCGCACGCTTTCATTGTCGAAACCATATTCTCGATACTAACAGACGAAGGAGCTTTGACCGATATCTCCGCATTTATGATATTACATCCATTGGATCCATACATCCGGTTTGCGGGCAGATCGAAACATACATATGGACGCTCCTCGCCGGTAACAATATTGCCGCGCACGCTGTAGATTGTCCATTCACCCTCGATACTGAAATCTGTAAGAGAGTGCTTCGATTCCAATCCATCGGTATGCTCTGACCTTACCGGCCGGACAGAAGGAGACTTTGCCTCACCGACTGCATCACGGCGTGTATCCGTCGGCCTCGCGGTCTTGGATGTTGACTGCTCATTCTTCACCTTGTTCTTGTTCTTCACAGCTTTGCTTTTCGAAGGTTTCGATGGTTTTGCAGCAACAGCTTTATCCGACTTGGGAGGCGTGAGAACCTGCCCTGAGGACTCGGAAGTCGTAGCCTTACCCTTGGTCACTTCGACTCCCGATCCATTAACGACATACTTATTGGAATTATCTGTAAAAACTCCACACGCACTCAAAGCCGGCAGGAAAGCCATCAGAAGTGAACCACCTACCGAGAAATAAGTACGACGAATTCTGTTTTTATCCATAAAAATATTCTATTTCCTGTTACAATTAATGTAAATTTCTACAAAAATAACAATTTAAGAACTATTTCTCCCTCCCTCACTTATATTTTTTGTACATTTGTGTTGATTATCCTTACTTTGATTCCCATGAAACACTATTTTCTCCGTTCCGCAGCACTCATCGCACTCGTCGCCGGCGGCATGCAGTTTTCACATGCATCAACACCTAAGGTGACAGTGGATCGTCATGGCCGAATGATCAATTCCGAAACCCGCGCTGAAGTGCGTTACTACGGTACAAATTATACACTGCCATTCGCCCACGGATTTCGTGCAGCCAATGCGCTCGGTATAGACATCCGGACAGCCATCGATCGCGACGTCTATCATATGAGCCGCATGGGCCTGAACGCGTTCCGCATGCATCTATGGGATGCAGAACTCGCCGACAGCGTCGGGAATCTTGTTGATAACGAGCATCTTGCCCTGCTTGATTATCTGATAGCGCAACTCGAGAAGCGTGGAATCGACATTATTCTGACCGCCCAGACCAATTTCGGCAACGGATATCCTGAAAAAAACATCGATACAGGGGCATTTACATATGACTTCGAAAAATGCAGGATTCACGAAGATCCGAAAGCCATAGCTGCACAGGAAAAATATATTTCCGCTCTCTCGAAACATAAGAATCCATATACCGGCAAGACTTACGCCGACGACCCTTCCATAATTTCCATGGAGATCAACAATGAGCCATGCCATATGTCTTCCTCCCGGCAGGTAAAGGATTATATCAATACAATGGTCAAGGCGCTCCGACGTTCGGGATGGGAGAAGCCCATTCTATATAATGTGAGTCACAACGGCGATGTCGTCGACGGATATTACGACGCCGACATACAGGGCACCACATACCAGTGGTATCCCATCGGCCTCGTCGCCGGTCGTGAGCGCAAAGGAAATTTTCTGCCATACGTGGCCGACTACAATATCCCGTTTTCCGATCGCAAGCGTTTCGACAGAATGGCGAAAGTAGTCTACGAATTCGATCCTGCCGATATGCTTGAAAGCTATCTATTCCCTGCAGTTGCGCGCACATTCGCACGCAACGGATTCCAGTGGGCCACGCAATTCGCTTACGATCCCATTGATCTGGCACGCTTCAACACTGAATATCAGACGCATTATCTGAATCTTGCCTACACACCCCAGAAAGCTCTCGGCATGCGCATCGCCGCCCATGCGATGGCCAATACCCCTTATGAGCAGAATGCCAGACCGGTAAACTATCCTGTTGATTCCATTTTCAACGACATAACACTCAGTTACACCAATAATCTCGCAT
>OLSM01002740.1_pt1 | contig 10844 bp, 10 predicted proteins | sample 1672721 | NCBI WGS metagenome assembly OLSM01 (sample SAMEA3136717, study PRJEB25190) | human gut metagenome | reverse complement strand
CACAACTATTAAAAAAGAAAGAGGTGTAAAGAAATGAAAAATGAAATTATAATATTTGAAAATCAAAATGTTAAATTAGAAGTAAACATGAAAGATGAAACTGTTTGGTTATCTCTAGATCAAATGGCAAAATTATTTAACAGAGATAAATCTGTAATTTCTAGGCATATCAAAAATGCTTTGGAAGAAGAATTAGAGGATGAAGTGGTTGTTGCAAAATTTGCAACAACCACTAAACATGGAGCAATAGAAGGAAAAACTCAAACGAAAGAAGTAGAATATTACAATTTAGATATGATTTTATCAGTTGGCTATCGGGTGAAATCTAAAAATGGAATTATTTTTAGAAAATGGGCAAATAATCTTTTAATACAACTGCGATAATTATCAATCGTTCTAACACTTCTTCCACCTAATTTTAAAGTATCTTCCACTTGTATCAACCATTTTTCCTTATTCTTTTCAGAATTCATAAAAAAAATCTCCCTTCAAATTTATCAAAGAGAAGAAATAATACTTTATTTTTTTGTAATTTTGTGTATAATATTAATTGTGTTGAGATTATTTTTTCTCTTTGATCGGTGAAATATAATAACTCAACACTTTTTGTTTTGCAAGATTTTTTAGCAAAACTAAAGACTTTTTGTTAAAAAATTGGTACAATACTGATAGGTTAATCTATTCAAATGAAGAAGGTATGTCTCCGTATAACTTCAATTCTACGGGTAATGCTAACGTGTTCATTGTGAATTCGAATGGCAACTTCAGCAACAACAACGTGAATAACACGAATGGTGTGCGCCCAATATCCTTTTAAACTTAAAACTTGATTAAGGTTAAGTAAAAAAAGCATTAGGATACAAGATTAATCTAAGGGAAACCTAAAAATATATTGTCGATGATAAACATCTTGAATGTATTATCTACGACGACAATAAAAAGCCAAGAGAAATCTCTTGACTTTTTCTATGGTCCAGTAGGTCCAGTAGGTCCTTCTGGCCCGGTAGGTCCTGTAGGTCCAGTAGGTCCGGTTGCTCCAGTAGCACCAGCAGGTCCAGTAGGTCCGGTTGCTCCAGTGGCACCAGCAGGTCCAGTAGGTCCGGTTGCTCCAGTGACACCAGCAGGTCCAGTAGCCCCGGTAACGCCAGTAGCACCAGTAGGTCCCGTTACTCCTTGAGGAATTGTTAAATTAAGGAAGAAATTAGGGGAAGTTCCTGTTATAGAAGCAGTAGCGGTAGATCCTGGAGCACCAGTTGTAACAGTACCAATATTTAAAATTGGAGTAGTAGTAGCACCAGCAGGCCCGGTAGGTCCAGTTGCTCCGGTAGGTCCAGTAGGTCCTGTAGATCCAGTTCCAGATGGACCGGTTGCTCCAGTAGCACCAGTAGGTCCTGTAGGTCCAGTTGCTCCGGTTGCTCCAGTAGGACCAGTAGCACCAGTAGAACCTGTTGCACCAGTTGCTCCAGTAGGTCCTGTAGCACCTCTAGGGATAGTGAATTCTAAAATCGCATTAGAAGAAGTTCCAACATTAATAACACTCGCCGCACTTCCAGGATCGGAAGTAGTAGTAGTACTGACAGTAATCGTTGCTGCAGCAGGACCAGTAGGTCCAGTAGGTCCGGTAGGACCAAAGCAACAACAACATCCAGAATTAGGATGGTTCTTATTATAACAATCAATATATGCTTGTGCTCGTTGTAAATTATTATTCACTTTTTATTCTCCTTTCTTCTATATTATATGTAACACCAAACAAAATAAGGATGGCAAATGTTCATTTTTTAATTAGTTTAAAATGTTACATTGATATTGTATGCAAAGGCATTTATTATGACAATAATAAAACATTTAAGCATATATTTTAATGGGTGAAAAAATGAATAAATATAAAGTTTGCGTTTATGCTATATGTAAAAATGAAGAGAAATTTGTGAAACGGTGGGTAGATTCTATGAAAGAAGCGGATGAAATATATGTTTTGGATACAGGATCTACGGATAATACTGTAAAAGCTTTAGAAGAATTAGGTGTCCATGTTAAAACGGAAATAATTAATCCATGGAGATTTGATGAGGCCAGAAATAAATCATTAGAAATGGTGCCTCTTGATACTGATATTTGTGTATGTACCGATTTAGATGAAATTTTTACGCCAGGTTGGCGAAAAAAATTAGAAAGTATTTGGAATCAAAATGTAGATAGAGTAAGATACACTTATAATTGGAGTTTTGATGAATATGGAAATCCTGCTACCACATTTCTTCAAAATAAAATTCATCGAAGAGACGGATATTCTTGGTATCATCCCGTTCATGAAATATTAAAAACAAAACCAAATGAAGTAGAAATAATTTGTGAAGAAATTGTTTTAAATCATTATCCTGATAATGAAAAATCAAGAGGAAGCTATTTACCTCTTTTAGAGATGAGTGTTGCTGAAGACCCAGATGATGACCGTAATATGCATTATTTAGGAAGAGAATATATGTATTATGGTCGTTGGAATGAAGGCATTGATACACTAATTCGACACTTAAATTTACCAACATCGAAATGGGATGCTGAAAGATGTGCATCTATGCGTTTTATAGCTAGATGTTATATGGGATTAAATAGACCAAAGGAAGCAGAAATGTGGTATAAATTAGCAATTAAAGAGGCTTCTTATTTAAGAGAAGGGTATGTGGAACTTGCTCAAATTTATTTAGACCAAAAACGTTTGGAAGAAGCTTATGAATTATTAGAGTGTGCCTTTTTAATTAAAGAAAAAGCTCCAATTTACATCAATGAAGCCTTTGCTTGGAACGAATACATTTATGAATTAATGGGACTAGTATGTTATGATCTAAAACTTTATCCAAAAAGTTTACTATATATGCAAAAAGCCTTAGAAATTGCCCCAGATAATGAAAGAATCAAAAATAATTGTGATATTATTAATAAAAAGATAAATGAAAATTAAAAAAAGTTTAAAAAAGTATTTATTTTATGTATAAAATATTGTAAAATATTTTTAGTTAAATAAAAATGTAAGGAGTGAAATTATGTTTTGTGGTAAGTGTGGTACCAAAAATGAAAAAAATGCCAAATTTTGCGAAAAATGTGGTAGTAAATTAGAATCAGTTGAAGAAAAGCCAAAACAAGAAGAAAAGAAAGAGAAAAAGGAAACTTCTATTTTCTGTGAAAAATGCGGAACCAAAAATAAAACGAATTCTAAATTTTGTGAAAAGTGTGGTAGCGAATTAACAACTCCTACGAGTAACAAAAAGGAGTCTAAAAAAGGAAATAAAACTGTAAAAAATGTCAAAGAAAAAGTAAAGAGTATTCCTAAAAAGATAAAAATTGGAATTGGAGCTGCCATCTTATTAATTATCGTTGCTATTGTAGCTCTCGTAATTTTGCTAAATAATCCTGTCAAAAAAGTAGAGGACTATTTAACAAGTTATTATAATAATTATACAGAAGATTATGGAAATGATGAACTAATAAAAATAGGCGAAATATTAAGAAGCAACAAAGACAATGAAGAAAAATTAGAAAGTATCGAAAAACAAATAAATAATACCATTAATAATTGGGTTAAGAATTTCAACAAATCTTATCAAAACGAAGAAGAGTTAACAGAAGAATATCAAAAGTTATATGGAATTCTTTCTGAGATTTACAGCTATTTTAATGGTTTAGAATATGTTTTAATGTATGAAGACTACTATGACTATTATGAAGAACTTTACAATTTATATCGTTCAAAATCAAATTATTTAAATGGTGCAGAAGCCGAGGATGATTATTCAAAATATAATTATTATAATGCTGTAATAGAAAGTGATTCTTATTATGAAGAAGCACAAGAATTTTTAAATAATTATTTAAAAGATGAATTAGAAGAATTAAAGACCAATGCTGAAGAATTAACAAATCTTGGTGAAGATGCAACAAATGAAGAATGGTTAAATGCTTATATTACTCAGATAGAGTATTTAGAAGAAAACAGATATTTTAATAGTATTGATTTAAGTGTTACAGAAGATTATCAAACATTGTATGATAATGCCGCTAGCAAAATTGTGGAATATACAAAGGCTTATGCGGAAGAATTAGAAGCAAATCTAGAAACAAATAATGTCATGGACATGATTGATGAATCAATGGATGCTTTAGAATATAATAGCGATGAATATAAAGAGTTGGAAGAGTTAAAAACATCTTATGAAGATAAGCAACCAGATAGCTTAACATCTAAATATCTAGTTTCTTCCACAAGTGGAACAAATGATTCATCTTATCGTATTACCATTGATGATCAAGAATACGACAGTTATGTAAGCTTTAGTTTTACAGGCGAAACGGTAAGTAGAGTATATCGTCTAAATAATGAGTATAAAACGTTTAAAGCAACCATTGTCAGAGGACCAGATTGGGATTCCGATTTTACTGGAGAAATTGTGATCTATGGTGATGATAAAGAATTATATCGCTCTGGTGAAATTACAAAAACAAATGAAATTGATACCAATATTAGTATCGATGTTACTGATATTGATGATTTAAGAATAGAATTTGTAACAACTAGTGAACCAGATGGTTGGACAAATTTCTATATATATTTAGTTGAGCCATATTTATATAAATAGGTAGAAGGAGTGTGAGTAAAAATGGCTGAAGAAAAAAAAGAAACAACAAAGAAAACAACACCTAAGAAAGAAGCAGTAGAAGAAGTAAAAGTTGAAAAAAGATTCTGTACCAAATGTGGGAAAGAATTAAAGGAAGGAGAAGTATGTTCTTGTAGTGAAGCTGAAACACAAAATAATGGTACAACTGTTAACGGGGATGCAATCGTAAATACTTGCAAAAACGTTTGGAATACAATTATTAATGTGTTTAAAAAACCTGCTACTACTGTTGCCGATGAAGTAGAAAGCAAAGATACTAACAAAAGTATTATTCTTATTATTCTTTTAGCAATTTCTTTTGCTTTATATTTAATGGCTTTAGTATCTGGTATAGCAGATGGAGTAGAGCAAGCAACATGGGGATTATCAAGCGTTGTTTATGAAGTAAATTATTTCCAAGTATTTATTTATGGAATTCTAATTTATGCATTAATGGCAATTATTCCTATTGTGTCAGCTCTTATTGTTGCTAAAATAACTAGAAATGGTGATTTTAGTTTCAAAAAAGCATTCAAACTATATGTAACTAGTAATGCTCCATTAATTTTAGCATACTTAGGAATGGCTATCATCTATTTATTAGATGTTACATTATTAAATGTTTTAGGCCTAATTGTTTTCTGCATAATTAGTATTGCATGTTTCTTCAACTTCATTTTAGGATTTAATGATCAAACAAAAATTAGATCTGATCGTAGAAGTTATGCTCTAACAAGTCTAATGACTTTATGGGTAGTAATTATGGTTGTTGCCTTTATCATTATTGGTGGAAGTGTTGCTGGTGATTTAATTGACAAAACAACACCAAGTAATAACTATAATGACATCTTTAATTGGTAAAAGAATGTAAAAATAAAATTTAGTGTATTGTATATTTTAAAAATATATGATACACTTATATTGTAGAAGTTAATGGAAGTATTATTAACTGTCTACATCCATACCAGACTATGTTTATTTTTATAAACATAGTTTTTCTTTACAAAATTATTTGCCTAAATGACTAAATAAAGGTATAATTATGGTGGGTGTTTGATTATGAATCAATATTTTGGACTAATTTTAACATTAATAGCGGGCTTATTTTTCTTAATAGGAGGATTAATATCTTTAAAAGTTAAAAACAAGGATAAATTAAATGCATTTAGTATTGCTCTTGCATTAGTAATTATTATTAACTTGTTGGCAATGGATTTAATCCCTGAAATATTAGAACTATTAGAAGATTACGATTTTAGTTTTAAAATTATGATTATTTTGATTTTTGGCCTTTTAGGAATTTTTTTATTAAAAATATTAGATTTCTTTATTCCAGATCATCATCATGAACATCATGACAATGAAATAGATAAGAAGGAACATATATCTCATATCAAACACATTGGAACGCTTACACTAATAAGTTTAATTCTTCATAATTTATTAGAAGGATTTGCTATTGCTGGAATGAGTTTAAATGATTATAAAATTGGATTAATGGTATGTATATCTGTAGCTCTCCATAATATTCCGCTTGGAACAACAATATTTAGTTCTATTGATATTCGAAAAAATAAATTATTAGTTACAATTTTAACATTATCTAGTTTTATAGGCGGCCTCATTTTCTTTATCATTGGTGATATTTCTACTTTGGTATTAGCAATTATAAGTATTATTACCTTAGGAATGTTAATCTATATATCATTAATGGAACTATTACCAGAATTATTAGTAAATAGAAAGAAAAAAGAAACAATAATTGGACTATTAACAGGAGTTATCATCATTGTAATATCTATGTTTATTTAAGGAAGTGATAAAAAATGAAAAAAGTATTAGTAATAGGAGCAGGTGGTTCCATTGGCATCAATGTCATTAAATATTTATTAAGTGAAGGAAAATATGAAATCACCGCTTTAGATTTAAGAAATAAAAATAGTCAAAAAAGATTAAAAAGATATCGTCGCCGCATTAACTTAATTTATGGTGACATGAACGACTCTGTTTTAATGGACGCTTTAGTAAAAGATCATGATTATATTATTCATTTAGCTGGTATTATGCCACCAATCGCTGACATTAAGCATAATATAAGTGAAATGGTTGATTATAAAGGAACAGAAAATATAATTAAAGCGATGAATATGTACAATCCAAATGCTTATCTTCTTTATGCTTCTACAACTTCCATTTATGGGGAAGTAGACAAAGCTGATGTAAATACCAAACCTAATTTAACACCATTAGATTATTATAGTGATACAAAATTAAAGATCGAAAAAATGATTCAACATAAGGTAAAAAATTATACTATTATAAGATTACCACTTGTTTTAACGAATCCTAAAACAGGAGCATTTATGTATAATGTAAAGTTAAATCGAATAGTAGAAGCAATTACTGACAATGATGCAGGATACCTATTTGTAAATGCTCTCAATCACATTGAAAAATTAAATAAAAAAGTTTGGAATGGTACAGGTGGCGAAATGACTACGGATACTTACCGAAATATTCTAGTCAATGTTTTAAAAATATATGGTCTTAGTTTTAAATATTTATTAACAGCTCTTTTTGTCGACAAAAATTTTTATACACATATCTATGAAGACAGTAATAAATTAGAAGATATATTAGAATTTCGAAGTGATTCCTTGTCTTCTTATTACATGCGTCTAAAAAGACAAGTAAAGGGTAGAAGAGTAGCAAGACTTTTAGCTAAACCACTTGTTTTATTTTTAAAACGTAAAAATCGTGGTAGAATAACAAGAATATTAAAAAAACCATTTTCTATTTTTCATAGAAGGAAAGAAAAATGATTGGTTTGGCTCTAGAAGGTGGGGGAGAAAGAGGTTCTTATCAAGCGGGAGCTTATATCGCTTTTTTAGAGTGTAACATCAAGATTAATGGAGTATGTGGAACAAGTATTGGGGCTTTAAATGGAGCGATTATTGCCAGTGGTCGCGGAAGTGACTTGCCAAGCATTTGGCGTAATAATAATATGGCCACTCTTTTTGGTTTCTCAAAAGAATATGTGGAAGCAATCAATGAAAATAAAGTAAATTTTAAATATTTAAAATCTCTTTTTTTAAACATTGTGAGTATTCTAATGAATAAAGGGATTGAATTAGATGGATTGAAAAAATTAATCGATAAAGAATTAGATGTTGATGCTCTTATGAATAGTAAGATAGACTTTGGTTTAGTAACGGTAAGATTAAAGAATTTAAAGCCCTTTTGTTTATTTAAAAATGAAATAGAAAAAGAAAAGCTAAAAGATTATATTATTGCTAGTTCTTTCTTACCAATTTTTAAAATGGAAAAACTAATTGATGACGAGTATTACTTAGACGGCGGCTTTTACGATGTCGGTCCTGTGAATATGTTATTAAAAAAAGGATATCAAAAAGTTTATTTAATTAAAATTCATGGAATTGGTATTCACAGGAAATATGATTCAAATGCTGATGTTGTTGTCATCGAACCAAAAAGGAGTTTAGGTGGCGTATTAGATTTAGATCCCAAAAGAATTGATGAAAATATTAAAATGGGCTATTATGATACAATAAAAGTGTTAAAAAATTTAGATGGCTATCAATACGTAATGAAAGTAAGAAATAAAAAATATGGAGGAACCGGATTTATGATTAAATTTAAAGAAATTACTGCGAAAGAATTATGCGATGGATATAGCAAATGTGCAACAGATAATTTAAAAGATAAATTTTTCAGAGATAATTTTAAGTTAAGAACTGAGTATATCCCATACACCGAGAAAATCGGAATTGCGGAAGCTATTATGAAGACATGCTGTCATTTAAAAGATGAAAATGGCGAAAATTCTTATTATGTGAAGGTCTCTTCTCCTTTTAAATATTTAAGTACTGTCCGTCAAATTGTCATTAGATATACGAATATTATCTTTAATGACTTAGCAAATAAGAGCTTTATTAATGAATACGATATGCTCATGTCTTGCGGTTTACTAGATAAAGTCTTAGCAAGTATCCCGCAAAGAGAACTTCAAGAATTTAATTCCATTTGTAATATGGTATATGACGATATCATGACAAATTACTATGAACCTCATGGATTTATCACGAATAATTTGAGTCGAATTACGAGTGTCTTAAATAAGACAAGTACTCCTCTTTTTAATTCATTATCTAAAAAAGTTTCAAATATGGACGATAAGACATTTCAAAAATTAATTTTTTCTTTGAAGAACAAAATTGCAAAATAATATACGATAGGAAGTGATGACATGTCCGGCATATTACAAATAAAAATACGACCTGAAGAGGTAAAGAAATCAGAACTACACAGTGATTTAAAAAAATACACTATGGCGTTTGCAAAAGAATATGTCCGTATTGGGGCAGACGTGCTCACGAAACAAGCTCAAACTGCGATGAATATTTTCTATAGTGACTACACTCCTCAGCATTACGATAGAACATATGATTTATATTCTAATTCATATTCAAGATATATCCACAATAACGGTAGTATTTATTATGGGGGAGTTAAGATTAGTTCCAATGGCATGTCACCTTACCATCATGGAAATGGCGAACCTGTTTCTGCTTCTATGATAGCAGATATGGGATGGCATGGTTTTCATGGGCCAGATATCGAAACAGCCCCTCCATTAGACTACTTGACTCAAATTTTAGATTCGATAAAAGATGATGCAGAACAAAAAGCCACCAAAGTAGCTGAAAATCTCAGCTATTCGGTAATAGAGTTCGTTTAACGGAGATGGTTTTAATTGGCAAATAATATCGCAATGTTAACACTTGCAACAAAAATTGATAATGCAAGTATAAATAAAACAGTAAATCAACTTTCAAACAAATTACAAACTGGTATTAATAAGGCATTCGACGGCCTCGATAAAGAGACTCAGGATTTATATTCTAAAGCTATGGAGTCTGCTCAAAATGGTCGATTAAAAAATATAAACCTTACTACTCCATATAAAGAACTTCTTCATGGAATTACTTCCAGTAAAAATAAGGATGATTTATCTGCGAATGTTAGAAAATTTGCTTCTACAATTAACGCTTTGGACAATTTAGCTAGAGGTAGAGGCAAGACTGGTGGCATGATGCCAACATTGAAAAGCTTAGATAATTCTCAGATGTCTCGTCTTATGGATAGTCTTTCAGCAGAACAAAAAGCCAAAGATGCTCGAGATAATCATACATTAAACGGCAAAACTGCCAAAGATTTATATTCTGAAACAGAATCAAAAAATGTAGACGAATTAATTAAAAAATATCCAAAAGCAGCCAAAGAAGCCGAAAAATTTAGAAAAGCTTTTCAAAAAAAAGATACGACCGGACTTTTCAATGAAGATACCTCTGCGATAGAGCAATATTCTCGCCTTGTTGGAACGCTCCGAGAGATGGAGAAAGCCGCTCCAAATAAGAATCAAAAGGAATATGTATCTCATGGAAAAGAAATGGAATCTATTTTTGCCAAAATTAATGATTTTGAACAACATCCAGGAAAATACAGTTCCAATCCGTTTCTAGGGGACTTTTTAAAAGAAGCTAGATATTCTGAAAGCGGTTTGAAGAATTCAGATGTCTACTATCAAGGCAGAGGCCTTAATTCAGCAAAAGACTATATTGACACAATAAATTCAGGGATTTTAAAGCAAGCAATTAATAAAAAAGATTCTCTCATTCGTAAGCTCCAAGAAGAGATTCAAAAAAGGAATGCAAAAGTAGCTGCCAGTTATGAAAAATGGCAAAGCGAATATTCTGGAGGAACGGGAAAATCCTCAATTGCGAAGGATCCTGACAACTTCAAATCGGCAAAAATAACGGTCGAGCAATATGATGCGGCTCTCAAGAATTTAAAAGAAACTCTTGAGGGCTTTTATTCTGCTTATGAAAACGGAGAAGATTTCGACCCCGCTGAAATGAAGGGTGCTTTAGACCTCTATAAAAGCACTGGAATGGAAGATTCCGCTTGGTTTAGAAAATATCAAGAAGCCTATGAAGACCTTGCTTACGGGGAAGAAATCACTCCTGTAAAAAAAATCATAGGAGACTATCTTCCTGCAGGCGAGGTTAGTTCTACAGAATACGGGAAAATACTTTCTGACGCTGAAAATATGAAGTCTGCTCTTGGAGAATCTAAAGCCGAAGCAGAAAGCTTCAAAGCCCAAGTAGAAGA
>OLSM01002737.1_pt1 | contig 10855 bp, 10 predicted proteins | sample 1672721 | NCBI WGS metagenome assembly OLSM01 (sample SAMEA3136717, study PRJEB25190) | human gut metagenome | reverse complement strand
TGGGCAGGAAACAAACAGCAGGAAGGCATGCCACGAACGGCACGCGTCGCATACGGGCCCGTCGCGCACTCACCGTGGCCATCACCGCCCTCGTCACCTTGGGGTGCTGCGGTGCCTACGTGTGGGCCGACATCGCCGACAAGGCACCTGGAATCCTCACCAATGCCGCCGTGCAACCGCATATTGCCGAGCCGCAGGGGGCATCTGCTCACAGCCGATGCCCCTTTCATTGCCAATGCCGACACCTCGCGTGCCATCGATGCCGGGGAGGCGGCGAAGCTCATCGACGCACTCCGCGCGAAGAACGGGGTGGGACCAGACGTCTCGGCAATCATCATGCAGGCCGACGGCACCGTGGTGGCCGATCATGCGGCGGATGTGGCGCGCGAACCGGCCTCCACAATGAAGACGCTGACATCGCTGGCCGCGGCCTCGGTGCTCGACATGGGAGACACACTGCCAACCCAGACATTCCTATTGCAGGCCGAACAGGGCACCGACACCGTGGTGATCAAAGGCAATGGCGACATGCTGCTCGGTGCCGGTGCATCCGATTCGGAACATATCAATGGGCGTGCCGGACTGGGAACGCTTGCCGCGAACACGGCTCAGGCGTTGCGCCAGCGGGACATCGCCTCCGTGACGCTTGTCTACGATGATTCCCTGTTCGGTAGCGACCGTTGGCCAAGCGGCATCGCAGAACTAGACTCGGACCACGTGTACTACGCGCCGACCGCGTCCATGGCGGTGGATGGCGGGCGCAACTGGAACGGTGCCAATCCCGCGGATCCCGATGTGTTCAGCGCATACCCCGCTTTGAGTACGCAGCCTGCCCGCGAGGCCGCGCAGGTGTTCGCGCAGCGTTTGGCTGAACAGGGCATTGCCGTGAATTCTTCCGTGGAACAGGGAACGGTTCCCGAAGGCACCAGTCCCATCGCGGCCGTGCATTCCGCATCGCTGAATGAGATCATGGCGTTCATGCTTCGGCATTCCGACAATTCTCTGGCTGAGGAATTCGGCAGATTGCTGGCTTTGCATATCGGTGCCAATAATTCGCCGGCCGGCGCGGTTCAATCGGTCGAACAGGTGCTGACTCAGCGGGGAATCTCCACCAAGGGCCTCACCATGCTCAACTGTTCGGGGCTGTCTGATGATTCCAAACTCACCGCGCATACCTTGCTCGACGTGCAGCAGCGTAATCTGGCGGCCGGCACCGGTGCCGCCGCTGCCGAAGGATTGTCGGTCGTGGGTTTTGTGGGTACCGCTGCGAATCGTTTGAACGATGTCGACGAAGCTGGTCTCATCCGTGTCAAAACCGGCAGTTTAGGGGAAGTGACCTCCATGACCGGCAATGTGTCGCGTCATAAGGGGGGTGCGTTGAGCTTTGCCGTGATCGTCAACAATCCCGATGATTTCGAGGCTGCGAAATCCGCTATCGACGCATTCGTGGCCGCACTGCCGAAGCTGTGATGCCATGGTGTATTCGTCTCGTTTGCGTAAGGGTATCGGCGAGTTACGGGCCGCTCTGGAATCGGCCGGATTTGGATTGCAGGATGCCCGATTCGCCCGTCATGGCGAGCACGAGCCAGATGCGGACGCTCCTCTAATCATGGTGGCCTGTTCCGGTGGGCGCGATTCGATGGCGTTGGCTGCGGTTGCTGCGAAAACGTGCGCTTCATTGGGATTGCGATGCGGGGCGATTATCATCGACCACCAGTTGCAGCAAGGCTCTGCCGGTGTTGCGCGGGCAACCGCCGATCGTTGCGTTGCGTTGGGTCTTGACCCAGTTCGTGTTCGTGCAATTGACGTACCCGACTCCCGCGGCATCGGTGTTGAGGCAGCGGCGCGTGAAGCACGCTATCATGCGATTGTCGACGCATGCTCCGACGCTTCGGCCGTGCTTCTGGCTCATACGAAAAACGATCAGGCGGAAACCGTTATCATCGGTTTGTTACGTTCCGCTGGCCTTGATGCGGTTTGCGGTATGAACGGTTCCTTCATGCGAGACGGGGTGCGTTTTCTACGCCCGTGGCTGAATGTTACACGCGAAGAAACCACAGGCATCTGCGAGGATTTACGGCTTGCCTGGTGGGACGATCCCACAAATGGGCCGGATGTAGGGAATTCGGATGGAAACGAGCCTCTTCCCGCGAACTATCCGTTGCGATCCCGCGTACGGCACGATCTCATGCCATATCTTGAATCATTTGCGGGAAGCGACGTCGTATCGAGACTTTCGCTTGGAGCGAGGCTTGCCGAAGCCGACCGCACATATCTTGACGGCGTGACGCAACGTGTATCGGAACAAGCCGTAACCGTGAACGACGGCGATATAATCATCGACGTGCGTGCGCTGCAATCGCAAGACATTGCCATCAGAAGACGGGTGATTGTGCGCTCGCTTGCAGAAGCCGGCATTTCGTGCATGGCACGGCAGGTTGAAGGGATCGACAGGCTGATATGCGACTGGCATGGTCAGCAAGGTGTGAATCTTCCCAGCGGATATTCAGCATATCGCCAGAAACACGTCATTCGCGTGTGCCAAGATGGTGGGCATGCGAATCGCTGACGTACAAGAAGACATTGATCACGAGCTGATCAGTAAAGAAGAGATTGCCGACATCATCAACCATGCCGCGGCCCAGGCCAGTGAAGACTACCGTGGCAAGAACCCGCTGCTGGTTTGCGTGCTCAAGGGTGCGGTGAACACGCTTGCGGCGTTCTCGCAGGCCATGAGCATCCACGCGGAGATGGATTTCATGAGCTTGTCGAGCTACGGTTCCGGCACTCGATCGAGCGGCAAGATCACCGTGCGGCAGGATCTGTCCACCGATGTTCGCGGTCGTCACGTGCTTATTGTGGAAGACATCATCGATTCGGGCGTCACGTTGGCGTGGCTCGTCGATGAGCTCAAAAGCCGTGGTGCCGCTTCCGTGGAGATTTTTGCGCTGTTGGAAAAGCCGGCGCGCCGTAAGGTGGATGTTCCTGTGAAATATAAGGGACGTGAGATTCCCGATGAATTCGTGGTCGGTTTCGGCTTGGATTATGACGAGCGATACCGCAATCTTGATTCGATCGCGGTGCTGAAGCCGGAAGTGTATGAAGGAGGTCAGGCATGAGTTTTCCTGGTCCGGGCCAGTCGCCGAATAACAACGGCGGCGGCAATAACCCGTTCACCAATCCGTTTGGACGCAATAATAACGCCGGCAATGGCAACGATTCCAACGGCAAGGGTGACAAGTCCAACGGCAACGGATCCAATGGCGGTCCGCGTCCGTTCTGGCAGTCCCCATGGCTGTGGGTTGTGGTTGTGGCATTGCTTGCCGTGACCATGTTCCAGATTTTCGCCGGAACCGGTTCCCAGACCATCGACACCAAGGACGGTCTGCAGATTCTCAACGGCAACAATGTTGAATACGCACAGATCGTAGACAACACCCAGCAGGTCAAGCTCAAGCTTAAGAGCGACTACTCCGCTACAGACCCTGATACCGGGCGTATGAAGAACTACGGCAAAAACGTGCAGTTCTACTACACGTACGCGCAGTCCGCAACCGTGGTCAAGGCCGTACAGAAGGCTGATCCGGTCAAGGGCTGGACGGCGACCATGCAGCAGAGCAGCATTTGGACGTATCTGCTGACCTCGCTGCTGCCGTTCCTCATTATCTTTGGTCTGTTCTGGTTCATGATGAGCCGTATGGGCGGTGCTGGCGGCATGTTCGGTATGGGCGGCAAGAAGAACAGCGGCAAGCTGCTCGAAGGCCAGACCCCGACCACCAAGTTCGCCGACGTGGCCGGCGAAGAGGCTGCCGTGCAGGAAGTCGAGGAAATCAAGGACTTCCTGAAGGATCCGTCTCGTTACAAGGCTTTGGGTGCCCGCATTCCGCGTGGCGTATTGCTCTACGGCCCTCCAGGTACCGGTAAGACGTTGCTGGCACGAGCCATCGCAGGCGAAGCCGGTGTGCCTTTCTACTCCATGGCAGGCTCCGACTTCGTGGAAATGTTCGTGGGTCTTGGCGCCTCCCGTGTGCGCGATCTGTTCGATGAGGCCAAGAAGAACGCTCCGGCCATCATCTTCATCGATGAGATCGATGCCGTCGGTCGTAAGCGTGGCGGTTCCGGTATGAGCGGCGGCCACGACGAACGTGAGCAGACGCTGAACCAGCTGCTCGTTGAGATGGACGGCTTCAATAACGACACCAATCTGATCATCATCGCCGCGACCAACCGCCCCGACGTGCTTGATCCGGCACTGCTTCGCCCGGGCCGTTTCGACCGTCAGGTAGCCGTCGAAGCGCCTGATTTGGAAGGCCGCGAGGCTATTTTGAAGGTGCATGCCAAGGGCAAGCCGTTCGTGCCTGATGTCGATCTGCGTATGATCGCCGTGCGTACGCCGGGCTTTACCGGCGCTGATCTGGCCAATGTGTTGAACGAAGCCGCATTGTTGTGCGCCCGCGCCGGTGCGCAGCTGATCGACAACCGCGCCATCGACGAGGCCATCGACCGCGTGCAGGCGGGCCCGAAGCGCCGTTCCAAGGGCATGGCGCTCGACGAACTGCGCAACACCGCATACCACGAGGGTGGTCACGCGCTGGTGGCGGCTGCCATGAACGATACCGATCCGGTCACCAAGGTCACCATTCTGCCGCGTGGCCGCGCACTTGGCTACACTGCGGTGATGCCGACTGAAGATCGCTATTCCATGTCTCGCAACCAGCTGCTCGACCAGATGGCGTACGCCATGGGTGGTCGCACCGCGGAGGAAGTCGTGTTCCACGATCCGACCACCGGCGCTTCCAACGACATCGAAAAGGCGACGAACATCGCACGTCAGATGGTGCTCGACTACGGCTTCTCCGACAAGCTGGGTGCCATCAAGTGGTCCGATGACGAACAGAGCGACCTTGGATCGCTGAACCACAAGTATTCCGCACGCACCGCCGAAATCATCGACGAGGAAGTGCTCAAACTGGTGGAAACCGCGCATACCGAAGCGTGGAACGTCATCAACGAGAATCGTGAGATTCTTGACGAGCTCGTACGTCAGCTGCTCGTCAAGGAAACACTCAACGAAAAGGAACTTGCGGAAATCTTCGCTAATGTCAAGAAGGCGCCGAAGCGTGAAGTGTGGCTGAGCGACAGCAAGCGCCCGGATTCCGACATTCCGCCGGTTCCGATTCCCGAATCCCTGAAGAAAAGCGCAGGATTGACCAACTGATGAGCGATACCGAAGCATTCGATACCCTCTTCGACGACAAGGCCCGTGCCGCCCATGCGGCCGGGCCTGTCGGCTATGACGAGGAAGGCGTGCGCCAGGCAGTACGCCTGTTTCTGAAATCCATTGGCGAAGACCCGGACCGTGAAGGCCTGCTCGACACCCCCGACCGTATTGGGCGTGCCTGCAAGGAGCTGTTCGCAGGCCTTGGACACGGCCCCGAGGAAGTGCTCAAAACCAAGTTCAAAGTCGATACCGACGAAATGGTGCTGGTACGCGATATTGAACTCTTCTCGGTATGCGAACACCATCTGCTGCCGTTCCATGGCGTGGCCCACGTCGGCTATATTCCGTCGAACGGCCAAGTGGCGGGCTTAAGCAAGCTTGCACGACTGGTGGAACTGTATGCCCGACGTCCGCAAGTGCAGGAGCGCCTCACCCAACAGGTGGCCGACGCGTTGATGGAAGGTATCGAAGCACGTGGCGTGATCGTAGTCACCGAATGCGATCACATGTGCATGGCCATGCGTGGCGTAAAGAAGGCGCAATCGCGTACGGTTACATCGGCGGTGCGCGGCTGCATGCGAGACGCGACGACGCGAGCCGAAGCCATGAGCCTGATCCTGTCGCAGCATGCGTGATCGGCGTGACTGCAGCAAGTCGAATCGTAAATACCAATAACCGGATATAGGAGGGGAAACCGGATGACCATTGATATGAAATCGATTCATGATAGTGACCGTACGCTGGTGATGGGCGTGCTCAACATTACGGAGGATTCGTTCTCCGATGGAGGGTTATGGCTCGATCCTGCGAATGCGAAAGCGCACGGCGAAGCGATGATGAAAGATGGGGCTGACATCATCGATATCGGTGCCGAATCCACTCGCCCCGGAGCCAAACGTGTCAGTGCCGAATCCACTCGCCCCGGAGCCAAACGTGTCAGTGAGGAAGCCGAGCAAAACCGCGTGCTGGGTGCTGTGGATGCGCTGATTCCGGAAGGCGCGGTGCTGTCCATCGACACTACGCGCGCATCGGTGGCTCGCATGGCGTTGGAGCATGGTGCGCAGATCATCAACGACGTGTCCGGCGGTCAGCTGGACCGCGAAGTGCCCCATGTGGTGGCCGAACACGCGGAAAGCCTTTACATTGTGCAGCATTGGCGCGGTTGGCTTGCCGGCTCTGCAGGCGACGTGCCTGACGCTAATACGTCCGTGTACGCCAATGGCGTGGTGAACGACGTGTATGACGAACTCATGAAGCAGGTCGACGACGTGCTTCAGGCAGGCGTCTCGCCGTCACAGATCATCATCGATCCGGGTCTTGGATTCTCCAAACCGAGCGTCGAACATAACTTCCCGCTGATGATGGCGTTGGAGCGGTTCAACGCCACCGGGTATCCGGTGCTGATCGGAGCCTCGCGCAAACGATTCGTCGGCGCGGCGCTTGCCGATGCCGGTATCGACGAGCCAAGCATGGGCAGCAAAGACAATGCGACCGCCGCCATCAGCGCCCTGTGCGCCGAATATGGAGCGTGGGCCGTGCGTGTGCATGACGTGGAGAAAAGCCGTGACGCGGTGGCGATCGGCAATGCGTGGCGTGCTTTCGCTAACGCCTGATACGCGGTGCTCGCATACGTCGTGCGTTCCTGACAGCGTAGGAGCGGCAACGCATTTCCACCATTAAACCTTGAGATATGCAAAGAAAGGCTGGCATGGATCAGATTCGATTGACTGGCGTTCGCGCGGTCGGCAAACACGGTGTGCTTGATTTCGAACATGAGCGTGCGCAGACGTTCGTCGTCGACGCCACGCTGTTTCTGGATCTTGCGCCAGCCGGGCATTCCGACGATCTGCGGGACACCGTCGATTACGGTGCCATCGCCAAAGGAATAGTCGCCATTATCGAAGGCGATCATGTCGATCTCATCGAAAAACTGGCCGATCGCATTGCCAGCATGATTCTTGAATATCCTGCCGTGGCGCGAACGCAAGTGACCGTGCATAAGCCGAGTGCGCCAATCGTCGTACCATTCGACGATGTGAGCGTAACCGTGGAACGTTCTCGTGAAACAACTTCGGCTGCATCGCAAGTGCATCATGCCATCATTGCCATGGGTGGCAATCAGGGCGATGTAGTGGCCACCTTGCGTGACGCGGTGCGTTCGATCGACGGACTGGCGTCCACTCAGGTTACGGGCGTTTCGCCGCTGTACCGTACCGATGCGTGGGGCATGCCCGATGGTACCCCTGACTTTTACAATGCGGTTGTTTCCGTGGCCACCAAGCTGTCGGCCTTGGAACTGTTGCGCGGATTGCAGCGTATCGAAGCCGACCATGGCCGCGTGCGTACCGATCATTGGACCTCGCGCACACTCGATCTGGATATCATCGATTTTGACGGGCAGAGCAGCGATGATCCGGACCTGACGCTGCCTCACCCCCGTGCATGGCAGCGTGCGTTCGTGCTGGGGCCGTGGCTGGCACTCGAACCGGATGCCGAACTGTCGGGCGAACATGCCGGTTCCGTGGCTCAGCTATTGCACGAGGCATCTGACCGTGATCATATCGACGAAATCGCCGACGATTGGATGGTCGGAAGCCCGACCGGCTACGGTGTCGACGACCTTGCCTGCGATACCAATAATGCGGGCGATGCGGATGATATGGGAGAAGCCTACAGTGCGGTCGATTCCAACGATCTGCCGGAAGGAACCGCCGCAGCCAAAGCGGCCGCACTCGCTTCTGCACAGCCAGAACCCGCATCGAAACGTGCGGTAATCTCACTTGATAGCCCAGCAACCGATGCCGAACAGCAGTTCCGCATGGCCATCGTCACGTTGGACGGCATTCCCGGCAACCAAGTCGAGGGCATCTCACCCCTCTACCATGTGAGCCAACTCGACGGACTCCCCGACAAAATGGCCGCGGTAATCCAGCTTTCCACGCGCATGGGCGCCCATGATCTGATCGAAGCATTAGGCAATGTGGAAGCCTCCGTCGGCGAAGACCTCGATCTCGACCTTATCGACATGGAAGGCGTGGCATGCGACGAACCCGATTGCAAGGTGCCATGGCCCACCGCACGAGAACATGCTGCAGTGCTCGCGCCATGGCTCGACATGGATCCTGATGCGCGACTGGGCAAAGATCCGGTATCATTCCTGCTGGCCATGGCTCCAGATACTGCGCAGGTAGGGCTGCTGACCGACAATTGGATTATCGGAGGTACGCTATGAAAGCCCGCAGAACCCCTTGGTGGTATTACGTTCTTGCCGTCGCGTTGGGATTGCTTGCCGGTATAGGATTGGCGAAATATGGCGAGATTTCAGGTTTGCCATTGGTCGGCGCTCCATGGATCGTACCCGTGATACTGGCGGTTCTGGGACTCGCCGTGCTGTATAGAGCATTGCAGATCCACAAATACACCACCAAAGATCCCGAAAAACGCGCGCAACTGAAACCCCTAGACCCGCAGAAGGCGTTCTCCACACTGGTGGCATGCAAGGCATTGGGCGTGGCCGGGGCCGCTTTGACCGGATGGTATGGCGGGCAGCTCATCATGAGTCTGCCGCATGGCGAAGCAACGTTCTACAGCCAAGCCATCCTCGAATGCGCGATCGCGGCAATCGTATGCATAGTCGATATGATCATCGGCATTGTGGGGGAGTGGCTGTGCCAAATTCCACCAATCGACGGTCCGGAAAGCCCGAAAATGAAAAAGGCCACGCAACGTAACCGTTACGCGGCCGCAGCTACCAAATCAGCGACACAATCGAAAGTCTGAATTTCCTTACTTCTTCAGATCTTCCTCGGGAACGCGAATCATCGCCTCTTGGGTCATGCAGGCAACAAGCTTGCCATCCTGCGTGTACACCTTCGCCTGACCCAAGCCACGTCCGTGAGCCGCAGTAGGCGTATCCTGCACATACAAATGCCACTGATTGATGTCGATATCGCGATACCACCACATCGAATGATCGATCGAAGCGAACGAAATGCCGGGAGTGGCGATACTTAACCCGGCACGACGCAACACCGGCTCCAGCATCACCTGATCGCAACCCATAGCCAACATTGCACGATGCATGACCTGCGGAACGTCAACTGTGCCGTCGGCCTTCATCCACACCATCTGCTTGCCGGAATCGTTACTGGCGCTCTTCTTATCGGCACCCAGCATGATCGTGCGCGTCACATGACGAATGTCGAATGGCGACTTTTCCGCATAATATTTGGCAAACGAAGACTTCTCGGCAAATGGTTCCATAATCTGCTTCGCACTGGTCAATGTTTCCGGCTCCGGCACACCCTCCGGCATCGGATCGGCGAACTCAAAGCCCTCCTGACCCTGCTCCTGAAAACTGGCGATGGCGGTCAGAATCGAACCCTGAGCCTGCATGACATTCACACGACGAGCCGAAAACGAGCGGCCATCACGCAGATTCTCCACATCAAACAGCAAATCCTGACGAATATCACCGGCAGAAATGAAATAGCCATGAATCGAATTCGGCAGACGAGACGGCGACACCGTTTTGGACGCGGCCATCATAGCCTGCGCAATCACCTGACCGCCATACACGCGGCCAGTGGGGAAATACAGGCTTTCACCATTCACGTACGTGTGGTTGCGGTACATGGACGGCGTGCCCAGTTGAAGTACCTTTGCTAACCGTTGCAATGGCGTGATTGCCGTTTCTGTCATGACACTCCTCGATTCTTTTGAGTCGCATAGGTAACGCTTCGTTCCGGATTCGAGTCTACGCAAAGGCGGTAAATTTCGCCGGATTGTTTTGTAACGAATGCGTGAGAAGCGTGAACGGTAGATAATCGTCAAACGATTCACATACGGTAAAGCGCCGCACTTCGTAACGAAGCACGGCGCTTTACTGAAATACGGGGTTAACCGGCCCCGCAATTATGGTCTTGCTTCGCAAGGCTCATTGTTGCCTTCGTTCGGCTGTCGCCTCACTCAGACTAAGCCTACAGACAGTCCACTGGGCTACATGCCTAGGTTTCGCAAGGCTTGGAATCATTGGGTTTTTCATGTCCAAGGCGGCTATGTGAACCTTAAACGATGCCGATTCTAGCACATGGGGACGCTTCGTGACACATCATCTGGTGCGTAGGTCGGGCCATGGTGGGGGTAGGAGTTCGTCGATGGTGACGTCGAGGATCTGGGCGATGGCGATCAGGGTCTTGGAGGTGGGGTTGGGCGTGGGCCCGGCGAAACCTCCCGATTCAAGCCGTTGGTACTGCACCGTGGAGAGTCCGGCGTCCGAGGCCACGCGCTCCTGGCTGAGGCCGCGTTGGTCGCGCAGGCGGCGCAGGCGTATGCCGAGCCCCTTGGCGTACTGCCGCCAGGTGAGTTCGTCGGATATGCGCTCGTGCATGGTTCCATCCAAGTGCACCACTGCATATATGATTACTTCATAGATGTAGTATTCCGTGGTCTATGATGGACTCGGAAGAGCAGAACGGCAGACCGGGAGGAACGATGTCCGACGAGACCGCCGACGAAACCAAGGACGTGCCGGAGGACGGCAGGAACGGCGAGGCCCACGGCGTCAGGAGGAAGACCGTCGCCATCATCGTCGCGGTGGTGGTCGTGGCGCTGGCGGGTATCGGCGGCGGCTAC
>OLSM01002735.1_pt1 | contig 10865 bp, 9 predicted proteins | sample 1672721 | NCBI WGS metagenome assembly OLSM01 (sample SAMEA3136717, study PRJEB25190) | human gut metagenome | reverse complement strand
ATATTCATCATATATCCGTACGATGTCCCGATTCTCATGGGAGAACCGGACATTCGCGCCTGCATCCAGCATATACAGATTCTTTCCTCTGTCGTATGCCCTCTCTTCTCCATCGTGGATTGGCTGTCCGCCGCCGCCAACACAGCCTCCCGGACATGCCATGACTTCCACGAAGTCATAATGGACCTCTTCCCGCTCAATCCGCTTCAGCAATGCTCTGGTATTTGCCAGCCCGCTTACCACGGCGGTCTTCACTGTAATATCATCAATCGTGAAATCAGCCTCTACCACGCCGTTATTCTCCTGGAATCCAGGACTTCTGACAACCCGGAACGCGTCTACATCCGGATTCTCGCTCTTAAGCAGGTAGTATGCGGAACGAAGGGCCGCTTCCATTACGCCGCCCGTAGCGCCGAAGATCACGCCTGCGCCTGAGCCTTCCTGCATAGGCGCGTCGCTCTTAATATCTTCCAGCGTATCCGGACTTATATGGGCAGAGCGGATCATTTTGATCAATTCCCTGGTAGTGATCACCGCGTCAACGTCATGGCCCGCGTATTCGCCGTAGAACAGTTCCATCTCCCGCTCATCCTTCTTGGCTACGCAAGGCATGACAGAGACAGTATAGACCTGTTCCGGGGATACGCCTATCTTTTCTGCAAAATAGGTCTTCATAATGGCCCCAAACATCTGCTGAGGAGATTTTGCCGTTGACAGATACTTCACCATGTACGGAAACTGAGACTTGACGAAACGCACCCAGCCTGGACAGCAGGAGGTAAACATGGGACGATCCTTCAGTTCGCCTGCGGTAAACCGCTTCAAGAACTCTGTTGCCTCTTCCATGATCGTCAGATCCGCGGAAAATGCCGTATCGAATGCATAGTCTACTCCCATTCTCTTGAGCGCGTCCAGAATCTTTCCTACCGTTGCTTCTTCCGGATCAAGGTTCAGTTCCTCGCTCCAGGCAGTCCGCACCGCAGGCGCTACCTGCGCGATTACGATCTTATCCGGATTGGCGATGGCATTCCATACTTTCTCCGTATCGTCTCTTGCACGAAGCGCGCCTACCGGGCAATGGGTAATGCACTGGCCGCATAGAGAGCAGTCCGCCTCCTCGATGCATCTGTGGCCGCCTACGTTGATGGTCGTCCTTGAGCCCGTGCCTTCTACATCCCATACGCTAAGTCCCTGTATTTTATCACATACTTGTACGCAGCGCATGCATTTGATACATTTGGAAGAATCACGGATCAGAGGAAAGTTCTTATTCCATGGCTGTCTCTCAATCTCGGATTTATACGGATTATCAAATATATTCAAGTCGTTTGCAACCTTCTGCAGGCTGCAGTTGCCGCTTCTTGGGCAGGTCACGCATTCACAGTCATGCTGTGAAAGTATCATTTCTACCGTCGTTCTTCTGTGGCGGCGCACCTTCGGGCTGTTGGTATGGATCACCATGCCGTCTTTTGCTACATTGTTGCAGGATGTAATCAGACGATCTTTTCCTTCCAGTTCCACTACGCATACCCGGCAGGCCGCAATCTCATTGATACCTTTCAGATAGCACAGTTTTGGGATCGGTATTCCATTTGCCGCGGCAGCCTCCATAATGGTGGTGTTCTCTTCTACAGATATTGCTTTTCCATCAATTGTAAGATTTACCATAATGTCTCTCTGCCTCCCTTAAATATGCCATAGCCAAAATGGTCGCACCGCAGGCAGCGGAATGCTTCCTGCTTTGCTTCCTTCTCGGTCATGCAGTTCTCTACGCCCTCAAAGTCGCATACCCGCTCGCAGGCCTCACGTTCTGTAAGGTTAACCCTGCCGCACGGGGTACGATCCTCCAGATGGGCTTCAGGGATCTCAACATCGCAGGAAATCTCATGATGGTAGCCCAGATATTCATCGATGTTGGCTGCTACCACCTTTGCAGCCGCGATCGCCTTGATTACGGATGCCGGCCCGCTAGCGCAGTCTCCTCCGGCAAATACGCCAGGCATATTCTCGAAGGCTCCTGAACTCTTTGTGACAATCTTGCCCCGCTCTACCGGAATTCCCGATTCTTCGAAATGGCGGGTCTCGATATTCTGTCCGATCGCAACGATCAGCACGTCGCACGGGATATAGACATCCTCCTCGCCGGTAGGCTTGATGCTTGCCCTTCCGTCGCGGATCGCGCTGACCATCTGCGGCGTTACATAGATGCCTTTTACATGGCCTTCTTCATTTACGTCAATGGCTGCCGGCGCCTTTAGCGTCTGCAATTCAATGCCTTCTGCCACGGCACCGTCAATTTCCCCCGGAAGAGCCGTCATATCGGCAACTCTTCTACGATAGACGATGCTTACCTTCTTGGCCCCCAGCCTCTTTGCAGTACGGACTGCATCCATGGATACGTTGCCGCCTCCGATGACCGCAACTTCCTTGCCGGATAAGTCCATAATCTCATTCTTTCCTACATTCCTGAGGAACTGGACTGCTGACAGCACGCCATCGGCCTCTTCCCCTTCCAGCCCCAATTTCTTGTCCGTGCTGGCGCCGATGGTGATCAGTACCGCGTCATACTGCTTGCGCAGTTCCTGGATGGTGATGTCCTGTCCAATCTTAAGGCCGTATTTTACCTGGACGCCCGTCTTCAGGATGCTGTTTACGTCTTCCTCCAGCCGGTCTTTCGGAAGACGGTAGTTCGGTATGCCGTAGCGAAGCATTCCCCCCAGTTTTGGAAGCATCTCGTATACGGTTACCTGGTGCCCCATCAGCTGAAGATAATAGGCCGCGCTCAGTCCTCCCGGACCGCCCCCGAGTACGGCTACCTTCTTGCCTGTGCTTTTCGCGCATGCCGGCGGGTCCACTTCCCCTGCGAAATCCGCCGCCACTCTCTTCAGTCCCCGGATGTTGATGGAATCGTCCACCATGTTCCGCCTGCATCTTGCCTCGCATGGATGCTCGCATATAAAACCGCATGTGGTAGGGAATGGGTTGTCCTTGCGGATCAGCCGGATGGCATCCGCATACCGCCCTTCCCCGACCAGGGCCACATACCCTGGTATATCTACGTGCGCCGGACATAAGGATACGCATGGAACCGGCTGGTTATATGTACATGTGCAGCGTCCGTTCTTAATGTGCTCCACATAATCGTCCCGGTATCCGATCAGCCCTTTATACACCATATTGGCCGCCTCGTACCCTATGGCGCAGTCTGCCGACTCCATGATGGACAGGGCTGTCTGTTCCATGATATCCAGCGTCTCCATGGTTGCCTTTCCATCAAGAACATCCTTGATGAAATGATTCAGCTGCCCCAGGCCGATTCGGCATGGCACGCATTTGCCGCATGTCTGCGCATGGCATAACTCCAAAAATGCCCGCGACAGGTCCACCGGACAGAGTCCCGGTGGACTCGACTCAATTCTTCGCTCTAAATCCTTATATAGTCCTTCCATGACTATCTTGGCTCTTTTCGGCGAAGCAATCTCTAACCTACTCATTATAACATTCCCTTCTTCATTAGTTATTCTGCCTATGCAGTCAATTCTATATTATAGCACTCTGCTTTTTTCTTGTAAGCAGTTTTCCATAAGTAGATTATTTAACTTTCTGGTCATTATTTTAACGAAAAAAAGAGCAGAGACTACCTCTGCCCTTCTACCAATACTCTAAGCGCTTATTCTTTTGACTGATACAGGCCCCACCAGTATAGAAGCGGTATGATATACCCGATTACCGACGCAAGTGTAAATGTACCACCAGCAATCGTCATGACTGTTGATACAACAATAAGCGCTGTATAAATGCCTGCTGCCACAACCGCTCCCTTATAATTCTTTCCGCCTCTTCCGAAAAATCCAGCGGCAATGCAGCATACTGCGCTGACAAGCGAGATAACAATATTGACCGGATTCATTGCGGTATCGATCAGGCTTTGATCAACAAGTCCTGACGCTTTTGACATGGTCGCATACCCAATAGCCGAAAAGATCAGCGAAATGAACCCGAATATTATCATCAGCATAGATATTACCCTTAATAGTTTGTTTGGTTTAAACATTACTCTCGTCCTCCTTGATACTCTTTAGATTTGTCTTAGTGCCTCTATCGGGCTCATTCTCGCTGCCTTTCTGGCAGGATAGATCCCGAATATTATCCCTACGCCACAGGAAAAGCCTGTGGTGAGAAGAATCGCAGATAGTGATAGTTTTGCCGACAGCCCCCCTATGTTAAGTGCCGCGACTCCATAAGATATTCCCGCGCCAATGAGTATGCCGATTATCCCCCCTATTCCTGAAAGAATAGCCGACTCGCACAGGAACTGTACTACGATGGATGACGTCTTAGCACCGAGAGACTTGCGAATTCCAATCTCCCTGGTACGCTCAGTAACGGATACCAGCATGATATTCATTACGCCAATCCCGCCAACCAGCAGCGATATCCCAGCCACAAACGCAATAAAGGCTGTAACTCCATCAAGCACGTTTCCAAGAGCGCTGGTCATATCCAGTTCCGGCTGTTTGCTAAATAAATTGTTTCCATCGTTCATGTGCCTGGAATCCAGAATCTGACATGCTGACTTTGCAACAGCATTGGCATTCTGTCCAGGCTTAAGGTACAGGGTCGCGTCAGAAAAATTATCTGGTGCCTCTCCCCAAGCCTCTGATATGGTGTAAGGCGACTCTATCGTTATTGGCATCTTCATGCCGAACATCTCCATAGCCTCGTTATTCGCCGCAATCATATCATCATCCGCATCCCTGACTCCTATAATTTGAAATGTTACAATTGAGCCTTCAACCGTAACATCCATTTCCATACCTACAACGTCCATATTGCCAAATAGGGAAATAGCGCTTCCCTTATCAATGATACAGACAGGATTTGCATTTTGCATGTCGTCTTCATCGAAATACTGGCCGCTTACAACCTGTTCCTGCGATGGATCTATTCCTGCATCCGGCGTAGTAAGCGTCAAATATGCATCAAAACTGCCCTTCCTTGTAGCAACACTTCCCTGGGCGCTGGCTGTTCCTACCGCTCCATCTATCTTATCCGACAGTTGATCCTTCATAGCCTGCATATCTTCCCATGTAATCAACTGCAAGTTATCCGTTTCTTCTTCATCTACCTTCACAGTCACGCTCTTTGGCTCATCTGTCTGCATAACATCTGCTTTCAGTCCATTTCCGATAGAGATAATGGTTATAACCGACGAGATGCCAATAATGATTCCCAGCATGGTTAGAAACGAGCGGCCCTTATTCTCTTTCAGATTGTATAGAGCCATCTTGATATATTCGCCAAACTGTCCCATCTCATCACTCCTTATCCGTTGCGTCGGTCTGCGCGCCTCCGCCGGAGGCTTGCATTCCTTCTTTAATGCTGCCGGAAGTATCGGATACGACCTCTGTACCTTCTTTGATGCCCTTTACGATCTCTACCTTGCTGTTAGAAGCAATCCCAAGTTCCACAAATTGCTTTTTTACAATTCCATCCCGAATAATATATACAAAATCTCCCTCTGTCGATGTATTTACCACCTCATTTGGCAGGCATACTGTATTCTTTTTCTCAGCAACGGTTATAGTAACCTTGCCGGTAACGCCAATGACGATTTCATCATCCGGATTGTCAATATGTATCTTTGCTCCAATTGCCGGGTTGCCTTTTTCATTTGGCAATGCAATCTTATCAACGGATTCCACCGTTCCTTTATAAGATGACCGACCAATTTTGATGACTGCCTTGCTCCCTATTGCCAGATTGTCAAAATCATTGGCCGGAACTTCTAGAATTACATTCACGTTCTTGTTATCTACAAGTGTAAATAATTCCATTCCCTGGGCAGCCTCATTTCCCTCTAAAGCCTTCACATCGGATATGATCCCATCGAATTCTGCCTTCAGGCCTTCGCGTCCTTTCGCAAGCAATTCTTCTGTAGTCATCTGCGCCAGTTCGGCCAGATTCTCCGTAATCTTAAGTCCACTGAGCTGCGCGCCGGTAAGGCTGGTATCCGTAGATACGCCTTGACTGTTTTCCATCTCGGACAGGCTGGACTTTAAAGTTTCTAATTCAGACTGCGCCTGCATAAGCGCTTCGCTCATTCCTCCATCATCCGTGGCTCCGATGCTATTATACTGCTGCTCTAAAGCCCTGTACTTGGTCGACAAGTCTGCGATCTCATTGGTAAGGGTGTTGGCCTCATCCAGCTTGCCTGAATATCCTGGGTTATTACTATCCATTCCATCCAGTTCGCGCTGCAGATTCTCCAACTTCGCCTTCTTCGTATCCTGGGCATCCAGATTCTTCTGCATCTCTCCCTTTAATTCTGCCGCCTTCTGGGCATTGGCCGCCGCAGCGCTTCCTGCGCTCTGTGCCGCCTGGGTAAGGCTGTCTATCTCTGCCTGTTTCTGCTGTATCTGATCCTTAAGGCTCTTTATCCCTGCCTCAGTCTGCGCCTGGGTCTGTGCCTGCGTCTGTGCGGCCCTGCCGCTCTGCTCGATCGCGTCCTGGCTGCTATACTTGGCTGATAGCGTATTCATCTCTGACTGCTGATTGTCCCTCTCCAAATTCGTGGTGTCAAAGGTCACCATCATATCCCCTGCCTTCACCGCCTGCCCTGCTTTTATATTACACTGATCAATCGGCGCATTAACCGGAGAATAAAACACCTTTTCCTTCTCGCTGCCTACTGTTCCGTTAGTATTATACACTTGCTTAATATCTTCTTTTTTTGCCTTGACAGTATCAATCTGGCTGCTCTTCTCGCTTTTATGTCCGGAAGCCAGGTAGCCGGCAACTCCAATGATTACTAGCACTCCTATCACCGGAATAATAGCCCATGACGGTAGTTTTTTCTTTTTTCCTGCGGTTCCTTCCATGGCATCCAAAACCTCGAAAGATTCCAAATCCTCAGCATCTTTTACGCTTTCCTGTGTCTGCAGATCCGCCTCCTCTGATTTGTCCTTTTTCTTCTTAAACATGTACCTTTTCCCCCTTGTGCGTCATATTCTCATTCTCGTAATCTTCATTGATATAATCTTCAACAATCTGCCCATCTTCTAGCCTTACTACCCTTCTGGACTTTGCTGCTATGTCTGGATCATGCGTAATCACGATAACCGTCTTTCCTGCTTTATGCAGCCCTTTCAGTATCTGTATAATATCGTCAGTAGAATGGGAATCCAGATTGCCGGTAGGCTCATCTGCCAGAATTATTGGAGGCCTGGCCGCTATCGCCCTGGCTACCGCCACTCTTTGCTGCTGCCCTCCGGACATCTGGGATGGCCGATGCTTCATCCTCTTTTCCAGTCCAACCATGCACAATGCCTTCCTGGATATCATCCGTCTTGTCTTCCTATCTATTCCTCGATATATCAAAGGCAGTTCAACATTTCCAACTGCATCCAAATTCTGTATAAGATTAAATCCTTGGAAGATAAATCCTATCGTTCTATTTCTGATCTCAGATAATTCGTCATCTTTCATCGCTAGGATATCCTTGCCATTGAGGTAATATTTACCCGCAGTAGGAACATCCAGGCATCCCAGCATATTCATTAACGTAGACTTGCCGGAGCCTGAATGGCCGATGATCGCTACAAATTCCCCTTCATAAATGGAGAGGCTTACGCCGTCTAAAGCGCGCACCTCATCTTCCCCTGGATTATATATCTTATACATATCCCTGATCCTAATTAATTCTTTCATCTGCCAGCCCTCATTCCATCTGGATTGTGCTAAAGGCACTAATATATTTAATTATACTCTTTGTTTAAAAAATAGCAAGGAAAACATACCTGTACAAAAAAGCACCCTGATTTTCAGGGTGCTAACATTTTGACTGCGATTATACAAGTTCCAGAAGAACTTCCATTGCTGCATCGCCCTTACGCTGGCCAATCTTTACGATTCTTGTGTAGCCACCTTTACGGCTCTCATACTTTGGAGCAATCTCATCAAAGAGTTTTGCAACAAGGTCAACTTCCTTGGTGTTTTTCTTTCTTCCAGCTGGTGTTGTCGGAACGTCTTTTACCGGGTAAAGAACCTTCAGCATCTGACGACGTGCATGAAGCCTGCTTGGCAGATCCTTCTTGATCGTCTTGTCAACTTCATCGTATACGGTAACTCTCTTGCCGTCTACAACTTCTTTGACTCTCTTGCCGTCTTTGTCCTTACGGGCAACTTTTGCCTTTACGGTAACTTCTTCGAAGTTATCCTTCTCTTTTACAGCTGATGCAATAAGGCCTTCTGCAATCTTGCGTACTTCTTTTGCCTTTGCCTCTGTGGTAACGATTCTGCCATTGTTGATCAGCGCTGTTACCTGGTTTCTAAGTAATGCTTTTCTCTGGCTTGAAGTTCTGCCGAGTTTTCTATATCCTGCCATTTTCTAATCCTCCATTAATTAACACTTGGTTATGCTTCATCGGGCTTACTAGCCAAATGCTCCGCCGCGCTCTTTGGGCTTACCGGCGGAAATTGTCTGTTTAGGTGTATCCTATTCTTCGCCATGACTCAGGCTTAAGCCTAACTCATCTAATTTTGCAAGTACTTCTTCCAAAGACTTGCGTCCCAGGTTACGTACCTTCATCATATCTTCCGGAGTCCTGTTTGTCAGTTCCTCTACGGTATTGATTCCTGCTCTCTTCAGGCAGTTGTAAGAACGAACCGATAACTCTAATTCGTCGATGCTCATCTCAAGCACTTTTTCTTTCTCGTCATCTTCCTTTTCAATCATGACTTCGGCGGCCTGGGCCACTTCAGACAGATCGATGAAAAGTTTCAGATGCTCGCTCAATACCTTCGCAGCAAGGCTGACTGCCTCGTCCGGAAGAAGCGTGCCGTTGGTATATACGTCTAGCGTCAGTTTGTCAAAGTCTGTAATCTGTCCAACACGCGTGTTCTCTACCGTCAGGTTAACACGTTCCACTGGGGTGTAGATAGAATCAATCGGAATTACGGCGATTGGTAATTCGTCGTTTTTATTCTTGTCAGCGCTAACATATCCCCTGCCTCTTGTAATGGTAAGTTCCATGTAAAGCTTGCTGTCTGCCCCGCCATTCAATGTTGCGATAACTGTCTCAGGATTCATGATTTCGATATCCTGGTCAACCTGGATATCGGCTGCGGTAACTACGCCTTCTCCTTCGAACTCGATGTAGGCTGTCTTTGGCTCATCTGTTTCAGATGTGTTCTTGATAGCCAGTGACTTCAAGTTCATGATAATCTCAGTAACATCTTCCTTAACACCCGGAATCGAACTGAACTCATGAAGAACGCCGTCAATCTTCACCTGGCTGATTGCTGCGCCCGGCAGTGAAGATAGCATGATTCTTCTAAGAGAGTTTCCTAACGTTGTACCGTAACCCCTCTCAAGAGGTTCTACAACAAATCTTCCATACTTTTTATCTTCTGAAATCTCAGTTATTTCAATATTGGGTTTATTAAAATCAAACACTAAGTCCACCTCCTGTGGTGTTACGGGTTATTATTTAGAATATAATTCGACGATTAACATCTCATCTACAGGAACATCAATCGCTTCACGCTTTGGAAGTTCTTTTACTGTTCCCTTGAGGTTCTCGAGATCCGCCTCAAGCCAATCCGGAACCAGACGTCCGCCTGTAACCTCTACGATTTCTTTATATCTTGGAGAACTTTTGTGTTTTTCTTTGATTTCGATAACATCGCCTGCCTTAATCAGGTATGAAGGGATGTTGATCTGCTTGCCATTTACAAGAATATGCTTGTGGTCAACGATCTGTCTTGCCTCGCGTCTTGTTCTTGCAAGCCCTAAACGAAATACTACGTTATCCAGCCTGGACTCAAGCAGAACCATCAGGTTCTCGCCTGTCATGCCGCTCATGTGGGAAGCTTTCTTAAAGTAGTTTCTGAAAGGCTTCTCTAATACGCCATAGATGAATTTTGCTTTCTGCTTCTCGCGGAGCTGAAGTCCATACTCGCTCATTTTTCTATTGGATCTCTTTAACTGTCTGTTAGATTTTTTGTCAATTCCCAAGTATACAGGATCCATTCCAAGGGATCTGCATCTTTTGAGAACCGGAACTCTATTTACTGCCATGTTTTTGCTTTCCTCCTATTTCAATTCGGATAAATACAATCCGTCAACGTTGTTACAATCAGATCAATTAGACTCTTCTGCGCTTCGGCGGTCTGCAGCCGTTGTGCGGAATAGGCGTTACGTCCTTGATCATATTTACTTCAAGTCCCGCAACCTGCAGAGCACGGATAGCCGCCTCACGGCCGGCTCCCGGTCCTTTTACATATACTTCAACGTGCTTTAAGCCATGCTCCATAGCCGCTTTTGCAGCCGTCTCGGCAGCCATCTGAGCCGCGAACGGAGTGCTCTTTCTCGAGCCCCTGAAGCCTAAACCACCAGCCGACGCCCACGATATCGCGTTGCCGGCTAAATCTGTTATAGTAACAATGGTATTATTAAACGTAGATTTGATATGAGCCGCGCCGTTTACGATATTCTTCTTTTCTCTGCGGCGTCTCGATCTCTTTGCTACTTTAGCCATTGTATTTCACCTCCTGAAAGATTTTCAAGCCATATCCACGCCGAAAAACATATGCGGATACGGCGGATTCAATAGTTTTAGACCTGTCGGCTATCGCTTATTTCTTCTTATTAGCAATAGTCTTCTTGGGGCCTTTACGCGTTCTTGCATTCGTCTTACTGCGCTGTCCTCTAACAGGCAGATTCTTTCTGTGACGCATGCCTCTGTAGCAGTTGATCTCCATCAAACGCTTGATATCGAGAGCGATGTCGCGTCTGAGATCGCCTTCCACGCTGTAGTTGTCGATCTCGGCTCTGAGCTTGGACCCCTCGTCCTCGGTTAAAT
>OLSM01002734.1_pt1 | contig 10866 bp, 11 predicted proteins | sample 1672721 | NCBI WGS metagenome assembly OLSM01 (sample SAMEA3136717, study PRJEB25190) | human gut metagenome | reverse complement strand
AAAGCAGAAAATCCGAATGCTTGTCTATGGAAAATAGAAAAAATGATCTACAAAATATTGACTTATCATTTACAGGTGATACAATATATAGTATCAATCTTTTCGAGGAGGACCCGAACTATGGAGCTTTCAAAAAACGCGCTTACCGTATTGGAACGCCGCTACCTCATTAAAAACGGGGAAGGAGTTGTCATCGAGACTGTAGAAGAATTGTTCCGCCGCGTGGCCGGGGCGATTGCCGCGTCAGACCGCCGGTATGATGAAAACGCCGATTGCGAGGCGCTCGCTGACTCCTTTTATAGAATGATGACCAACCTGGAGTTTTTGCCCAACTCCCCAACCTTAATGAACGCGGGGAGGCCGCTGGGTCAGCTGTCCGCTTGTTTTGTGCTTCCGGTGGAGGATACTATGGAGGGCATTTTTGAAACCATTAAGCAGGCGGCGCTGATTCATAAATCCGGCGGCGGGACAGGTTTTTCCTTTTCCAGGCTGCGCCCCTGCGGCAGCGCGGTGAATTCTACCGGCGGCGTGGCGTCGGGTCCCATCAGCTTTATGAAGGTGTTCAATATGGCCACCGAGGCTGTTAAGCAAGGCGGCACCCGGCGGGGGGCCAATATGGGAATCCTACGGGTGGATCATCCGGATATTATGGAATTTATCCACTGCAAAACCAACAATAAGGAAATCACCAATTTTAATATCTCAGTGGGCCTGACAGAGAAATTTATGAACGCTGTGGAGGCGGGAAAGGACTACGAGCTGGTGGATCCTCACGGCGGCAGGGTCACTGGTACGCTGAACGCCCGGGAGGTATTCGAATGCATCGTGGATGCGGCCTGGCACAACGGCGAGCCTGGAATTATTTTTCTGGATCGCCTGAACCGGGACAATGTGGTGCCGAAAGCGGGGAAAATCGAATCCACAAACCCTTGCGGCGAACAGCCCTTATTGCCCTATGAATCCTGCAATTTGGGGTCAATCAACCTGACAAAAATGCTTAGGGAAGAAAACGGCGTTTACTCCTTTGACTGGGACAAGCTGAAGGCTACCGCCAAAAAAGCAGTGCATTTTCTGGATAACGTGATCGACGCCAATAAGTATCCTTTGAAGGAAATCGACTTTATGACCAAACAGACCCGCAAGGTCGGCCTGGGAGTCATGGGGTGGGCGGATGCCCTGCTGCGGCTGAAAATCCCCTACAACTCCGAGCAGGCCGTGCGGCTGGCGGAAACCGTAATGAGAGCGGTGACTGAGGCGGGCCGTGAGGAAAGCCGGGAGCTGGCAAAGGTCCGCGGAACCTTCCCGCTGTTCCAGGAGAGCACTTTGGATCAGGAGCTTCCCCAGCGAAACGCTACGGTTACCACAATCGCCCCGACCGGAACCTTGTCGCTGCTGGCCTCCTGTTCCTCCGGCGTAGAGCCGATTTTTGGCTATGTTTATATCCGAAATATTATGGACGGTACGGAAATGATCGAGGTCAATCCCATTTTGCGGGAGGTCCTGGAGGAAAGAGGCCTGTATTCCGACGAGCTGATGAAAAAGATCGCTAAACAAGGCAGCCTGGAAGGAATTGAGGAAATTCCCGAGGAGATCCGCAGGGTGTTTGTTTCCGCCCATGAGGTCAGTCCGGAATTTCATATCCGTATGCAGGCGGCTTTCCAGCGGCATACGGACAACGCGGTGTCCAAGACCGTGAATTTCTGCAACAGCGCCACACGGGAAGAGGTCGCGGAGGTTTATAAGCTGGCTTTCCGCCTTGGCTGCAAGGGCGTTACGATCTACCGGGACGGCAGCCGCAGCGAGCAGGTGCTGAACATCGGCAAGGTGAAAAAGGATGGCCAGGAGGAATCCCCGGCTGAAGGCGGCCAGGCGGTCATCAAGCCCCGTCCCCGCCCGGATATGACTACCGGCATCACCGAACGGGTGAAGATTGGATGCGGAAACCTCTATATTACGGTGAACTATGACGACAAGGGTATTTGTGAAATTTTCACCAACACCGGCAAGGCAGGTGGCTGTCCGTCCCAGTCGGAGGCTACTGCCCGGCTGGCCTCTATTGCCCTTCGCTCCGGGATTGACGTGAGAAGCATTATCGATCAGCTGAAGGGCATTCGGTGCCCGTCCACCATACGGCAGAGCGGCATGAAGTGTACCTCTTGTCCCGACGCTATCGCTAAGGCGATTGAGCGGGTTTACCAGCAGCAGGTACGGCTGGGACATTGGGCCGAGCCGGAGCTTTCCGCCGCTGAGGGGCCGGCGGCCTCTCAGGCGGAGACCGTAGTGCCGGGCAGAATGCGGTTCTGCCCTGAGTGCGGCGCAAAGCTGGAGCACGAGGGCGGCTGCGTCACCTGCCGCCAGTGCGGGTATTCCCATTGCTCCTGACCAGGGATTTGATCGACAAACATTCTATAAAGATAGAAAAGCAGGCCCGTTCCGGAAACAAACGCCGGAACGGGCCTGCTGCGCTATTTGGGATTGGTATGAAAAAGAGTTCCGAAGGGCGGGGGCTATTTTCAGGCGGATGGAACCCGTCCCGGGATGTGTCCGCCGGAAGAAAGGGCCGCTATTCTTCCGCTTGGGCTTCCTTTAACAGCGAGGGGAATTCCTGCAAACGGACGGCCTTTCCCATGACAACCCCTTGTTCATTGCGGTAATAACAGATGGCCAAGGGGTTCCCATCGGAATCCTCGGTCAAGGAGGCGCAGCTGGAGGGGCCGAGCGAACCGTCCCCCAACAAGAGCTCCGGGTCAAAGGTCTCGCTGTAGCCGCCGAAGGAATAGTGGGCCATCCCGTCCTCGTCGTAGGTGACCGCCTGTTCCGAGCCCGGTACGACCGTCCCGTTGGCGATCGCATCCGCCCAATCGTCCGTACCGGTTGCCCCGCTGGATTCCTGGGAATCGTCCTCCCACGGTTCCAGAAGGGTTTCCAGGTAGGCGTCCGCCTTGGCGCGGTCCGCCTTCGCTGGGTCGAGCGGCAGGTCGAACAGGGCGCAAGCGCCGCTGTAATCCGGGTTGGTCGTGATCTCCCCGGTTTCCTCGTCGTAGGTAAAGGCGTTTTTGTCGTAAAAATCGCTGGTGCTCACGCAGAGGTATAGCCCGCGGTCCGCGAACATCTCGATGTCGTCGCATTCGATCAGGCGGTAAAGGACGCCGTCTTCGGCAAATTCCGTGTAACCGCCGTTCATGGTGGTGATGTTCACCTGCCAGGGCTTTTGCCCCTTGATTAAGGGCGAAACAAAGAACGACTCTGAGCCGTCCGCTGCCATGGCTGTCCCGTCCGTTTTGGCGATGGCCAGGACCGCATAGGTGCGCTTGGGGTTCACTTGGGAATCCGATTGGAAGCCGCTCAAGTTTTCTCCCGAGGCGATGCCCAAGAACGAAAAGGTATAGTTGCCGGAAGCGACGGTTTGATTCACGGAGACCGCATCCCCGCTTTCAAAGGCACGGGCGAGGCCGGACATGCCGGAGTGTTCGGCGGCCTCCCCAGCGGATAGGAACCGCCAGGATGCAAAGCCGGTGATGGACAGGGCGAGGACCAACGCCGCAACAAGCGCGGCCGCCAGCGGCCGCTTTTTGGAAAACCGTTTCATAGTCTGTTCCTCCTGTACACGGTTTCGGATGGTTTGATTCAATTGGTCAGAAGGGAACTCTTTTGGCGCGAGCGCCTGCTGCAGCAGGCGGTTCAGATCGGATTCATTCATGATCGGCAGCCTCCAAACGTTTCAGGATTGCTTTGCGTGCATGGTATAACCGGCTTTTGACCGTCCCCTTGGGAAGCTTCAGCAACGAGGCGATCTCCTCGATGGGCAGCTCCGCCGTATAGTAGAGATACAGCGGGACCCGGTGCGCGTCGTCCAACGCTTCCACGGCCCGCCAGACCATCTCCACTTGTTCACGGGCGATGGCGATTTCTTCCGGCTGGTCCTCTTTGGCCCCGGTGAAACGCCCTTGCGGGCCGTCCTCCGGCAGGGATTCCATGGGGGCGATGCGCTGCCGCCGGGCAAATTTTCGGCGCTTGTCCCTCCACAGGCGGAGGGCGATCGCGAGCAAAAAGGCCTTTGGATTGTCGTACCGGTCAATTTTGCGGCACAGTTCAGTGGCCTTCAGAAAGGTCTCCTGGTAGAGATCTTCCGCGTCGGGCCGGTTGGCGGCCAACCGGCAGCAAAAGCTGTAGACGGCCGCGCCATGCAGGCGAATGAGTTCGTTCAATTCCTGTATATTCAATGTTGCTTCATCCTTTGTTCGAACGAGAGGATTTTCAGGGGAGAGTCCCTTCACTCCCTATATGGTCGCGGGAAAGGGGGCGGTTCAAATTTTGCAAAAATTTTGCGGATCCCGCAGCGGGCCTGGCGTTTGTAGGAAAGCGCCCCATGGGAATGGCAGCGGCCACCTAGGACGGGCTGCAAATATACAAAAATCCCGCGGATACGGCTATTGAAGGCCGTGCCCGCGGGAAATTTATTCCTCAGAGGGAATGAGGTTTTTGTATTCGTGGACCTTTTCAAGAAATTCCGGCCACCGGTTGTTGTCCCGGATGGTCTGGGGGCAATTTTTGTCCATAAAGTCCGCGTGCTGTTTGACGTCGCCGAGCTGGAGGCCGTATGTATCGAGCAGGTAGGCGGTCAGCCGGGCCGCGTTGTCAAAGGTTTTTTCGAAGTCGCCGTCCTCGTTGACGCAGAGCTCCACGCCGATGCCGCAGAGGTTTCCGCCGTCGCGCGTGCGCCGATCCCCCGCATGCCAGGCGATTTCATCGTCCGGGATGTGGTGATAAATCTGGTGGTCGTCCACGGTATAATGCCAGGAGGTGTCGCCGCTCTTCCCGCTCAACAGATAGGCGCTGTGGCCCGCGGCGTCGGAACCTTCGGCGGTGTTGCCCGTCTCATGGATTACCACGTATTTGATGGTGCGCCGTTCCCCGGGGCGGGCGGGCAAGGTCTCCGGGAGCAGCTCCGTGTGGACGGGGATGCCAAAGATCTCCTCCGGGTAGACGCTCTCCTGCGGCTCCGGCTGGTGGCTGTTCACAACCGTCACCACCAGGAAGGCCGCCACGACCACAACAAAAACAAGGATGGGTACTGCGATGGCCCATCTGCGCCATGCAGCACCCCGTAGATCGGTTTGCATACTGTATTCGCTCTCCCAATAGCCCATAAAAGGGCTTCCCTTATTTTGTAAATTAATACTCAATCCCCCGCCGCGCGGCAACTCCAACGTCGTAGGGATGCTTTACCTTGCGGATCTCCGAAACGTAATCCGCGAGGGCCAGGAATTCCTCCGGCGGGTTGCGGCCGGTCAGGACCAATTCCAGATGGGGCGGCTTGTGCTCCACGAAGTCGAGCAGCGCCTCCGTATCCAGCATGCCTGTGGAGAGCGCCCCAAAGCACTCGTCCAGCACCAGAAGGTCGCATTCCCCGGCCTCGGCTGCCCGGCGCGCCTGCGCCAGCATCTGCGCGCTTCGCTGCGCGGCCTCCTGCCGCTCCGCTTCGTTCATCTGAAACGTAAATTTGACCACCTTCGGGGCAGGGATCAACGAAAACCCGGGGAGCAGGCGGAGGGAAGAGAGCTCTCCGGACGAATCGTCCTTTAAGAACTGGGCGAGGAGCACTCTTTGGCCGCAGCCACAGGCCCGTGCACATAGGCCGACTGCGGCGGTGGTTTTCCCCTTCCCATCGCCGCAGTAAATGTGAATCAACCCTTTTTCCATACAGACCTCCCGCTTAGGAAATTTTTGTAAGAGCCCCCGTCTCGGACTGGAAATGAAAGATTTCCCCGGATGCTTTGGCCAGGAACAGGCCGTCCGGCGCGGGCAAAAGCTGGCAGAAATCGTCCGCCCCGCCAGCGGTATTGGTCAGGACAAGCCGGTTGTCCCCGGTGGACAGGTCAAACGCATAGATCGCGTTTGACGCGGAAGCGTCGGAGGCCGCCAATGTGTAGTAGACGATCCCGCCGGACACAGCCGGTTGGTAGAGGACGCGGCCGTCCACCAGCTTCCTGGCGCCGCCCCCGTTTGTCTGCACAGCACAGAGATTCGATTGGGCGTCTATGAAGAACAGCTCGCCCTCCCAGAGATAAAACGGGACGGATGTGTAGTTGGCGGTGAGGCGGCGCGGCTGGCCGCCGGACGCGGGCAGCGCATAGAAGCCGTCTTCCGTGGAGAAGTAGATGACCCCGTTCTCCGCGAGAAGGGCCTGGGTAATCTTGCCGCCGGTAGAACCTCCGGTGGCGGTAAACAAAATCTGCTCGGTTGTTCCATCCGGCGTGACGCGCAGGATGGCATAGGGGGCATCGCTGCCGGAGGACGGGTTGCTGTTGTTGGCGAACAGATAGAGATACCCGCTGTCTGCGCCGAACACGCGCAGCGTAAAGGAGGATGTGCCGAGAAGCGCCTCCCCGGAGAAATCGCGCACCAGGGAGGTTCCATGATACAGTTTATTCTCCGACGTGTAAGAATATCCGCCGTTGGCAGCAAGCAGGCTGTCGGCGTTTGAAACCCCTGTGTCGGACAGGGTGGTTCCGTCCCAGACCATCAGTTTCCCGCCGTTTTCACTGAAGGAATTCGGCTGAAAATACAGCGTCCCGCCGTCCGCAGAGAACAGCGCCTGCCCGGCATCCTCCGGGGTGGAGCGGAGCATCACGCCGGGGGTTGGCGATTGATCCATGGCCTCGCTGCCGCCGGCCCCTTCCTGTACCGGCATGGGGTTCTCCTCCTGGAAAACCTGCGGGGCGCAGGAGGAATTCGCTGTGGGGGTGCCGGTGTCCGGCGGCACGGCCTCGCTTGAGGCGGTGTCCTGGACTTGCTTTTCTACGGCAGCGTCCTGGCTGGAAATGGACGCCTGCTCTTCCACTTCGCCGTCCGCCACCCCGCCCAGGGAGGCAGCCTCCGGAATGCAGCCTTCATCCATGCGGTCCTCTGCGGGGTTCCCGGCGGTAAGGGCTGCTTCCGGTTCCCCCGCCTCGGGTTCTGCTTCGCCGGCTTCTGCCCCACCGTCCAGACCGCCGTTCCCGCCTGCCGCATCATATTGCATGACAGCGGCATCCGTGGCCTGTGTCGATAAGGAGGGCTGTGTCAAATACAAAACAGGGAATACGCCGACCACCAGCAGGAGCAGCAGGGCAAAACAAACCTGCGCCGCCGGACGGCGGTAAAAGGGCTTTGCGCGCCAGACATCTTTTGCAGCCTGTTTTTCCTGCTCCTGTTCCATGCGTTTCTTCGCCAGCTCCAGCGTGCGCTGTTCGAAGTCCTCCGGAAGCCGGAGGTGGTCCATGGCGGCGCGATAGAGTTCGGTGTTTTCCTGCGGCCCACGGACTTCGTCCTGTTTCATTCGTCAAACCCTCCTTTCAAACTCTTTTTCAAGGCGGCGCGCCCGCGCGCCAGCCAGGTGCCCACCGTGGCGGGCTTTTTATGTAGAAGTTCTGCGATTTCATTGATGCTGTAGCCCTCATAATAGTGAAGATGAATCACATTGCGATAATTTTGCGGCAAAGCCAGGACCGCCTGCATAACGCCGGTTTCCTCCTGGGGCAGATAGCTGAGGTCCTCCGAGAGCCCTTCGGTGTGGCGGTTCCAAAAGCTTTTGACATGGTTCTTGCAGCGGTTGATGGTGACACGGATCAACCACGCTTTTTCGTGCTCTTCGTTGTCAAACTGCGGACGCTTTGTAAGCACGCTGATAAAAACCTCCTGCGCAATGTCCTGGGCGTCCTGTAGGTTTTTTACATTGGAGAAAGCGATGCGCAGGACCATAGAAGAATATTTTTGCAGCAGTTCGGTGAATTCCGCCTGCTCCTTCTGTTCCACCTCGCGTCCTCCTCTCCTCTAATTATAATACAAACTACACGGCCGAAACTTTTCAAGGGTTGACAAATTCCGCCGGTAGCTGAAATTCTTCCCAAAGGGCGGTAGGCCCCAGGGAAGTCCATGCAATTGTCTCTATTATAAAAGAAAGAGGCGGTTTATACAAGGGTACGCAGGTAACCGTCCGCCTCTGAAAAAATTTCCAAGATCAAGCGCGCTCCTAGGCGGAACCCGTCGATGAAGGATTCCTCGCAGGAGAGGGACTGGATGTCCAGGTTGTGCTGGACCAGGGCGGCATAGAGCTGCTTTTCCGCGCTGGTGAGCAGGGGCAGAAGTTTTTCCTCCGTCTCGGCGAGGTCGCTGACCAGGCGGCCATAGGGCGAGTCGGGGAGGAACGCCTTTCCGCTGGGATTGAGATTCCCGTAATAGAGGTCTTGCAGGATGGTTTTCATGTTGGGATGCTCCTTTATTGAATGTCATTTTATGGGTTGATTATAACACTTAAAAATTTCTGATCTTGAAATAGTGAAAAAATTTCACTTAGAAATATGTTTAAAAGTTTGAAAGTTAAATTTAAGAATGATATATTAAACTTAATAAGTTTAATAAGCTTCATAAGCCAGGAGGAAACAAATATGACGATGGCAGAAAAGATTCGGATTTTGTTGGTAATGAAACATCTTTCCGTAGTGAAATTGGCGGAAAAGCTGGGGACCTCCTCGCAAAACCTATATAATAAGTTAAAGAGGGATAATTTTTCAGAAAAGGAATGCAGGGAAATTGCCGAAGCACTTGGCTGCGAATACGAAGGATTTTTCTTCTTGGAAAACGGCAATCGCATATGATGGTTCCTGAAAAGGGACAGGCAAAAGAGACAGCCGGGCACGAATTTGTGCCCGGCTGTCTCGCGTTCCTTGTGGATTTCCGATTTCAAAAGTTGGCCCTGAAAGGGGCGAATACGCTTAGCAAAACCAAAAAAGGATATTCGCGCATGGAATACAGAGATTCTTTTGCAAGTTATCAGGAAAACATAAAATAGTCTTCACACAGCGGTCACATTGCACTGGCATAATAAAATCACACCGAGGGGGACGGAAGGAACCCAAGGGATGACCAAGAATACAAACCATTCGAATAAATATGAAGATTTCTGGGAAAGGAAATGAGCTTATGTATAATCCGAACGAAATGGACAATACTTTGAACGAAGGATTGAACAATACCGAAAATAGAAATCAGGAGGCGGACACCGTTTCTACGGAGCAGGCCCCATTTGAAAGTGCATCGGAAGAGCCCACCAGCGAAGCGGTGCAGGATGCTTCTGAAAGCGTCCAAGAAACGGACCATTACGAAAGCCAAGCTTCCAATGAAGCACATGCCGAACAAACACAGGCATCGTCTTATACGTCCGCTTACACCAATCCGACCAGCGGCTATTCCAATTATCAAGCCAATTACAGCCAGCAGCCGTACAACGCATACCACCAATCGCAGGGGAATCCATCCTACTCTCCTTACGGTGGGTATTCCGGCAGCGCCAATGGACAAAGCGATTACAGCGACCGTCAAAGCCAGGTGATGTGGCAGGGCGACTATTACCACAGCTATCAGAACCCATATACACAGGCAGCCCAGAAGCCGCAGAAGCCGAAAAAAGAAAAGAAGCCGATGTCCAAAGGCAAAAAGATAGCCCTGAAAGTTGTAGCCGGTGTGATGGCGTGCTTGATGGTTTCCGTTGGCTCCATCGGCGGGTTTGTCGCCCTGATTAACAACGGCTATATCTCCGTCAATAATTCCGGCAGTACCACAGAACCGGCGTTTACCATCAACAAACTGGTGGATAACAATCAGCCGGCCAGCACAGTATCCGGCGAGCTGACCCCCCAAGAGGTGGCAAAGAAGGTCATCCCGTCTGTGGTGTGCATCCAGAATTATCAGAGAAGCAACAATAATTCGATGTTCTTCTTCGGTGGAGGGGCGCAGAACGGTGACGCGGGAGATGAGGTTTCCCCGACGAGCGAGGGCTCCGGAATCATTGCGACGAGCGATGGATATATCATCACCAACGCCCACGTGGTGGAGGGTGCCTCTTCCCTGAAAGTGATTTTGTCGGACGGCACAAGCTATGCGGCGCAGCTGGTTGGCAGCGACAGCATCACCGATTTGGCCGTCATTAAGATCGATGCAACTGGTCTGCAAGCCGCAGAATTTGGTTCCTCCGGCGATTTGGAGGTTGGCGACAGCGTCATGGCAATCGGCAACCCGGGCGGCTTGGAACTGAGCTCCAGCGTGACGCAGGGCATCGTTTCCGCCCTGAACCGCCAGATTACCAACAGTGAAACCGGCTACACGATGGATTGCATCCAGACCGATACCGCCATTAACCCCGGCAACTCCGGCGGCGCCCTAGTCAACATGTATGGCCAGGTGGTCGGCATCAACTCCAGCAAAATCGTAGCGGAAGGCTTTGAGGGATTGGGCTTTGCGATCCCGATCGACGATGCGCAATCCGTCATCAGCAATTTGAAGGAATACGGCTATGTGAAAGACAGAGCGGTGCTTGGCATTACCGGCCAGTATTTGGACAGCATGTCCGCCCGTTTTTATGGCCTGACCTCCGGCATGTATGTGGCATCCATCAGCAATGAATCCGTTTCAAACGCAGGGATCACGCAGGGGTGCATCATCACAAAGATCGATGATACGAACATCACAAGCAGCAGTACCATCACTTCTTATGTGAGCAAGTTGAAGCCGGGCGACACGGTGACCTTGACCGTGGTCAACGATCTGACAGGACGCACATTCACTGCGGATGTAACGCTGGTACAGGCCAGCGGCCAATAATCGATTACAAGACTCTTTTTCATAAATTCTTCCTTATCCAAACCGGGAGGGGCGGGGCCGAAAGGCTCCGCCCCTTTCGGTTTTGTGGATTTATTATAGCATTACACTGCATGGCGGTTGGCAGACCGTTAACGCCGGGGGCTTGTGGCTGAATTTGCGGGAAATATTTACATTCCATCAAAGAGGCCAGAAACAGTGAAACAAAAACGACTCTCTTAGATGGCC
>OLSM01002732.1_pt1 | contig 10870 bp, 21 predicted proteins | sample 1672721 | NCBI WGS metagenome assembly OLSM01 (sample SAMEA3136717, study PRJEB25190) | human gut metagenome | reverse complement strand
TTAATCCATTCTTTAATTGGGCCATTTTTATCCCCTGGATACTTTAAACCATTACTAAAAGTTCCCCCTAAGGGTATGATTTCACCATTGATTTCTTCATGTGTTTCACGTACACGATTATCTAAATGGGCATCCCATTGCAAATATTCAACATCCAAATCTTCAAATGCTTGCATTGTTCCCAATTCATGTGCAGAATGTGTTTCTGTTCTAGCTATTCTTTCAGCTTCAAAAGTTTGCAGTTGATTAAATTTTTTAGTTAATCGTCTTCCAACTTCTTTATACCCGACTCCTTCCTGATAAGAATCAACTAGAATATTATTGATGTCCTTGTCTACTCTTGATAGGGTTTTTTGTGAAGCATTGAAAGTATCTTTTTCAAGTTTCGCTGCTGCAGATTTACTTGTACCAAACAATTGGTCTTTTTCTAAAAGACTGCTTAAATCTTCTGGATGAAATATGGGTGAAGTGTCACTTTTCATACTCACATGTTCTTGTATTTTATTCAACACTTCTAACTCTGCTAACTCATACCCTTTCTGGTATATGAATTGTTTAGACTCAAGAACATTATCATAATACAATTTATGCAATTCATGAATAGGTTCCAAAATAAGATCCACATGAGCTTGAAATAAAACGGTTGGCTGATAATATTTCCGTAAATTTTTGAAAATATTATCCTGCATTTTCTGAAAAATGAGCGATACTTTCAATTTAAGTTTTGATTCTGCTAGTGATAATTCGTCTGATTTTGTCTGAAAATGTTGTATCTGCTTTTGTGCTGTACTTGACATCCAAGCCATCTTCTCCAGACTCTTCTTTTGTTTCATCATAATTTGTAGCCTCACCCACTATTTCATCATTTAACACACCTAAAACTGAATCTGCATATTCCGTATTATTTTGTGCTGCTTGTTGCCAAACTTGGTCTAAAGGAACACCATTTAAATAATATTCATCAAGATAAGCATTATCAGTGACCTGACTTAAACCGAACTTATCTCCAACAAGTTTAATAATCTGATTTGGTGTGATTGAAGCCATATTAAACAATTTCTCAATAACATCAATATCCCTAGTAAAATCTTTAGGATCCATATCAGAAAGTACAAATTTCCAATCAGTTAAATCAAATTCATTTTTTAATAATGTGTTAATATCATACTCGTTTTCTGCTTTAATTGGAGCAATTGTACTGACTGTGTATGATTTATCCGTTTGCTTTGCACTAGTTCCATTGAGATTTCCACTATCATAAATTCCAATCCTGGATGGGTCTACACGATGTGAGTGTATGACTTCATCACGATTATCTGTACGGAATAAACGGAAATCTGCTTCTCTTTGCTCAACACTCAACGGCTGAATATTAATATCCACATTTCCTTCTTCTCCTTCAGAAGGGATTGTAATACACATTGCAGAATGAGGGTTTCTGATAACTTGTTGCAATTGTTGGTTAATTTGATATTTTAAAGTTTTAGTAGGGTCGTAATCTTCATCTTCAGGGTCTTTTTCATAATCTGCAAAATCTCCTGTGATTGTTACTGCAAATGTAGGCATACCATAGTTTTTGAAGAAGCTGTTATTGTATCTTGCACGGGACAAATCTCCCGCTACTGCAGCTAATGAACCTACAATAGGAGGTCTTCCATAATAATTAGTTCCAGGAGCATATTCCTGTGTCCATAGTAATTCATTTGCTTTTTCTTTTTCAGGTAAAGTATTGTATTCATAGATGTCACCTGTGTCTGCATGCACATCTACCTGTTCGCCATAATATGTTCCACCATATATGACAAACCAGACGGTTTTTGTACCTATTTTTTGCTGTACACGATACCCATCCGCCGCACGGCGAAGAGTATGTGCTGGAATATGTGCTAAGTTTATCACCTGAGAGTCACTAGTATTCTCACGTATAACTTCAATAGCACCATAACCTATTGCTCTACGGTCAAACATTCGCAGGTATAATAAAGTATTAATCGATGGCTTAATATTATCCAAAAATTCTTCAACAAGAGGATTATCAAATATTTCCTCGTTTCCTTCTTCTTTTGGTTGGAAACTGTAATTTAATCCTGAACTGTCACGGGCAACTACATCTACACAATTTCTATGATAACTGTTCAAATCAAGTACATCAATTAATTTTTTGGGGTCATATTTCGGTGCAAGAATATAATCTCCATATGCCCAGTCTTCTTCATGTACTTGTTTACTTCCATCAGCATCCATGTCTGCTTTTGCTGATATTTTATATTCTTCCAGTATTGTACGGTCTACCCATTCTCCAGTGTCGGTGACTATGAAACTTTCACACTTTTTTCGATTATTTTTCTTCATACTCTAATTCTCCTTCTTGGACGTTTCCAATGTCTAGCAGAACCTGTGCAAGCATCTACAATATCATCTGTTCCACCATCTTTTCCAGTGAAAGAAACTAATTGATCCACTAATAATTGATTCCAAGGTGCCTGAACAAATAATATTTTACGGTCTTCTGCTAATGCTTCTAATTCAAAACTCCTAATATTTTTAGCTGTTTTCACTTTATCCCCACGAATATGATAACCTTTTAATTCTTTCTCCTGACGGAATTTCTGTATTAATGTTTTACTTCCCGCTCCAGGTTCTTGCTCTATTTTGATACGGCAGGCTTTACCGTCATTTTTTGCGGTTTGCATGAAATATTTTAACACATCACGGCTGGTGAACTTTCCATTAACAATGTCCAGGACGTACATGTATTCACCATCATAACTTGTTTTCATTCCTGCAGTTGCATCTCCATCATCACCACTAGCACCAAAATCCCAATATCTTAATTCAGGCAAATCTTCGGGTACTTGTTGTGCTGGTATGGTGCAGGTTAATCTGCCAGTAACAGGGTCTTCAAACCATTCTCTTTTAAAGATGTTTCCATCTCTTTCCTGAGGTTCGCCTTGATATATCGCATTGAATAAATAGCTACCCATTGATTTTTTTTCGGCCATTAACCAATTGTAATCTCTTTGTTCATCCCATAATACATCATTTAATTTTCTTCCTAACAGGTCGGTTTCTGGATTTGTACATATTGCTGGAATATTCAAATCAACCCATACATTAGGGTCGATGCTGCCACCATTTCTTAAAATGGTGAATGCTTCATTAGCTGTGATGGTTGGTTCTATTTTACGGATAATTCCATGTAAATCATTTAAATGTAATCTTTGTGCAATTACAATCATGATTGGTGGTAAACCATTACTTCTTTTTTCTAATCTGCTTTTTGCAGTAGATTCGAACCAGTCCCGAAGTTTTGGTTGCAGGACTTTACTTTCTGCATCAGCAATATTTTTAATGGGATCATCAACTATGAATAATCCTGCACCAAAACCAAGTATTGCTCCACCTGCACCTACAGCTAACATTTGTCCTCTGTATGGGTGGTCAATGTTGAATTTGTTTTTAGCTTTACTATCTGTGGCTAATTTTACATTGTAAGGTGATAGGTAGCCGTAATGGTTTATTACATTTTTTACTTGCCCCCCAAATTCACTTGCTAAGCCTTGTGAATATGAGCTTAAAATGATTTTATCATTTGGGAAATGTGCTAAAAAATAAGAAGCAAAGTTTTTTGAAATTAATGTGGATTTCCCATGTCTGGACGGGACACCCAGTAATATCTTTGATACTCTGCCTTGCAAAGCATATTGCAACAATTCAATAATTAATACATCAAAATTCCTCGGCTTCCAGAAACCATCGTTAATATAGACACTCCATCGACCGATACCCATAGGACCATGAAATTGTTCTTGTTCTGGTTTTGTTGCAATCATTTTTTATCCATTAATTTTTTCATGTATTCTAACTCATTTTCCATGAAACTATCACTTGTAAGATCTACTTCAACACGTTGATTAGTATCTACTTCTGCACCTAGATTGACTTCTGCATTTGTTTCTTTATTTTCAGTACTACGACCATATAGTAACCTGATGTTTTTAACTGCATTATCGTAAGCTTTTGATGCTGAAGATACTGCATGGGCAACACTAGTTGCTTTTGATTCATCAGCTGAAGTATACCTTAAATCTTCAACTACTTCTTCAACAGCAGTTGCCAGGTCCTCACCAATTTTAATCAACCTATCTTCAGATTGAAGATATGCTTCTTCTTTCTGTTGTCTTCGCAAATTACTCAAATAATTATCATAAGCCCTTGTACGTTTCGTCCAATGCCATCTCTTTGACTGATTTTGCAACTGGTCATATGTAGGTAAAGGGATAATATTTTCAGCAGAATCATTACTTGCTCGGTCCTTTTCAGTCATGGATTCTATTTTTTCTATGACTTTGGGTAGTTTTCTGCTTGCTCCTAGGTCTAGGTATACTTCAAACCATGCGAAGCTTTTGCTTGATTCTCCTTTTTGTCTTTCCCATGGTTTTGTCATTTTTTTTTTCACCTCTTTTATTTTAGTATCATTGTGAGTATTCCGCTTCCTGCTATTGTTGCTAGGAATGCTATGACCCATTGTAGTACTTTTAATGTAGTAGTTAGTTGTGTTAGTGCTACAAGTATTTCTTGTATTTGTTCTTGGTCGTGTTGTATATCATCTCTGATTTCTTGTAGGTCTTGGTGTTTGTTGTCTAGTCGTGTTTCTATTTTGCTGATACGGGCTTCTTGAATACAATATGATTTAGTATTCTCTTCTTTCATCGTTTATCACATCTTGTGTTGGTATGTCTTTACTGAGGTATCCTACAAGACCTCCTAATGCAGCTGCTGCTAGTTCATTATTTTTAAAGTATAATGCTAGTATTGCAATACTTATTATTCCAACTATTAAGATTGTTTTGTTGTTTAATTCCATGTGTTTTTTCACCTCATTTTTTTTTGTGTGGGATTGGAAAAAAATATGATGAATATGAATATATAAAAAAAAATTATTTTTTTAAAAAACGTTGAGGATGGGATTTGAACCCACGAGATATTTACATCATTAGATTAGCAGTCTAACGCCCTACCAGACTAGGCTACCTCAACAATTTGTTGGTGGAGGGAGTTGCACCCTCAACTTTTTATATTGGGTACTAAAAATTCATGTAATTTGAAAAAAAAAGCTACTACCAACATTTCTATCTTTTTTAAAAAAAAAGGAGGAATTATTTTTTTTATTTTTTTAAGGGAAATACACACCCGCAGTTTGTGCAATTATATTCTGCACGAGATTCATCCAAAACAGTTAAAGGGAGTTCAGGAAACTTAATATAACAAGATGTATGATGATTCATATAATGTTTTTCTTGTTTTTTCCTTTGTTTCCTCTTCCAGTTACATTCTGGACATTCAATATTTGCATGTTTCATGTTTTTAAAAATTTTAGATTTCATGCTTTATTTAATGTGATATTTTTTAACAAAATGACAATATGACAAAAAAAAATACAACTATTTTTTTCCCTTTAAAAAAAATATTTTTTTTTAAACCCTCCTTCATAATATACTGTGAGCAATTAGAAAAAATAGTCTTTTAAAAATCTTTTATGCTGTAAATTTTTTAGACAATATTTCATACCAAAAAAAATAAGTCAATATCTTCAAACTACTTTTCTATTATATCTGCAACGTCTTCAGGTTATACTGTCATTAACCTTTTTTTAATAAAGATTACAAAAAAAGTTCATTTACCCTAGGTAAATTAATAAAATAAGTGTTTTTTTATTGGCTACAAAACAAACACCATACATCAACACATCCCCCCCAAAAAAAAGAAGTAAAAAAAAAAGAAAAAAGTAGAAAAAAAATGCAAAAATCAAAGAAAAAATCCCCTTTTTACCAAAAAAAGTGGAATTTTTAACCAAAAATCAAAGAAAAATACATCATATTTTATTGCTTGTTTTTTACAATTCTTCATCAATATCTTGAAATATCATTAAGCATACGTGCCCATTCCATTTTTGTAAGATGATCCACGAACACCACCTTCCCCCAAACTATAACCACTATTAAATAATCCCCATGCTTTAATATAACAGGTTCCTCCTCATTAAAACACAATTTTACCAAAGAATTATTAATGAACTCCTCAGTGAAGAGGATATTCAAACCTAAATTATGCCCTTTATTACCTCTCCTGTTATTATGTGGTAGTAACACATCATAAGAATAATCTTCGACATACTCTTTATTAATAAAATCAAGTATTTCCCGAGTATTATCTTTCTCACTATCATATCTTATCGCATATACAAAAACTTTATCCTCCACGATATTTTCAAATGCCTTTACCAAGAACTCATCTACACCCAAATTTAAATTGCCAAATCTCATGTTTTCAGTTTCTCCCTTTTTGGTTTAATATTCAAAAAAACATACTCATTCTGAATCTTCTTATACTCCTTCCGCCAATTATAACAAGTATGGCTACCCAACCTGCCACTACCTAAACCATATAATGTAGAATCTGGAAGCATACCTTTATATTTCTTCCTATATGTCCTACTATACCCCGCTTGTTGTTCCCTGCGGGCATTTTTCCTGCAGTAATTACTGCAATACATTTGGCGATTATGTGTTTTTGTGAATGGTTTTCCACACCATTTACATTTCCCCACCATTTACCCCCTTCCAATTGCTTAAAATATTCTTTTTCACTTCAAAAACAAGCATTGTGAAACTCATTATTCTCCCATCATACATTACTTTTTCCCGCCAAGTACTATACTCTACTAAGCGGATTCTACTTGCTGCTTTTTTGATTTCATTGCAAATTAATTTTTGAGGTATTTTCTCAAAATCAGAAATAGTTAAACGCAACTGCATATACATACATTTACTCATCTCATTTTTTTCAATCATTTATTATCTCCAGTATTTCTTCTTTTAACTCAGCCAACAATCCCAACTGCCCATATACAACCAACTTTCCAATAAGTGTTTCTTGTTTAGATAATTCTTTATCTAATTTCCTCTCACTACACTTTAACACAAATTTAATGCTTTTTAATTTGCTCTCTAATTCTATTATCTTTAATTCTAACTTTTCATTATCCCGAAATAATCCATTTAACTGTGTAACACAATGTCTTGCAGTACAAGGAATTCCATTTTCTGCTACACTCTGCCCATGAGGTTCTTCCTTATTAATAACAGTATATCTATCACTCATATTATCTCCAACTTGTTATTAACTCATACTCCTCAGGAGTTAATTCCTGTTTTAACCTTTCATCAAAACTTCTTACATCACCCGGATTATTCTCATCCCAACAAGACTCAATCTTAGCAGTTAATTTATTAATTTCTTCCTTATTCCTTTTTGGATCTCCTTTTTATTCCGTGTGGGTTGTCTTTGAGATGGTTCCGCTACACCATACTTACTTAACAGATACTCCTGCTTATACATCCTCACGGTTTCAACTGCATTTTTAAACCAATTACTCGGATTCATGATTCCCTCCCTTTTGAATTTTCAGATCGAAGTTACCCTCTTCAATCATTTCACTCAAGTCATTAAATATACGAATACCCCCCTCAATAACATGAAGATTAATACTATCCATTATAACCCGAGAATAGTTCATATCTCTTAGATTATTCATGCAGTCTTTATGAATTTTAACCCTTTGATCTGCAAGTTCTTCCGTTTCTGCTTTAATTGAATTCATTAACAACTTTTTATCAATCATAAAAATCTTCCATCCTCATTTTTTTTAATATTTTTTTTATTTAAAAAAAAATTTGTAAACATTCATGTTTACAAATCATTTTATCACCAAACCATAATTCCGAACATCATAACCCAAATCATAAACATGATCCAACAATGACTTATACGGAACTTCCTGCTGCTTACTAATATTCTTCAACTGATCTTTCCCAATAAAACCAGCCTTATCCACAATCCTATTAACTGTACCCATCACCCCATCAAAAACATTTACACTCCTTTCATGTTCTAAACGCTCAGCACGAATCTTACATAATCTTGATTCACGAGCATTAATCTCATTTTGCAACTCAGCTATCTCTTTTCTCAAACTGTTTTCCTCATCTTCAGATAAATCAATAGCTAATCTTAACTGCTCTTCTAAAAACTCACTTCTGGTTGTCCCCAGTTTGTTTTTAGCTTCCCTCCATACTTCAGAATCAACCATGAATGAAACTTGTATTTTTTCACTCATTGCCATCATCACCTAATTCTTTCATAACAGTTTCTAATTGCATTTCCTTTGCAATTAAATCTAATTTTAAAGACCTGATTTCTTCTTTTAACTGGTCTTTTTCAATTAACCTTTGATTTTGTTTGCTCACATACATATCAATGCAATGTTCAACGCAGAAACGTACAGTTAAACCATACTTTTCCATTAACTTTTTCGCCCTTGTAGTAATCCTACCAGAAACCACTTCAGGGAAATTATCCTGAGTATTCATACTCTTACACCTAACATTTTTTCTGCTTTTTTAATATGTTTGCATTTATAATTCCCTACTTTTTGATGACGGTAGAAATAATCTTCACAACTACACCACCAACCATCCATACTGTCCCAGTTTACAGTATTGGATCCAGTATTTCCCGATGCCTGGAATTGTATGAATATTATTTCTACCTCAGGTTCCATAATTAAACAGCAACCTCTTTTTCCTGGTTTTTAAACCAATTATATGCTTCTTTGTTTTCAGCTTTGGTCAGTTCACCATCTTTGAATAACTTCATTCTATGAGTATTAATCATAGATGGAGTTATTTCCAGCGAACTATCCTTTTTATGAATATACTCGCGGATTTTCTGCACAGCACCAGTAGCCTCAACTTTCTCAGTTCTTGCAGAACTACCCTTATCAGTTTTAACATTAATTTTATCAGAATCCACAACATCTTTTTCAACAATTAGAAACAGATTCACTAATAAATATCTTTTTAGGTAAGTAATGTAACTACCTTCACTTTGCATTACATTCATACCTTTATTTAAAGCAACTATTTCAGGTATAGGAACACTAGTGATAACAGATTCCCCAGGTTCATTCCAATTTCTAATTTTCAACTGAGCTAAGTCAGTTGTAAATGAAAACTCAATGAATAACTCCTGTTCATAACATTCAGTGAATATTGCAGGCAGAATATCCTCTAATTCATAGTATTTAAATTTCCCAAATTTATTGTACCCACTTTTAGGTAATTTTTTATGCAGGAGATTCTTTTGAATCCCTGCAATTTTCTGATATATAGTCATAAAAAAATAATCCCCCTTTTTTTACAACATCTCTCCTATTAAATTCATAAGGTTATTCATTTTTTTACGATGCGTATCCCTTATAAATGCATCGTAATCTATATCTTTTTCAGCACATAACTCTTTCATCAATGCTTTAGTTAATAGTATTTGACGTTTCATTATACGATCTATAACTGTGCTAAAAAAGGAAGTTAATTCTGTTGGATTTTTAGTATCTACCTGAGAGTCTAAAAAATTAGCCATCACATGTAATTCTGAAATTAACTCTTTTTTATTCATGATTTCTTCAGTAAATATTTCTTGCTCCATTAAAATTCCTCCTCAATAATATCCAATACTTTGTTTTCATCAATATTTTCTAAAGATGCCTGACTATGTGGAATGAAACCTTTTGACACCCAGTATTCATGATACTGGATTTCACCACCATACAGTTCCTGTAAGGCATCCATAATATCACGTGTTTTCTCATAATCCCTATCATGAAAAACAATTACAGATAAGAAAAGACCATGTAAGTTTCCATGAGCAGAAATACACCCACCCATTTTTATAACAATTTTTAGGGCATGATTGTAAAACCTGTTTTGCTGATCATAATTCATACTAACCCTCCGTTAGTGTAAGGATCCATAGGCCCTACTACAAGGAATGCAAAGAGGAATAATAATATTATCACCATTGCCCCTGCACCTAATATTAATTCAGCTTCATATTTCTCCCTGAAAGATTGTTTCGGATACAATCTTACAGGAGATGATTTACCTCCAAAAAAAGAAAGGAATGAAAGGATTATGCGATACATGCTTCACCCCATTCTTCCCATTTATGAGTTCTTCTTTCATATGGCACTCCATTAAAACAACGGAAGCTTTTATTTAAAAGTTTTAAACTTGCTTCCCCTATATAAGTCCAATTAAACAGTACAATGCTTGTAGTGTATCTTAAATGCTTAACACAAGCACCATAATTGTTTAATTCCCTTGTGAAAGCAATGCTTCCACATGGAGTGTCATATGCTGCTTTTGTACCCGCTCCAGGGATATCATAAATGTTGAAACATCCACTATATCCCAGACTAGTGAATATATTAGTGATTTCTTCACTAGTCACCATAATATTCATCTCCTGCACGAGCAAACTCTAACATTTGCTCATTGGGGAGTTCATAAACTGAGAACCATTCCCAGTTTAATCTATGATTGAGTTCTTCCTGTGACTCATAATCCTCACTGAGGAGGAGTTGTTCAAAAGAATCAAAGCAAACTTCCTCCTCTGGAGGATTGGTTGAGTAAAGGGAGTTATTGTATTTGCAACTCATAACTGAACACCCCATTTTTCATGAACTTCTTTATAAACATTTAATTCATCAAAAGCATCTAACGCATGCTTATAAAGATTCTCCACTTCCTCAGGAGTGACCGTCCTTTCAGACGGTGTCCCTTTAAAAATAGTTAAAGAGGACATTTATAGATTCCTCCTATATAATTCCTCACAATGGATGACATGCTCTTTAAGAGCCGTTTCAGCATCAAACTCATTTTTGACGCCTACCATTGCAAAACCCTCTTCATCCACTACGGTAAAATGATTACCGTTAGGGATCACTTCATAAGTAACCCCTTTAAAA
>OLSM01002721.1_pt1 | contig 10897 bp, 7 predicted proteins | sample 1672721 | NCBI WGS metagenome assembly OLSM01 (sample SAMEA3136717, study PRJEB25190) | human gut metagenome | reverse complement strand
GGTGGTGGTGTTATCAAGGTAGAAGTAAAAGGAAGCATGTCTGTAGAAAGTATCTCAATCGATGAAAGCTTGCTGGAGAAAGATAACAAAGAAGATTTAGAGGATATGCTGAAATCTGCCTTGAATGATGCATTCGCTAAAGCAGTCGAGGATAAAGAAAAAAATATGAATCAAATTACAGGCGGAGTGAAAATGCCAGGTGGCTTCTAATGTATCCTAAGAAATTTGAAGCACTTGTTGAATGCTATCGGAGACTACCGGGTGTAGGAATAAAAACTGCAGAACGCTATGCATTTCAAACGCTCGAATGGGATGATGAAACTATGGACTCTTGGATTCATGCATTTCAAAACGCAAAAGAAGGCTTAAAAAAATGCGCGGTATGCGGCAACTTATCGGAAGATGACACATGTGATATTTGTGGAGATCAAAGTAGAAATAGTCAGATTATATGTGTTGTACAAAGTCCAAAGGATGTTATTGCAATGGAGAAAACAAAAGAATACTCTGGAGTATATCATGTGTTGAATGGTGTAATCTCAACATCAAAAGGTATACTGCCTGAGGACATCAACATAGACTCTCTATTAAACAGAATTAGTGAGGAAACCGAGGAAATTATTATTGCAACCAATCCGACAGTCGAAGGTGAAACTATAGCATTGTACTTATCAAAGCTGCTGGAAAAATATCCGGTTACTGTAACAAGGATTGCACATGGTCTTCCAATGGGCGGACATTTGGACTATGCGGATGAATTAACCTTGATTAAAGCAATTGAAGGAAGAAAGAAAATGGAACCATAATGTTGGTTCTTTTCTTTACTGTATTATAAAATGTAAGAAGTATATAGTAAATGAGGAAGGACAGGAATACCCTGCTTTCAAATGTATGGATGTTTAAATAGCGTTTAAATCAAGAATATGAAAAAGGGAACAACCTCCTACAGCAACAGCATAATAGGCGATACACAGAAAAAACATCATCTCTATATGAACTAATTGTATAAATCCTAAATCACCATCGCCTTACATATATAAAAAAGAAATATTTTCATTTTACTGCAAGCGCTATCATGGTAAAATGGATATATAGGAAGAAGGCGAACATATGGGCTCAATTGCTTATATTACTGATAAAAATATGATGGAGTACCATAGACTTCATGGTAACTCTGTTATCAATTTCTGGAAGCCAAGTATCAAAAGTATTACTGATTTTAAAAAGGGAGACATGCTGTTTTTCTTGACAAAGGGGACAGAGCGTGGGAAAAAAAGAGAAAAGGGAATACTTGGATACGGTCATCTTCGAAAGCAACAAAACATGGGGTTTACACAAATGTGGAATGTATATAAAACTCTGAGTGGCTATCCGGATAAGGAATCATTAAAGCAGGCAATCTGCAAAATTACAAAACAGGAGGAAGTACCTGAGCTACTTTCCTGCATGGAATTAGAAAATGTTATCTATTTTCAATATCCGATTTACCTAAGTGAAATCGGTATGAAAATTTCCAATAATATTGAAAGCTTTTTCTATATAGATAAAGAGGATATACAAAATACAGGAAGACTACTGCATCTGGCATCCTCTATTGGTACGGATATGTGGGTGAACAGTACTGTTATTACAAAGGAAAAGAATATGCAGGAGGATGCTGTACTTCAAATACTGGAGAACCTGAGCAGACGTATAGAGACTAGCTTCTATTCAGAATATGAAGAATCAAAAATACGTCATTATATACAAAAACTTCAGGATGCAAATATACAGTCAATTAGAAACAGTAAAACAGAGTATTGGACAAAACGCGATGGAAAAATAATGATTCTACTTCCATGCCTCTTAAACTTTATAGATGCTGAAAGTAAAATGCAGTATAGCATTGGTCATTATCAGTTATTTAAAGTATATATAAATCAAAGTGAATATGCTGATCAGATTTCCATCAAACTATTGTTTAACCAAAAGATCCACAGTAATTGGAGACTTGCTCTCAGCTATTTAAAGATAGAATATGAAGAAAGGCTAGTCGAAGAGGACTAGCCTTATAGCTATTACCTGAAGAATACAAAAGAAAGGGACCATAAGAATGAATTTTGTTTTCCTTATTTTGTGTCGGAAAGCAATCATTCCAAGACCAATACCAAAAGCTCCTCCAAGGAATGCATACAGTAACAGAAATCGCTCAGGTATTCGATAACGCTTATGGATGGCTTTCCATTTATCAATTCCCATCATACAAAATGAAATCACGTTCCAGAAGACGAAGTAGATCATTTCTCCACTGCCTGCAAAGCACGCTGAATCTTAGATGTGCAGTTTTTTTCATAAACAAGCTGCACATGAGAAAGAAGCTTCTGAAAAACAGAAAGCCCGTCATGTGGCTGCTTATATTCATATTCAATTTCATAATCTGTATGATTTCCATAGGTGCTGATATCAAAGCATAGTTCAGCATTCTCTGTTTCTACAACAGCTCTTTTTGTCACGAGAGTAGTTAACGGAATGATTGCAGCTTCAATTTGATACTCATGCAATAGCTGAACAATTTCCTCTGATTGCAAAGCATGAATACTGTTTTCAGATACTTCACACTCACACTCGCACAGCCCATCAAGATTCTCCTGCCGCATCTTTAATGTAAACAGAAACCTTCCATTTCGCTCCCGTATACGCATTGCACCCTTCTTTTTCTGAATGTCCCCGTTTACCGTATCATAATAGGTATTGGTCTGGGTTATAAAATTCAGATTTTCATACAAACTACACAGCTTATCAAACTGTTCCTTGTTCACAAGCATTTTATATTCTTTTTCAACATGTTTATTCATCTTTCATCACCTTATAGGATATGATACAATAGTACCATAACAAAAGGAAGTGATTTGTGATGAAATATTCAGTAGTTGCGAAAAAAGATGCAAAATCACATGCAGTAGAGGAGAAAATCAAAGAGCGTCTGCAGTCTTCTGGCTGGATTTATGACAAAGCAGAACCACAGCTTGTTATCTGTGTGGGAGGAGACGGTACACTGCTGTATGGCGTGCATCAGTATCTGCATCGAATCAGCGAAGTAAACTTCCTTGGCATTCATACAGGAACCCTTGGCTTTTTCACGGACTATACGGAAGAGGAGCTGGAGGAATGCCTGCATGATGTATTGGAAAAGGAGCCTGTGATATTTGAATCCGGTTTATTGAAAATAAAGCTGGATAATAATCCAAACCCTTATTATGCATTAAATGAGATGCGTGTTGAGAATATTGTGAAATCTCAAATCATGGATATATATGTAGACGGTGAGTTTTTTGAAACCTGCAGAGGCTCCGGCATCTGTCTATCCACTCAGGCAGGCTCCACTGCATATAATCGATCTCTTGGAGGAGCAGTTATAGACTGTGGATTATCTCTTATGCAGCTGGCGGAAATAACAGCTATTCAGCACTCCAAGCACCGCTCCCTCGGAAATCCGTATATCATGATGGAGAACCGTCATGTAACAATGAAAAGTGAAACCTTTGATACAGCAATACTCTGCTATGATCATTTGAATGTGCCGTTGGAAGCCACCAAAGAAATCTATTGCGAGATGTCTGATCGGAAGGTTAGATTCGCACGTTATCGTCATTACAGTTATTTGAGAAGATTAAAAAATTTATACTGACAGATAGTATTGATGAAGGGATATGATTTAGTCATAAGCTGCTTCATTAGTCTATTCAGTTGCAGGAAGAACGAGGATTATCGCATCATGAAAAGTAAAAAAACAGATACGCGTGGAATCTGTTTTTTATATCCGTTTTTTCCTGTACCAACCATTATTTACTTTTGAGAAATGTATCGTATAACAAATATCAATAAATTGAAGTAGCATGCGCATTTCATCCGTTATAAAAAAAGCAAGCAAAATAAAACCAATCACAAAACTTATGATTGGCTTATTCATATACATAATCAGAGAGCTTTTTTGCTTTTGCACTGGCATTCATAATGATTCCAAATGCAATCAGATATGACAGTAATGATGAACCGCCATACGATATCATAGGAAGCGTGATTCCGGTAATCGGCAATAAACCGATTATCATCCCGATATTTTGTATCTGTTGATACAGCAGCATCCCCAGAATACCCAGAATGAAATACTTTTCAAACATATTCTTTGACATGCTGGCAATACGGCATAAATGAATATCAAGCCCAAGACACAGAACCACTATGAATAATGTTCCGATCAAGCCCCAGCTTTGTCCAATAACAGCAAAGATAAAGTCGGTCTGTGCTTCCGGTATGGATACCAGCTCGATTCCCATACCATGACCTGTAAGGCCGGCCGAGCCAAGAGCAAGCAAGGCCATATACAGCTGATGCCCCTCTCCATTGATATCTGTTTCCGGATTCAGCCATGCTGTTATTCGTTTCAGACGATATCCTCCTTCACCACCAATCAGCTCATTCAGAACATTGAAATGATAGTAATACATATAGAAGAATAATACCAGCACAATGACAATCAGGATACCTATGATGACAAACCATTGTTTTTTTATACCGGAACATACGATCATCGCCACCAGTGAAATAGCGATAATCAATACCACTCCGGTATCTGGCTGAGCAAGAATCAGAAGGATAGGGGGAACTGCCCATTTCGCTACATTCATAAACAAAGAGAAATCCATTTCATAGGACTCTGTTAATTTGTTATTGTTATGCTCATCAATCACACCGGCAGTTATTAAAATCAAAACGATTTTCATAAACTCACTGGGCTGAAAAGAACCGAACGGCCCCAGCTTAAACCAGGATGTGGCACCGTTTGTTGTGATGATCATTCCCAGCAGACTGCCTCCGGTCAACATATTGTATACCTTACCAATCAGCAGCACCACAAGACAAACCATAAGAAACCAGTATCCTATTTTTGCGAACTGCAGCATAGAATCATTACCGAGATACATAATCACACCGATCGCGATTGATCCGATAATAAACCACATTGCCTGCTTCATCATATAGTCAATACCGGCAGCCTGACCGATAATACCAAAAGCGGAATAGATGGATAGAAGACTCATGCCAATCATTAAAATCAAATATGTAACTAAAACAAAATCGAACTTATCCGGACTCTTTGCCCTGGATAATCCTACTTTCATTTGCACCACTCCAGACAAAAACCTTTTTGAAACAAGGTTGTACTTATTATAACACGGTTTATATTTCTTATGTTGCAGCATGGTCAATTATTTTCTGAATTTCTATTAAGAAATGAGAATAAGCATACACTGCAGGTTAGGATGATTGTATGAAAAAACAAAAGCATATAGGATTATACCCAATGGTCATGTTATAATAATAAGCAGTGAGTGGAGTTGATAAAATGACTAAAAAAGCTACCTATACACCGATGATGAAGCATTATCTGGAATTAAAAGAACAGCATGAGGATGCAATCATATTCTATCGTCTCGGTGATTTTTATGAAATGTTTTTCGAAGATGCAAAGACGGCATCCAGTGAGCTTGATCTGGTTCTGACAGGAAGAAATGCCGGTGTTGAAGAACGGGTACCAATGTGTGGAATTCCACATCATGCCGCAAAGGGATATATACAGCGACTGATTCAAAAAGGATATAAAGTCGCAATTGTTGAGCAGCTGGAGGATCCGGCACTGGCAAAGGGACTGGTGAAGCGGGATGTCATCAAAATCGTTACACCTGGAACCATCATGGATGAAGTAAGTGATGAGAAAACAACTGTCTATATTGCTTCTCTGCATGACTTTCAATTCGGTCTTGCCGTCATACTCTGTGAAATGACAACCGGAGAGCTGCGTGCGCAGCTGATTGATAAGCATGTCATGGCAATACAGAAGGTTCTGCTGGGAAACAATGTACGAGAAATTGTAATACAGGAGAAGTTTGATAAGAAAATCGTGAAGATGATAGAAGAAATGCAGACGATTACCGTTTCCTTTCATAATGATAACGCATTAAAGGAAGAATACCGTCATTTGCTGAATGGAATTGAAGATGATCGTGTGGAAACTGCCTTTGGCGTTCTCACCAATTATCTGGATGAAACACAGAAGCGAAATATGGCTCATCTGAATGCTGTTGAAATGGTGTATGAAAATGATTTTCTTCAGATGGATTTTTCGACAAAGCAGAATCTGGAGCTGACCTCCAGTCTGCGCAGCAATTCACGCTCACAGACATTATGGAGCTTTCTTGATAAATGCCGCAGCTCCATGGGCTCTCGGTTATTAAAAAAATGGATTGAATACCCGCTGGTTGATACAGCGATGATTAACCGGCGTCTGAATGCTGTTGAATATTTGAATGATAACTTCATTACGAAGGATGAACTGCGTGAGCATCTGGGCTTTGTCTATGATATGGAGAGACTGAGTGCCAGAGTGGCCTATGGTTCTGCAAATCCGCGGGATATCCTGCGACTGATCAAAACGCTGGAGCATACACCGCAGATTTTTGAATTATTTCATGACTGCAGTGCCTATGAGGAATTTCAGAGTATCGATCCATGCCGGGAGCTGTACGATATGATCGAGGGTGCCATTATTGATAATCCTCCTTTGACATTAAAGGATGGCGGTGTGTTTGTGGAGGGCTATAATGAAGAGCTCGATCAGGTGCGCGAAATCGGTAAAAACGGGAAGAACTGGATTCTTGAGCTTGAAAACAAGGAGCGGGAAAGAACCGGTGTAAAGTCTTTGAAAATTGGATACAACCGTGTATTCGGGTATTATATTGAGGTTACAAAAACCAATCTGGATTCTATAAAGGATGAATTTGGTTATGTCAGAAAGCAGACACTGACCAACGCAGAACGCTTTATCACGCAGGAGCTGAAGGATAAAGAGGACGCGATTGTACATGCGCAGGAAAGAAGTATCCGTCTGGAAGCAGAGCTATTCAATCACCTTCTGAATCAAATCAAGGTATATCTGCCTAAGCTGCATGATCTTTCACATGCATTGGCCACGATTGATGCATTATATGCCCTTGCAGAGATTTCCAGTGAAAACGGATATACACGGCCACAGTTTCATACCGGTCATTCCATTCACATGAAGGAAGCAAGACATCCAATTCTGGATCGAATGATGAAAACAACACGTTATGTTTCCAATGATCTGGAGATGGGTGAGGACAATGACATTCTGATGATTACCGGACCGAACATGGGTGGTAAATCCACCTATATGCGACAGACCGTTCTTCTTGTCATCATGGCCCAGATAGGCTGCTTTGTCCCTGCAAAGAAAGCGGAAATGCCAATCTTTGATCAGATATTCACACGGATCGGCGCAAGTGATGATATCATGTCGGGACAGTCAACCTTTATGGTGGAGATGATCGAAGCGAACAATGCATTACAGAATGCCACAGCAAATTCACTTATTTTATTTGATGAGATCGGGCGCGGTACCTCCACATATGACGGTATGGCACTGGCGCAGGCTATGATTGAATATATAATGCGAAATATCAAAGCGAAAACGCTATTCTCTACCCATTACCATGAGCTGACAGAAATGGCAGAAAAGAATGCAGGTATCCGCAATGTGCATGTGGATGTACATGAAGAGGATGATAAGGTTACATTTTTATACCGCGTGCTTGACGGCAAAGCAGATAAATCCTATGGAATCAATGTTGCACGTCTTGCACATCTTCCTTCCTCCGTGCTGGAGCGTGCCAAGCAGATTCTGGACAATCTGGAGCTGCAGCCGAATATGGTAAAAGAGGTGAAGCCACCACTCGTCATAGAAAAAGAGAATCCACAGCACATGCAAATCATCAATCAGGTTAAACAGGTAGATGTAAATAAAATGACACCGATGGAAGCCATGCAGTTTCTGTATGAGCTGAAGGAAAAAATGTCATAGAAGAGAACTCTGTAATCCCGGATTACAGGTTTTCTGTTTTATAAGAAAGAAGGTGTACTTATGGGTAGAATCAATCGACTGGACGAACATCTCAGCAATATGATTGCGGCTGGAGAGGTCGTGGAACGTCCGCAGGGTATTGTAAAGGAACTGGTTGAAAACTGTATCGATGCACACGCATCAAATATAGAAATACAAATATCACAGGGTGGTATTGCGACCATTACGATTATAGATGATGGTGACGGTATGGATCCTGAGGATGCCACGCTGGCATTTGAGCGGCATGCCACAAGCAAGCTGAAAGAGGTTAATGATCTCTGGAATATACATACAATGGGATTTCGCGGGGAGGCACTGCCTTCCATCGCATCTGTTTCTCATGTACTGCTGCGAACAAATGACGGCACAAGCTCTACCGAGGTGGAGATCAACTACGGCAAGCTGATCAGTGCCAGACCATGCGGGACTCCGAAGGGAACCATGATAGAAATTCAGAATCTGTTTCAGAAAACACCGGCACGCTTCAAGCATCTGAAAAGTCCGCAGTATGAATTTTCTCTTATTTCGGATGTAGTTCAGAAGTTTGCCCTTTCCCATCCGGAAATCGGATTCTGCCTGTCTCATGATGGAAGAACGGTTTTTAAAACCAAGGGCAGCGGTAATCTTTTGGAAGTACTTATGCAGATTTATGGAAGAGACAGTGCGAAGAGTGCGATTTCGCTGGATGGAAGTGATCAGGATTATAAGATAAAAGGCTATATCATGCAGCCGCAGTTTAACCGTGCAACAAAATATTATATGCTGCTGTACATCAATGGCCGTATGATACGGAATTACCATTTGCAGAAGGCAATACTGGATGCATACTCACCTTATATGCCGAAGGACAGATATCCCATCGTTGTCATTGATTTACTGATGGATGCACAGCTGGTGGATGTCAATGTACATCCGTCCAAATGGGAAATTCGTCTGTCCAAGGAAAAGCAGCTGGAAAAGCTCCTCTATGAGACAATTCGCAAAGCACTGCAGGAGCAGCTTGAGGTTCCACGCGTTAATATTACAAAGGAAACCGTAAAAGAGAAGGTGGAAGAGCAGGAGCTGCAGTTTACGTATGAACGTGATGATAGCATTTCAAGACTGCATGAGGAAGTAAACGACAGCTTTATACATCCGGAAAAGAATGAAAAGCCCTCTCTGGATATGGAAGAGCTGCGTAGAAAAATCGAAGCAGATAAAAACCGGAGAAAAGAATCAGCTGCTCCGATACAGCCTAAGACAAAGGAACTTCTTCCTGAAATCCGGGAAGAAACAGCATCCTACGAGTCTGAGGATTCAACATCGGTAAAGGCGGTGACAGAGGAAGCAGATGTCAAGGTTCAGCATGAGGACACTGACAAAACAGAAGTGCTGCCCGCTGCCCACACCGGGTCGGAGGCACACACAGAAGCTATAGAAACAGACATTTCTTCGGATGCAGCTGTTGCATACAAGGAAATCAGTCAGTCCGAGGAGCTTGTCTATGAGAAAAAGGCAGAGGCGGAACAGCCACAGCCTTTGAATCCGAGTCTTCCACAGCTTCGTGTGATTGGTCAGTTCCACAGCTGCTATATCTTGGCAGAGGGTGAAAAGGGCCTGTACATAATTGATCAGCATGCAGCACAGGAGCGCTATCATTATGAAATTATCAGAAAGCAGATTCTTGACGGAAACAATGATACCCAGCCGCTGCTGCTGCCTATAACAATAGAATCTACGATTTCTGCTGTTTCGCAGGCAGATGATTTGAACGCTTTGCTGGAACAGCTCGGCATTCATCTTGAGGTCTTTGGAGATCATACCTTTGTGTGCCGTCAGCTGCCGCTGTGGATGAAGGATGTTGAAGAAGAGGCTTTTCTCTGCGATATGATTGATATATGGGAAAAGGATAAGGAAATCAGTCTGGATAAGCTGCGGAAGCATGCAATAGCTACCATGGCATGTCACAGCTCCATACGCTTTAACCGCAGTCTTACACTGGATGAAATGAAGCGTGTCATAGAGGATTTAGCACATTGTGAGCAGCCGTTTCATTGCCCGCATGGAAGACCGACAATGATCTGTATGGAGGATAAGGCATTGATCCATGAATTTGAACGTGGATAAGCAGCAGGAGGAAACAGCCTGCAAGCATATAGCTGCTTGTAGTCGCTGCCTTTTGAAATGGCATACCTCTGGCTACAGTGAGAACGGATACTGTGAATTTTGAGGATATCTTGTGAGAGAACGGAGTTAATTATGGAAAAAGTACTGGTGATTGCAGGTCCCACAGGCGTAGGAAAAACAAGCCTTAGTGTGGAGCTGGCAAAAGCCTGTCATGGAGAGGTTATCAGCGGAGATTCCATGCAGGTTTATAAAGAAATGAGTATCGGAACAGCAAAAATAACAAAGGAGGAAATGCAGGAGGTACCGCATTATCTGATTGATTTCTGTTCCTTTACAGAGGAATACAATGTTAAAATTTTTCAGGAGAAGGCCAGAGAATACATAGCGGAAATCACCAAACATGGGCATCTTCCCATCATATGTGGAGGAACAGGGCTATATATAAAGTCCTGTCTGTATGATTATCAGTTTGTCGATCAGCCGCAGGATACGGAGTTTATGAATTTTCTGGCAGAGCGAAGTACGGATGAAATATGGGGGATGCTGTCAGTCATCGATCCAAAAGCCTGTGAGAATCTGCATCCGCATAACAGGCAGAGAATCGTTCGTGCTCTTGCGATGGCACATACCGGAGAGAAAAAAAGTGAAATCGTTGAGTCACAGGAACACCGTCCTGTTTACGATGCCTATATCATAGGTCTTACAATGGATCGTTCGCGGCTGTATGAGAGAATCAATGCAAGAGTCGATACCATGATGGAGCAGGGACTGCTGCAGGAAATTGAACAGCTCCATACCCTGCAGGAGGATGTCTGGAGTCTGCAAAGCTTT
>OLSM01002720.1_pt1 | contig 10902 bp, 1 predicted proteins | sample 1672721 | NCBI WGS metagenome assembly OLSM01 (sample SAMEA3136717, study PRJEB25190) | human gut metagenome | reverse complement strand
CTCCGCTCGGGATGTCGGTACTCGTCTCTCCGCTCGTTCCGGTAACCGCTATGGTCATTGCGTTAGTCAGACCGCTGTCGCTCGTAGCTCTTACGATAACTTCTCCGGTTCGCGCGGCGCTCGAAACCGTAAGAACGCCGGTATTTACGTTAAACGACGTTCCCGCCGCGAGTTTGGATACCGTCCACTTAAGTCCGTCGTCCATCTCTTCGCCGAATCTGTCGTATACCTTAGCGGTATAGTTGTATGTTCTGTCGTTGTCCGCCGCAGTTACGCTGTTCTCGCCCGATATTTCAAGACTTGCGGCTATCTGATCTGTCGTCAGGCTGAGCGGGGTCTCCGTCGAGAATCTGTCGCCGCCCGCTGTCGTTACGATTACTTCTATACCGACCTCGGGTTCGTCGTCCAGATTTATTCCCCCGGGCACGCGGATGTACCACTGATTATTCTGATTTACAACGCTTATACTTGTAAGCTCGCCCTCGGCTACCATAATGTTCGCTTCTATCGTCGCGCCTGTCGTATCGACGATTCCGCCGTTTTGATCGACGAGATCGATATCTATCGGTATCATATTATCCTCGTCGGGTCTTATCTGGATAGTTCCGTTGATATTGATCTGAACCGACGTGGGCTGGAGCTTATTCGCGTATACGCCGAGCGTGCCTACCAGGTAGCTGTTGCTCCTTGACGTCGCGCTTACCGAGAATGAAAGTCCGCCGGTCTGCGCGCTTCCGAGTATCTGATTAACAGCGTCGGCCGTCATTGTGAGCACGCCGTTTCTATCGATCGAAACGCCCGATACGGACGAATTGACCGAGAAGTTTATGTCGCTCACGTTAGTCATTACCTGACCGAACTGATCGTATACCGTATAGTTGTACTGCGTCGAGAAGCTCTCGCCATATGTGAGACCGAGCCTCGTCGGTCCGCTCACTTCTACGGTCTTAGCCGTCGGAGCCACCGAGCCGCCTACCTGTACTCTGTACGAATTCGTTACTCCGTTGCTGGTCGCGTTTATCGTCAGCGTCGAAGCGCCAAGTTCGGACGTTACGCTGAGTATACCCGTATCAGGATCGATAGACGCGCCTCTCGGATTGCCCTCGAGCGACCAGGTCACCTTAGGATAGCCCACAAGCTCCGGATGCTTGGAATTGAATACTACGTCGTCGGATACATAATCCGGTCTTGATCCGCTCGCTATGTAGTTCTCATAGTACTCGCCGCCGGGAACCTCGTAGTTCGCGAGTTCTAAATCGTACGCCGGATTGGTCATACCGTTGTTCTCGCTGTTGTGGATACCTGTCATCGTATTGTTGTACTGGTCGATCAGCCGAGCCTGATAATTATACGTCAGCGTTCCAGTCGTAGCGGGTTTCCTTATAGAGGAGTCGCCCGATATCTGTATGCTGTTAGGTTTTGAAAGTTCGTCCTGAGTGAGGATCAACATTGTCTCTCTCGGAACGTTTCCGTCGAATACTTCGTAGGTCTCTTCATTATATAACGTACCCATTCCGAGGTTAACGGTCTTGGCTCTGGTCCCCTGATTAACAACTACTACCGAAGACGCGCCGTTAGCCGCCGTGAGCTTGTACGCGAGTATATCCTCGTCGCCGACGTCTATCTTCTCTGTAGTTATACCGTTCTCGCCTTTCTGGACCGGAGTTACTACGTTGAGCTGCCCCTGTCCCTTCTCGGCCGAGATACTTCTGAGTACTTCCTGATACGGGTAGTCCATATCCGGGAGCTGCGGAACAACGCTCGCGACCCTCATTCTGTCGTATACAATGGAGGTATCCTCGGGATAGAGGAAGTTAGTCTCTACGTTGTAGTTATAGTACCCGATAGACGTCGCCTTTCTGTTGGTCTGGTCTACCTGGGTCTCGTATGCGGCTACAGGCAGGTTGAACTGGGTGTAAGAGCTGTTGTCCTTAACCTGATCCCAGATTACTATCGAATCCATGCCGTTCTTGAGCATCGCGAAGTGCCTGTAGTGCTCTCCGCCGCCGCCCGCGCCTTGAACTTCTATCTTCGTGATCGTCTTATCGACCGAATCGTTGAAAGACGAATAGATCAGGTCGCTGACTCCGCTGTCGTCCGCCACGTCCACCGTCTGCATGTGGTTGCTCATATTGTTTGCGTTATCGTCAAGATTTATCTCTCTTACCGGCTCGCTCGCGCTCGTGCTGTAGAACGTGAAGCAAGCGTGGTTTGACGAGGACAGATAGATGTTCTTTGAAGCCGTATCCCAGTAATTCTCAAGCGCAGTATCTACTACCAGGAACGCGCCGTTCTTGAACAGGGTGAAACTTCCCTGATCCTCGTGACCGTGATTCATATCTCTTGTAGCCGATATGCCTACCGCCAACGTCTCGTTGTTTCTGCCTACATTATTTCTGTACATTATCGGGCTGTATTCATGATAATAGTCCGTCGAAGTCAATGTAAACGGAATATTATTCTTGTTAGACGTATCAAGAGGCAGGAAGAATACCGTAAGCGGAACGCCTTCGGTGTCGCATCTAACCGGTGATCCCGCCTTCTTCCAAGTCTCAAGCATCATCGTAGCCAGAGTCGGGTTGACTTTTTCGACCTCCGGCGCATACTGAGCCAGCATCGCCATACCGTTTGCTCCCTCGGTAATGTTAGTGTCGCCGTGCGTCGGCGATGAAATATTGCCGTTAGTGTATGTGTATGGCGGCGTCTGCGTCTGAACAGCAAACTCGAACAGCAACGGCAGCTTCGTACTGACAAACCAGTTGTCGTTCATACAATTCGAGTAGAACTTAGACGACGACGCCACTCGAGAGTACGCCGCCCACATATACCTGAGCGACTCGGAGTAAGCTCCCGAATTGGATATGTTATCCTCCAGACTTACCTTTTGCTGCCATTCCGCGCCGTCGACTATCTCATTAGCGTGGAACACCTTACTTCTCATCATTCCCGGATTATCCGGATCTTCTTCTCTAAACGCCATCGCCGTACAAGCGGATCCCAAGAACATATCGGTGTACCAGTTACTGTTTACGACCTGCTCGTCTTTGTAGACTGAATTATCCCTTCGCGATATACAGTAGTCTACCATACGTTCTACCAGTGTCTCAAACTGGTCCATCTCGTAATCGGTAAAGACGTCAGCATCCTCGATTACCGAATACATCGACATCATAACCGATAGTTGTCGTCCGAGCTGAACCTCGCCGCGGGCGTTACATTCCAAGTTGGTCTGTTCGTTTACCTCAACCGATTCCAAAAAGTCGGTTGCGAATGTGATCAAACCGTATTTTACTTTCTGCGCAGATACTATATCGCCGGTGACCATGTAATAGAAAGCATCGCCCCACGACGGTCTCTGGTTAGCGCTGTAACGGAAGTTGAAGTAATGGTTTGAACCACTCATCTCGTTTCCGTCCGCGTCATAGTATCTTATCCTATATATTACGCCGTTGTCTGCGGTCATAGGGTTACCGTTGAAGCCGTTGAGGTAGCCTTCCTGCTTGACCATAGCGTTTACAGTAAGTGAAGCGCTTCCGGTAAGCGGTACCGCGTTGCCGTTTGAGTCCTTGTTGATCGCGAACATGTAGTTCTTGATATTGCTGTTTGAATCGTCGCCTCTCGTCGGGTCGGTATATCTGAGTATAACGTTATCGTCAGAAGTCTGGTTGGCTATCTTGACCGAATAGTTGCCCGCGTTCTTGTAACCGGTTCTCTGCTCTCTGCCGACTAAGCTCGAGTTTAAGTGCACGGTGTTGCCCTCGCTGTCTATAGTCTCCCAGCCTACGGGCGTCTCGTAATCGTCGCCCGGCTTGGTCTCCCACTGCTCGAAACCGAGGTTATCCGAGCCGTACTGCGTACGTTCGTTGTCGAACGTGAGTATCTGCTCTGAGTTAGCGTTCAGCAGCGACGCCGTGTCTACCCAGACGTGACCTATCCAGTTAGGCGTAGCCTCGTCCTGTCCGTATTTAGCGGTCTCCTCGGCGACTCTTGCCTGAGCGTCCGCTTCGTTTATATCGCTCGGCAGCTCAATCTCATACGATACGTATGCGACCCCGGCTCCCGGCTTTGAATTGACCGCGCGGCGTCCGGTAGAAAACGTCTCAAAACCGTTTCCGGCTCCCGACGCGTTCATAAACTCGACAAGATCGTCGTACCACTTCTGATCCCTGCCGTAGGTGTAGTCGTATGTCGTGCCGTTGGCCGTAGTGATCTTCTCGTTCATGAAGAGCGCGTAGCCCCACTGATACATATCCAAACTCTTTGCGTCGTTGTTAGCTATCTGACCCTCGTAATAGCTTCTGAGTTCGGGGATCTGCTCGACCTTCTGCTGCATCTCCAGTTTCTCTTCAGGCGTGAAGTAGAGGGTGGAATCCGGGTCTATCAAGTTTCTCTTATATTGGTTATTGCTTGCGTCGCGCATAGCGTCGAGCAATCCCACGAGCGTAAGACCTACTTCGTTCTGATCGCCTACTTCGATCGCCGCGTCGGCCGCAGCCTTAGCCGCCATTACCGCGTCGTAGTCCTCCGGTCTGTAGTTGCCCGCGTCGGAACCTACGTTGCCCATAGGATCGCTGCCGTCCGCGCTTGCAAACTTCTTTATAAATTTATCGTACAGCGATATAATAAAGTCGTACTTCTCGCGCAGGCTCTCGTATGTGGTCTCGTTGGTCGTGACCTGAAGATACGGATAGTACTCGTGTCCCGCGCGCTTTGAATATATATCCGACGCGTTAGTGTTATGCGCTACTCTTGAAGAAGCTAAATAATCCGACGTATCGTTAGCTATCATAAACGTCATTTTGGTGTTTGTACCATCATGTTCCTCAAGCGCGTCTTTAGCGTAGCCATACGCGTCGTATACATACTTGATCGGCTTGGCCGGATAACTGTAGTTACCGCTAAAGAGTAGATCCCATGTGATCTCCTGCGTTCCGCCTATACCAAGAATCTGTTCTCTATCCTTGCTTACAAGAGCGGCGGTATCCGGATTAGATGAAACCGAATCGTAATCCGTATTTGACTCCGACCAACCCGGCAGCACGTCGTCCGCCAAATAGTATGTAATTATATCGGTAGCTCCCGAATAGAATTTCTGGAAACCAAGCTTGATATTTGTTACTACTTTATCGTCGCCCTGAGATTCAAGTATATCCTTATAATCGCTTATATCATACTTAAGCAGTATTGCGTCTCTTCCGCCGCCAACATTCAGCGTATCTCCGCTCGAAGCCGCGTCTGCGCTCCTTCCGCTTTGCAGATAAGTCTCGTCCGTCGTCTTCATTTTATCGACGTTATACGCGTCGGCCAAGATATGATACGAGGTGTACCAATCGATCGTTGCGTAGAGGCCTCCGCTCATACCATTTATCACGTCCTCGGTCTCGTACATGTTAAAATGCTTGATCTCTCTGCTTATATCGATATCCATCGAGGCGAGCATATATCTACCTCTTGTAAATCCGGCGTCGTGGTTATATTCGAGAGAAGCCTTCGCTTCGTCGATAGCGTGCTGCAAAGTCTCTTTGTCCGATTTATAGTGGAAGTATGGCTCCCAAAGGAGAGTGGTTTCAGCTCTGTAGACCAGCGCGTTGAGCGTTCTCCTGTATTCGCTGAAACGAACCTTATAGTTCTGCGTTCCGTATATAAGCGGATCCTGAGTCCTCGTCTCCTCGTCGCTGTCGTCCGACAGCTTAGCGGTCATAATCATGTCCTCGCCGCCGTATATAAGGTCGGTGCACATGTTGTACATCTGAGCGTAGGTAGCCTCTTGGCTCGCGTATAAAGCTTTGGCTTCGTCGACCTTAGCCTTGAACTTATCCCACTCGCTCTTCGGGATCTGACCCCAAAGCGCGGCCGCCGCCGTATCCTCGCTTGAATCGTCGTAGTATGCGAGCGTGTTCGCGTCCGGGACGTTTTGAACCGACGGATCCGTGACCTCGCCGCTTACGACTATGTTCTCGTCTTTGATATAGTAATTTGTATAATAATTCTCTACAACGCTTCCGTCAACATTGCTCTCGACTTTAACGCCGAGCGCCTCCTCCGCTTTCTCGATTATCTTGCCGAGGTCGTCGCGGATATTGTCGGTCATCTCGCTCGAGATCTTGGGAACGTATATCGTCAGCGGAACGTCAACTGTAGTTCCTCCGTAAGTCAGAGTAACGGTAACCGTTACCTGCGCTGTATTCTCATCGGTAGTCGGTCGGGTTATCTTTGCTTCGCCAGTCACGTTTCCGACAGCGAGGTGCGCGGTATCGCTTGATACAAAGTTGCTTATAGTTACCGTCTGTCCGCCGGCGTCTATCTCATTGATAAACGTGAAGTCGGTAGTCTGAGACTTCTGGTCGTATAACGCCTTAAGGTTCTCCTCTGCTACGCTGAGTATCTCGTCGGCTACAGCCGGTTCTCTTTCTACCTTAATATTATATCTTTTTATTACTCTCTCGTTGTTATTGTTTCTGATCCTTGCGGTAAGGGTGACGAGCGCGTCGCCTTCAAGATAAGAGTTCGGCGTGATCGCTGCTCTTCCGTCTTCGCCCATCTCGCTTGTATTAATGACTTCGTCGTCGCTCGACGACCACTCTATCTCGATATTCTCGCCTATGTAGATCGGCAGAGTGATATAGCCGTCGCCTCTGTCTTCCTGAGACGACAGAAGGATCCTGTTATTCAAACCGCTCGGATTCTCAGCAGAGTAAGCGTTTTGATTAAGCCCCGCCATCATCTCGTCTATTTCCATAGACTCGGCTATGAGTTCCCTATACGTCTCGTCCTCCCCGCTCTTTACAGTCGAAACCGTCAGCGTAGGAATATATTCGTCGCTCGTAGCGGTCTCCTTAGCGTAAATATTAGAAGCGTTTACTCCGCCCGAGTCCGCCGCCTCGTATATAACGACCGTTACGCTCGTATGGCCTTCGGCCTGAGCTTTTTGGATACCCTGAGTTATATCGCCGGATATGGATCCGGTGCGGATCTCGCCGGTGGCCAGTACGGGATACTGGATTATAGGCTTATCGAGCGCCGCCGTGAGCGTGTTCCAAGTCATCTCCGGACTTGAGCCGGTATCGTTCCATGTATATATGAGGTTGTTCGGATCTTCATCGTCCAAGACCGCGTATGCGACAGTTCTCACGCCGCCGCTGTACATATACGCGTTGACCTGAGCCGAGCTTACCGTACCCGCAAGCTGCGACAGGTCGAATCTCATTACCGCTACGCCGCGCGCGTTATCTATGCTCGTCACGTCGCCGTCGGCGTTGAACACCGAGTTCATACCTGCAACCATGCCGTTTTTATCGTTATTCTCGCTCGCGTTAGAACTTCTTATATATGTATCGGCAGTTACAGGAATAGTGTAAGCCGTCCTCATTGCGTAAACATAAATAAACACCGGTCTCGATAAAACGTTGCCGTTTGAGTCTCTCAGCGTAGCGGTCACCGTTACCTCGGCGTCCTCGTCGCTTTCAGGTCTTACGACCGTCGCGTAAGCGTAGTCGCCTTCGGCGTTGTTGTCGATCGAGATGGCCGAATCGTTGGAGGTGTAAGTCGCGGTTATCGTCGAACCGTTGATATTATAGCTCTTGGGAAGTTCAAAATCCTTATAAACTTCCGTATAACCGAATCTAGACTCGAACTCTCTCGCCGCAAGTTCAAGGAACTCGTTCTCTGTGGCTTCAAGAGTCGTTACTTTAGTATTATACGTCCTCGTAAGAGCAGTTCCGCCGACCGTAATCGTCGCCGTAAGCTCGCCGTAAGACGCTCCGTCTATGTAGCTCGGCTGGGTTACTGTACCGTCGCCTGCGAGGCTTTCGTTCGTAGACGTCCAAGTAATAGTCGCGCCGTCGTAGGTCGGTAGCGCCACGCTCGATTTAAGCGAAATACGATTAGCAATGTATACTCCGTCTATATCGTTTCCGTCCGCGTCCTTAGCCGGAGCCGCAACATTGGGATCCTGAGATATTTCATACATAGCGTCGTCTATCGCTTTAGCAGCCTCTATCGCGGATCTAAGCTCGTCGTTACTGTCGTCGTAGGTAACTACGAGCTGCGGGCGCAGAGAATCGTCTCCGTTCGAGATCGAGTATATCTCGCTTGCCGACGTTCTACTGTCCGCCAAAGAATAAGCGAACAGAGTGAGCTTATTATTGCCCATGGCCTGCATAGCCTGGACCGCTCTCGTCACATCGAACGAGTTGGCCTGGTTCCTGTTGAGCGGAGCTATATCGGCGTTCCAGTAATTAGCGATACCCTTCCGGCTCGCCGCCGTAAAAGTCGTCCAGCTCAAGTTCTGCGCGTTTCCGGCGCCCATGCCTTCCTGCCAGTTATAAACGACCGTCTGTCCGTCGTCAATATCGTCGACGTAACTGATAACAACGTTATCCCGCGCCGTGTTTCTCTCCGTCAGTCTAAGCTCGGCGCTCTTTACCGTCTTGCCCGACGCGTTGAGATCGGTTATATCAAAGGTGTAAAAGCTAACGCCTCTGTTATTGCTGAGATCGTACGCGTCGCCGTCTTCGGTGTTCGATGTGACTTCGTACCACGTAGTGTTAGAGCCGTTTTTACTGTTGTCGGCGCTTTCGTTCGTCGAATTGCCCTGGCTGCGGATATATGTGTCCGCCACAGGAATGAGAGTTTCGGTCCCCTCTTCGGAAAGTTCCGCGGTCTCGCTCTCGGAACCCGATTCCGAATCTTCAAACCACTCTTCTTCCGTAATACCGAGCAATTCCGCCTCGTGCGGCAGTTCGCTCTCTTCAGCCTGAACGCTCTGAGCCGCGGCTTCGCTTTCAGCGCTTTGTTCTTCATCCGCGAAAACGCCCATGCTTATGCACGACGTCAGCATTGCGAATGCAAGCAAAAAAGCGAAAACTCTGCGTATGCATCTGTTTCCGTTCATTTGATTTCCTCCTTTAAAGTTATGTGTGTATAGGTTTAATTTTTTACGTCTTCATATTCCGCAAAAATTTTTAGCGGAACGTCTGTATCAATACGACCTCTTCGCTTAGATAAACATATTCGCTCGCCGCCAATCTCCATTTCAGCCGCGATCCTCTTATTTTTATTCGACCTTTTTCGCTCTCGGCGCGTAGCAAGTCATATTAATATTATTATAGCCAATTATACAACATCTACATAAAAACAACATTGCACATCTTGCCGTTTATGTATGTTTTTTGTGGATTTTTATATAAGCAATATATGCATGTTTTTTTAAAAGCCTGTCAAAAATTACAATATATTTTCTGACATAATGTAATATTGCTTTAATACTTAGGCGTCTATTATTAAACTTGCCCAATTTATAATCTATCCGCAAAAGATAAATACACAAATATTTATAGCTAAATGCACAATGTTGTTAGTTCCAAAAATATCAATTTAACCTTACTCGCAATTAATTCTATGCGTTTTCCGCGTCCGCTCCTGATTTTTTATCACGTCGCTCCTCGGCGTGTTTTTCTTTTCGGCGTTCTTTTTTCAGCCGCTTAAGCTTTTTAGCCGTTTCCAACCTCGCGTGGGTCTCGGCGATCTCCTTTTGCGTTTTGAGCTGAGGAATAAAACTTTTTGCAAACCAGCCTTTGCCGCGGCCTGTGATATATAAAAATCCGATTACCGAGAAAATGACCGCGCCGACAAAGTTTACTATCAAATCTTTCATAGTGTCCACTATACCTATATCGAGATAGCCGTCGACCACCCATTCGACGGGCTGACCGTTTACTTCGCCGTAGATAACCGAACGGGTTATATCCTTTATCACTATCGGATCGTTAAGCCCGCTTGGGTTAATAAGAACTGAGGATATTCTATTCACTATCCAATCCTTCTGCATATCCGTACCTGTTACGGAATCCATAGTAAATTCAAAAAATTCCCATACGACGCCGACCGTCATGGAAAAACAGAACGCCACCAAGGCCACGAACAGCGGGGACATATTTATATGGATACGCGGCGTTTGGTTCAAAATATCTATCATAGCAAAACCGATCGCCGCCATTATAAACCCGTTTATCGCGTGGAGTATGTTGTCCCAGTTGGGTATAATCGTATAAAAGCTCTGTATCTCGCCCAGTATCTCAGCGGCGAAAATAAACAGCATTATAACGACCTCGAGCGCCATCGGCAGCTTGATATTCAGTTTCAGGTTGACTATGGTCGGGATCATAAACAGCGCGTGAGCACGCAGATGAACACGTCGTGATAGTTGCCCATCATGAACTGTCTGATCAAAATGGCTATCACAAAGACGCTCAGCACGCTGTGCAGTATCCTGCTTTGCAGTATCCTTTTTTCGGTATTGTCCAGATTCTTTTTACTCTTTGATTTCGATTTCCTAAACATTTAGACCTCCCGCCGTTTTTGTTTAAAACGGCCTTAAAGCTGTATCCGTCTGTGTCGATAAAGTGTGCGCCGCGATTTTTAAATTATAACACCGCGCATAGGGATTGTCAATCTTGGCGCTAAGCCTTCCGAAACGCTTGTACGGCGCGCGGCGGGTTTGTTCTGCGCGCGCGGCCGCTCCGCCTCGGCTTTGCCCAACTAAAAACCGCCGCAATCCGTTGATACGCAAGCGCGGCGTCCGAAATTGAGGCGGTGTTTATTAAATATGTTAAAACTTAGATATCGAATTTGTTGTGGATCACCTGAACGGCTCTCTCGGCGTTCTCGAGCTTTATAAGAACGGATACCTTGATCTCCGAGGTGGATATCATATGGATATTTATACCGGCGTCGAAGAGCGCTTCGAACATCTTCGCCGCAACGCCGGGGTTGTTGACCATACCCGCGCCGACTATCGAGACCTTGCACAAATCGTCCCTATGATTCACTTCTTTATAATTAAGTATTCCCTTAAGCGATTCTATAGTATCAAGCGTGTCGGCTTCCTTATCGCGAGATCGG
>OLSM01002719.1_pt1 | contig 10912 bp, 10 predicted proteins | sample 1672721 | NCBI WGS metagenome assembly OLSM01 (sample SAMEA3136717, study PRJEB25190) | human gut metagenome | reverse complement strand
ATACCCCATTTGCTCGTATAGATGCTGAGCACAGAGCAAACATTACAGAATATTTCTTTAAAAAGCTGACAGGACAATTATTGATTCTCTCTACAGATGAAGAGCTGTCTAACAATCATCTGGAAGCTATGCATAGCCAGATTTCGCATGTGTATATGTTGGAGTATGGGCAGGATAAGCGGACCCATATTCGAGAAAATCAGTATTTCGAGGTGTAACTATGGCATTTAAATTGAAGACTTCAAAGAAGGCCGCTGAGATACTTGACCGTATCGAGGGTAGTGAGTTTCTACAGTGCTATACTTTGGTCAAGCTTGCAATTGCGCTTTCTTTAAGGTCAAAAGAACCTCTCAGGGAAAGTGACTTTCACACAAATACGCTGGGGCGCGAGTTAAACCGGCAAACTATAACAGGAGACGCCGACGCGCTTTATAAATGTCTTATGGAACTGCATGCGCAAAAGCATCTAACTGATGAAGAGTTTTTCCCAATCTATGTAAAAGCGCATATTGATCGCGGAGCCATTCTCTTAGATCAAGAGCAACGCTATGGCGGAGATTTTTTGGTGCACCTGACAGAGTTAGAAAAAGGCCTTTGACTGATATCAGATTATAATTTCATATACTTAATTTGTTATTAGGAAGTAGACTACGCCGGCGGAAATGGGTGTCGCGTTAGATCTAATGCGCATTGAAGGCATATGCAAAATGCTTATTCAGGCTATTGATCCAGAGTCACTCGGAGGGCGCTTTTTGAGTGTTTCTGGGCAGGCGCGAGTTGGTAATGTTAAGCAAGCATTAACATTAATGAGCATAGCCGATTAGCGCAAAATAGTAGAGAAATCCCCAGAAATAACAAACAAAGCTGCTGCGTCAGTGGCACTTCTATTTCGTGCCCTTTTGTGCTTTGCAGCGCAGCGGAAAGGTATGGTCATAAACCATGAACAAAGAAAACAAGCCGCCAACTCCCGTTACCCCTTCTTCTGCGGCGGAGTACCCGACCTTTGTGGCCGCCGGCGGCGGCAGCGAAGATGCCATTAAGATGCGCTAGGAGCATGAGAACATCTGGCTGAAACAGAAGATGATGGCGCAACTCTATGATGTTGATACACGCACAATCAATGAGCATGTCCAAAAAATCTATGCCGATTGCGAATTGCAGAAAGAGGCAACTATCCGGAAATTCCGGATAGTTCAAACCGAGGTCAGCCGCGACGTCATGTACTACAATCTGCAAATGATTATCGCTGTTGGCTTCAAGGTCAACAATGATCGTGCAGTGCAGTTCCGGAAGTGGGCAAATGGCATCGTCAAGGGCTACACGATTCAAGGCAGGGCCATGGATGACGAGCGGCTGAAAAACGGCGGATCGGTACTCACCCATGTGGCCCGATGATAAGAAACACGCCCGGAATGTCTATGCCAAGACGAGGGCGGAGTGCGAGGAGAAGTTAAAAGTGCTGATCGTGCAGATGAAAGCGGAGATCTCCGAAGCGAAGAAAAAGGCGGCGGAAGGGAAATGAGAGAAGCGCGCGGCAATGATATTTCCACATCATTGCCGTACGCTTGTCTCAAAACTTACGATTGCTTGTCCATTAAAAGCTGGAATATTTGCTTGTTGGTCTCGCTGTCCCGGTGGAGTAGGCAGTAGAGTAAGTCGTTTGTCGCCCCCTGCACAAAGACAGGAACCATTGGCGCGGTGAGGAACCGCTGTTTCAGCCGCAGATTGAGCGTCTCCATCAGCGCTTCCCCGGCCGCCTCAGAGATGCGCCGGTATAGATCCGTCAGCTTGGGGGCGTCGCAGTTGTCACCAATCCTGCTCTCCGCCTCCCGCAGGAAATGCTTGACCGCAAAGGGGAGGAACTCGTCGGCAAGGGTGGCGTAGGGCAGATTCATCCTCGTCTGCCGCTCCTGACAGCGCATGATATCCACCCGGCCGATCAGCGTGTTCAGCGCTGTGTCGTAAAAGGGATGGTCCTTTTCTGCGCCGCCCCGGTCCAGCATATCGAAGCACAGGCTCCGCAGCTCGCCGCCCCGCTCAAAACCGTCGCTCCCCGCCTCGTAAGCCAGTATGGCGTTGGCCCCCTCCATGAAAAGGGAGAGGTAGCTGTCCAGCAGGTACGCCTGCCTGCCCAGCTTCAAGCGGATGTACCCGCCAGCGTCAGCAGGGACGCGAGTGTCCCGCCCGTGGAGTCCGGGTCAAAGCGCCCCGAAAACCCCTCGTGTGTCTCAAACATGTTCATCGCATCCCGACTTTTCAAAAAGAGGCGGGAATTTCCCGTATCGTCAAAAGCGCATGCAAAGGCGGGAGCTTTACGCCCCGAAACCCATGCACGCGCAAAGTTTGATACTTGTGCCGCCTCGACAAAAGCGGTATACTGACGTTGTCGTGGCGCCGTTTTCGGTTGTGCCGGGTGGTCAGATCACCTTAGCGCAGGGCTGGTGTGGTACGAACACATCAGCCTGCCATGACGTTTTGTATTGTCGGGGAAACCCTGCAAGTGTATGTAAGCTCTGGTAGGACGAAAAGCCAAGTCATCTTTTTAACAAAAAACCTGCGCCGCAATAAACAAAGAAAAGCCAGATTTGACTGTTCAAAAAGCTGTCCCCGGCCTCTGATGTAAAATCAAACTATTTAATGCAAAACCCCTCTGAAATCAATGATTTCAGAGGGGTTTTGGTCCGAGTAGTGCGACTCGAACGCACGGTCTCCTGGTCCCAAACCAGGCGCGATACCAACTTCGCTATACCCGGATATTTACTTTTTTGCTTTCTGGAAATTCTGCTGTCTGTAGTCATTGCTGTGGTCAGGTGCGATTTTCAAACACCCGCGTCCCAAGGACTTCCTGCGTTTTTAGCCTCGCACGCACCGGATAGCGGCACGGCACTCACAAATGTGGCGCGGTACCAGCTCCGCTACACCCGGAAATTAACATATTAAGTTAGTTCGCCAGAAAAGTAAGTGCTCCTATAGTATACTGGATATGTTTCTTAAATGCAAGGGTGAAAGAGGGTTTGACCAGAGGAAATTTCCATGATACACTATACAAGATATCATCGGGGATTGTCAAGGTTTGTCAAACCAGAAAGGATGAAACTATGAATCAGAGCGAAAAGCATGCAATTGAGCTGGCCGCCGCCAGAGGTAGGCGTTTAGGCTTAGAGATGGTATACCAGAGCGCCTCCGGCCACCTGGGCGGGTCCTTCTCTGCGATGGATATTCTTGCGGTTTTGTATTTTCATGTGATGCGTATTAATCCCGAAGAGCCACAGCAGGAGTCAAGAGACCATTTTGTGCTCTCGAAGGGACACTGCACCCCGGCATTGTATCCCATATTGGCCCAACGCGGCTTTTTCCCGGAGGAAGATCTGTCCATGTTCCGCCGGATAGACGGTCACCTATCGGGGCATGCGGAGATGCACTATGTGAAAGGTGTGGATATGTCCACCGGCTCCCTGGGGCAGGGGATCTCCGCAGCGGTCGGCATGGCCATGGCCGGGAAAATTGACAAAAAGGATTACCGGGTTTATGCGGTTCTTGGTGATGGTGAAGTAGAAGAGGGCCAGGTCTGGGAAGCGGCCATGAGTGCTGCCAAATATCACTTGGACAACCTGTGCGCGGTTGTGGATGTCAACGGATTGCAGATTGATGGCCGTACCGCCGACGTGATGCCCTCCGAACCCTTGGACCAAAAGTTTGCCGCGTTTGGCTGGCATGTACTTACTGTCGATGGACACGACTTGGACGCCTTGGCAGATACCTTTGAGAAGGCCAAGGACCACTCCGGCGCCCCTACCGTTATTTTGGCAAAAACGATAAAGGGGAAGGGCGTTTCCTTTATGGAAAACGATGCCGGTTGGCACGGCAAAGCCCCCAATGGGGAACAGTATGAAAAAGCTCGTGCGGAGTTAGATGCCGCTGTGGCAGAACTGGAGGGGAAGTAACATGGCCGAAAAAATTGCAACCCGTGCCGCCTACGGGCAGACTCTGGTAGAACTGGGGGAGACTGATCCCAATATTATTGTGCTGGATGCCGATCTGTCCGGTTCCACCATGACCAAGGATTTTTCCAAGGCCTATCCGGACCGTTTTTTTAATATGGGAATCGCGGAGGCGAATATGGTTGGCGTGGCCGCTGGTCTGGCTACCTGCGGCAAAAAGCCTTTTGTAAATTCCTTCGCCATGTTTTCCGCCGGACGGGTGTGGGAACAGGTGCGCAATAGCGTGGCCTATCCCGGGCTGAATGTTAAAGTGATCGGCTCCCATGGCGGGCTTTCGGTAGGGGAGGACGGCGCCACCCACCAGTGTATCGAGGATTTGGCCATTATGCGGGCCATTCCCAACATGATGGTGCTCTGTCCCTGCGATGCCAATGAAATGCGGCATGCTGTGCGGGCCCTGGCTGAGTATAACGGTCCCGCCTACATGCGGCTGGGCCGCTTGGCAGTGGAGACTGTTACCGCCGGTGTTGAGGACTATCAGTTCCGTTTGGGTCATGGCGCAGTCCTGCGTCCCGGCTCTGATGTAACCATTGTGGCGGTGGGCATGATGGTTCAAGCTGCCTTGGAAGCTGCGGAAATATTGGAGTCCCATGGCATTCAAGCCCGTGTCATTGATATGCACACCATCAAACCTTTGGACGAGCCTCTTCTGCTCAAAGCGGCCAAAGAAACAGGCGCCATTGTCACATCTGAGGAACACAACATTCTTGGAGGACTGGGCGGGGCTGTATCAGAGTTTCTGTCTGGCGCCTATCCCGTCCCGGTTATTCGCCACGGTGTGGAGGATCAGTTTGGCCGGTCTGGCGCCGCCCCCCAAGTTTTGGAAGCCTATGGCCTGACTTCTCGAGTCTTAGCCAGTAAGGCAAAAATGGCCTATACCATTAAGAAATAAGGAGAAAGGATGCACGTTCCTCTCAAATATGGAAAAAGCTGTGTCCGTCTTGTGAAAACAAAGATTTTTGCAAGACGGACTTGCTTTCTTCTGGAAAACATATTATAATATTTTCATCAATCGGATACCGTCAGATATCGTCTGTGCAGTTGACCAAGGCCGCTGGCACAGGCAATGGCATTCTGGAGAAGCCCGCGTCGGCGGGTGCCGAAGGTGTACGGCGCGATCTGCGTTTATCTCTCAGGCAAAAGGACAGAATCATGGATGACAGAGCCCGAGGTAGTGCGTGAGGGCCGTTGTTTTTGGACTTTTACTAGGGAGTGCTGCGTTCGCGGCGCTCCCTTATTGTTTGACGATATCCAACTAAAAAGAGAGAAATTTGAAGAGAAGGAGAGAAAGTATGCAGTTAGTAGCAGACATTAACAGTGTCATCAATGGCATCGTATGGGGAATACCCATGCTGATCCTGCTGATGGGCGCCGGCCTGTTTTTAACAGGAAGACTGCGCGCAGTTCAGTTTAGAAAATTCGGCTATGCCATGAAGAACACCATCGGCAAGATCTTCCACAAGCGTGAGGCGGGAGCGGGAGAGGTTACCCCGTTCCAAGCTTTAACCACCGCACTGGCCGCCACGGTGGGTACTGGCAACATCGCCGGGATCACTACCGCCATCACACTGGGCGGGCCCGGCTCCATCGTCTGGCTTTGGATTTCCGCCCTGGTTGGTATGGCCACCAAGTATAGCGAAGTTGTCCTAGCGGTCCGCTTTCGGGAGCGGAATGTCCACGGCGACTGGGTTGGCGGCCCCATGTATTACATCCGCAACGGCCTTGGGAAAAACTGGCGGTGGGTGGCCGGCCTGTTTTGCCTTTTTGGCGCGTTGGCTTCCTTTGGAATCGGCAATGCGGTGCAGGTTGGCAATATTACGGACTCCGTTAATACAGCCATTCAGGCGTTTATCCCCTCTGCAGCGGCTTCTCAAGGCACCATCAATTTGGTCCTGGGTATTGTCATTGCCGTAGTGGTTGCCATCGTACTGATCGGCGGGATCAAGCGGATTGGCAACGTCACTGAAAAACTGGTTCCTTTTATGGCTGTTGTGTACATCGTGGCCTGCCTTTCCGTCATCATTGCCAACGCGGGCTCTCTGGGTCACGTTTTTGGCCAGATTTTCCAGGGAGCGGTGAATCCCCAAGCGGCTGTGGGCGGCGTTGCCGGCTTTGGAATTAAGCAGTGCATCACTTGGGGCGTCAAGCGCGGCGTTTTCTCGAACGAGGCCGGCTTGGGTTCCGCACCCATGGCTCATGCGGCTTCTTCCGAATCGAATCCTGTCAAGCAGGGCTTATACGGTATCTTTGAAGTGTTTATGGACACCATCGTCATCTGCACCCTCTCCGGCCTGACCATCCTGTGTTCCGGCATTGATCTGAATTACGGCGTGGAGGGGACCACTGCGTTGAATGCTCAGGCCTTGGGTACTCTGTTCGGCAGCAAGTTTGGCTCCCTTTTGATTGCGGTTGCGCTGGCGCTGTTTGCGCTTTCGACCGTACTGAGCTGGGGGCTGTACGGAAGCCGCTGCGTGGAGGGGCTCTTCGGTACCAAAGCCATTCGGGTTTATCAGGTGGTGTTTGTCCTCGTTGTGGTGGTGGGCGCTACCATGGACCTGTCCTTGGCGTGGAGCATCGCCGACACCCTCAATGGCCTCATGGCAATTCCCAACTTGGTGGGCCTGCTTGGACTGTCCGGCGTTGTGGTCAAACTGACCCGCGACCATTTTGCGCAAAAAGAAATCAGCGCGTAACGGGATCGGAAGTTTAGGACCGTCCCCTGGAGAGCATTGTTCTCCGGGGGACTTTTTTATGGATTTCTCCGCGCTCATGCGCCGCCTGCATCGGCAAATAGAACGGGTACCCATGGTTTTAGTGGGAATTGGGAAATCTGGACGCTCCAAACAGCGGGGCAGAAATAGACAGACAAAAATAAAGAAAAGAAGAAATTCCTTGCATTCTGGTGATTGACGGAAGAAGTCACCCATGGTAAGATATTGTCATTAATATGAGTAAGGGTTCAGCAACCGACACAATCCAAAGGCCTTTTGTGACTGACGGAAGTGGGCGACCACAGGGGAGCAAAAGACCCAGTATGCAGGCCGACCGTCTGGGCAGTTCGATTTCCGACACAGGGGAATAGGACTGTCCGTTTCTGTTTTCAGGGCCCTTGTGGAACAAAAAGGAGGAGAATTTTAGATGAAAAAAGTTGCGATTGTAATGGGAAGCGACAGCGATCTTCCCGTGGTGGAAAAAGCGATGGAGAAATTGAAGGAGTACGGCGTTCCGTTCGAGGCGCATATCTATTCCGCGCACCGTACGCCCGAGGAGGCCCGGGCCTTCGCCAAAGGCGCTCGTGCCGCCGGTTTTGGCGTGATAATTGCCGCGGCAGGAAAGGCCGCCCACTTGGCTGGCGCGTTGGCCGCCAACGCCACCATTCCTGTCATTGGCATCCCCATTAAGGCTTCGGTTCTGGACGGGATGGACGCGCTGCTGTCTACCGTGCAAATGCCAAGCGGGATTCCCGTCGCCACGGTGGCCATTGACGGCGCCGCCAACGCAGCGCTCCTGGCGATCCAGATGCTCTCCATCAGCGACGAGACGCTGGCGGTTAAGCTGGACGAGGCGCGGGCTGCTGAAAGCTGCAAGGTGCTGAAAAAGGATGCCGCGCTGGTCAAAAAGTACAGCTAACGAAAAATGCCGAATAGGAAAACCATTCGGCCATTGCATAGAAATAGGGAGTTGCCAGATGCGCCGGTTGACCCGGCTTGAAACGGGGAACCCGAGATACAGGAGGTAAAAATATGGGGGGATTTTTTGGCGCAGTCTCCAAGAGGGACGTGGTGCTGGATGTGTTCTTCGGCACCGATTACCATTCCCATTTAGGTACCAAACGAGGCGGCATGGCCGCTTATTCCCAGACAAACAGTTTTCAGCGTGACATTCATAATATTGAGAATTCGCCCTTCCGCACCAAATTTGAGGGCGTGACGGTGGAGATGGACGGCGATATCTGCATCGGCTGCATCAGCGACACCGACCCCCAGCCTCTACTGGTCCGCTCGGCCCATGGCGTATACGCCATCTCAATTGTGGGCGTGGTGCACAATGCCGACCAGTTAATCCACGATCTCTTAGGAGAAAAGGGGGGACATTTTGACGCCATGAGCGGCGGACGGGTTAATTTCACAGAACTGGTCGCTGCTCTCATCAGCCAGCAAGATACCTTGGAAGCGGGAATTCGATATGCGCAGGAGGTGGTGGAAGGCACCGTCTCTGTGCTGATTATGACCCAGGACAGCATCTACGTGGCCCGGGATAAGCTGGGTCGGCTTCCCGTCCACGTGGGACAAGATCCCGATGGATTTTGCGTCTCATTTGAATCCTTCGCATATCAAAAGCTGGGGTATCACGATGTCTATGAGTTGGGCCCAGGGGAGGTAGTCAAACTGACTCCAGAGGGGTATACGTCTCTGCTCCCGCCGGGAGACGAGATGCGGATCTGCGCCTTTTTGTGGACGTACTATGGCTACCCGAACTCCAACTATGAGGGAATCAATGTGGAGGTCATGCGCAACCGTAACGGCGAGATTTTGGCCAAAACCGACAAGGAAACCGGGACGGCCCAGGATATTGATTATGTGAGCGGCGTGCCCGATTCCGGAACCCCCCATGCCATCGGCTATGCCAATGAGAGCGGAATTCCCTTTGCCCGTCCCTTTATTAAATACACCCCAACATGGCCGCGGAGCTTTATGCCGTCGAACCAGAAAGAACGGAACAAAGTGGCTAAGATGAAGCAGATTCCCGTTCACGAGCTCATTGAAGGCAAAAAGCTTCTTTTTGTAGACGACAGCATCGTCCGGGGGACCCAACTGCGGGAAACAGTGGAATTCTTGTACGCAAACGGCGCCAAGGAGGTCCATATCCGTTCCGCTTGCCCACCGATTATGTATGGCTGCAAATTCTTAAATTTTTCCACCAGCCGCTCTCCCATGGAGCTGCTTGCCCGCCGCACCATTCACGAGCTGGAAGGGGATGAGGGAAGCAATTATCTGGAGGAGTACAGCGATTCTTCCACCGAGAGAGGCAAAAAGCTGCGGCAGGTGATCTGTGAAAAGCTTCACTTCACGTCTCTGGAATTTCAGTCATTGGACGGCCTCATTGAATCCATTGGGATGGATCCCTGCAAAATCTGCACCTACTGCTGGACTGGAAAGGAGTAACCCCTGTGAATCAATCGAAATCTGACAGCTACGCCGCCGCCGGGGTGGATATTACCGCCGGCTATCAAGCCGTAGAACTGATGAAAACGCACATTGCCAAGACCATGACTGCCGGCGCTCTCTCCGACATCGGAGGGTTTGGCGGTCTGTTTGAGTTAGACCTGACTGGCATTGAAAAACCTGTGCTGGTAAGCGGCACCGACGGCGTGGGTACGAAGCTCAAGCTCGCTTTTCTGATGGACCGGCATGACACAGTGGGGATTGACTGCGTGGCAATGTGCGTCAACGATATTATTTGCTGTGGCGCCAAGCCCCTGTTTTTCCTCGATTATATCGCCTGTGGCAAAAACTTTCCGGAAAAAATCGCGGGAATTGTTTCCGGTGTTGCCGAGGGTTGCGTCCAGGCCGGCTGTGCGCTCATCGGCGGGGAGACCGCCGAGATGCCAGGCTTCTATCCAGTGGAGGAATACGATCTGGCGGGTTTCTCTGTGGGTGTGGTGGATAAAAACAAGGTGTTTGATAAGAGCGCTATGGAACCGGGAGATGTTATCCTGGGCCTGCCCTCCTCAGGCGTACACTCCAATGGCTTCTCCCTGGTGCGGAAGGTGCTGGACGTGGAGCATTGCGATTTAACAGCCCCCATTGCCAAACTGGATGGGAAGTCTTTGGGTGAGACGCTCCTGACGCCCACCCGCATTTATGTGAAGAGCATTTTAGCCCTAATGGAGCAGGTGACGATCAAATCGGTCTCGCACATCACCGGCGGCGGTTTTTATGAAAACATCCCCCGCAGCCTGCCCAAAGGGATGACCGCGAAAATCGAGGAAGCCAGGGTACCCATTTTACCCATCTTCCGTCTCATTGAGGAGACTGGCGGCATTCCCCGTCGGGAGATGTTCAATACCTTTAATATGGGAATTGGCATGACCGTGGTAGTCTCCGCCGACCAGGCCGGTCAGGCCATGGAATTACTGAGAGCGGCAGGGGAGACGCCCTGCCTGTTAGGCGAGATTGTAGCGGGAGACGAGGGCGTTATTTTATGGTAAAAACCAAAATCGCTGTGTTGGTGTCGGGGGGCGGGACCAATCTACAGGCCCTCTTTGACGCCCAGTCGACCGGCGCGCTGCATAGCGGCGAAATCGTTTTGGTGATCTCCAATAACCCCGAGGCTTACGCTTTGGAGCGGGCAAGCAATCACGGCGTGGACACCGCAGTGCTGGATAAGGCCACGTATCCCAATCAGGATGCGTTTGAGGGAAAGCTGCAATCCCTGTTGGTGGAAAAAGGAGTCGAACTGATTGTATTGGCGGGATTTATGCGTATCCTCAGTGAGACATTTACCTCAGCTTGGCCCCGCCGCATTTTAAACGTGCACCCCTCCCTCATCCCTGCTTTCTGCGGCAAGGGGTATTATGGGTTGAAGGTGCACGAAGCGGCCCTGGCCTATGGCGTCAAAGTGACCGGCGCCACCGTCCACTTTGTCAATGAAATTCCTGATGGGGGAGAAATTGTCCTGCAAAAGGCGGTATATGTGGAGGAGGGGGACACCCCGGAGACCCTCCAGCGTCGGGTAATGGAACAAGCGGAGTGGCAGCTGCTCCCCCAAGCGGCGGAGCAGATATCCAAAGAGATTCAACAGGGGAGGACAGGAGCATGAATGGTTTTGAAACCCACAAGCTGGAGCGGCTGCTGGCGGAAAACACCTATCCCGGACGGGGGATCGTCATCGGGATCACCCAGGATGGG
>OLSM01002714.1_pt1 | contig 10949 bp, 8 predicted proteins | sample 1672721 | NCBI WGS metagenome assembly OLSM01 (sample SAMEA3136717, study PRJEB25190) | human gut metagenome | reverse complement strand
CGAATTCCCCGGCTTTATGAGGGCCACGGGGGAGGGGCGCAAGCCCAAGGCCGCCGCTCCCGGCGCTGGGGCTGGCTCGGACCAGGCTGCTGCCGCCGGCAAGACGGACGCCAAGGCCGTCAGGGGTGACGCCTCCGAATCCAACACCTCCCTGCCGCCGATGAGCGTCGGCCAGCAGGTCGAGGCAAGCGACATCGAACCGGACGGCCATGAAACCCAGCCGCCGGCCCGCTACACCGAGGCCACGCTGGTCAAGACGCTGGAAGCCAAGGAGATCGGTCGCCCGTCCACTTACGCGAGCATTATCTCCACAATCATGGATCGCGGTTACGTATACGAGCGTGGCCGTGCGCTGATCCCCAGCTGGCTCGCCTTCTCCGTGACCAAGTTGCTCGAGACGAACTTCCCCAAGCTGGTCGACTACCAGTTCACCGCCGAGATGGAAAACGGCCTTGACCGCATCGCCCACGGCGAGGAATCCGGCCGCGACTGGCTCACCCACTTCTACTTCGGTTCCGGCGAGGGCGCCGCCCGCAACGCCGACGAGGCGCACGAAGGCCTGCAACAGCAGGTCGCGCAGCTCGGCGAGATCGACGCGCGCGCCATCAACACCATCGACATCGGCGACGGCCTGCACGTGCGCGTCGGCCGTTACGGCCCGTATCTGGAAGACATGGAGCATCTGGACGCCGAAGGCAACCCGAAGCGCGCGTCTCTGCCGGACACCATCGCGCCGGATGAGCTGACGGTGGCCGTGGCCCGCGATTTGATCGACAACCACTCCGGTGGACCGCGCGAGCTGGGCGTTGATCCGGTATCCGGCGGTACCGTCGAGGTGCGCAATGGGCGTTTCGGCCCGTATGTGGCGTTGGTGCCGCCGGCTGAGGCTTCGGCTGGCGCTGCTGGCGATACTGCTGGTGCTTCTGCGGCCAAGAAGGGTTCAAAGAAGGCCGCGGCCGCCGCCGCGTCGCGCCCGAAGATGGCCTCGTTGTTCAAGACGATGAGCCCTGAATCGCTGTCGCTGGAAGACGCGCTAAAGCTGCTGAGCCTGCCGCGCGAAGTGGGCACATACGAGGAAACCAACGCCGAAACTGGCGAGGTATCCGAATGCACGGTGGCCGCCAACAACGGTCGCTACGGCCCCTACCTGACCAAGACGGGTGCCGACGGCAAGTCGGAGACCCGCTCGCTGGCCTCGGAAGACGAGATCTTCACGGTCGATATCGACAAGGCCAAAGAACTGTTCTCGCAGCCCAAGTACGGCCGCGGGCGTGGCCGTGGTGCCGCCAAGCCGCCGCTGCGTGATTTGGGCAAGGACCCGAACACCGGCAAGAACGTGACCATCAAGGACGGCCGTTTCGGCGCGTACATCACCGATGGCGAGACCAACCGTACGGTGCCGCGTCAGTACACGCCTGAATCCATCACCCCTGATGACGCCTTCCGACTGCTCGCCGAAAAGCGTGCGGCTGGTCCCTCCACCCGTGGCCGTCGCGGTGCTGGGCGTGCTGGTGGCGCCAAGGCCGTTGCCGGCAAGGGCAAGAAGGGCGGTACCTCGGCTGCGGTTTCGGCGCAGGAGGCCAAGCGCGCCGAACGCCGTGCCGAAGTCAAGAAGTTGGCGAACAAGGGCTGGTCCAACCAGCGCATCGCCGAAAAACTCGGTTCCACCCCCGCCACTGTGAAAAAGGACGTCGACTGGCTGACCGCCAACGAGGGCTACGAGCGCCCCGCCGTAATTCCCAAGCGTGGCTGAGCGGAATTATTGCTCTACTTGCGTTTCAAGGGGCTGATTTCTCGTTTTGAGAATATCTACTTCCGCTTCAAGGGGCTGGTCATCTGCTGAACCACGAGTATGAACGGCTCCGCGCCAACGTCATTCCGCCGTTTTGGAACGTTGTCTACTTGGGCAACAGCCCCTCGAAACGGAAGTAGACCTTCAGAAAAGACCAAATCAGCCCCTTGAAACGGAGGTAGAGCTGGTTTAACTGCCTGTTGGGCGCAACTCTGCGCCTAACGCTAAGGTCAATAGCATGAGCGGTCTGTTTGTTTCGTTTGAAGGTGTCGATGGCGTGGGCAAGACCACGCAAGTCGAGCGGCTGCATGCGTATCTTGAGGCTCAGGGGCGTACCGTGGTCGTTACCCGTGAGCCGGGAGGCACTGCGTTAGGCAAGGCCATTCGCCAACTGCTGTTGCACGGTGTGGATGGGGGCGCAGTCGACATCGCACCGCGCGCCGAGGCGCTGCTATTCGCTGCAGACCGAGCCCAGCACGTTGCCGAAACCATCCGCCCGGCATTGGAGCGCGGTGAAGTGGTGATCACCGACCGCTATTTAGACTCTTCCTTGGCCTATCAGGCCGGTGGCCGCGAACTCACGCCAGAAGAGATTCGATCCTTAAGCATGTGGGCCACCAACAACCTGCTGCCCGACCGCACGTATTTGCTGGATATGGACCCAGCCCTGTCCCACCATCGCCTCGAACACGCGGAAGACCGTATGGAATCGGCCGGTGATGACTTCCAGTCCCGCACCCGCCAGGCCTTCTTGGACTTGGCCGCCGCCGAGCCGAATCGTTTCCGCGTTATCGATGCGAGCCAGAGCATTGAAGCGGTATGGGCTGCCATCGAATCCGACATCAAGGAGCTCGCATGAGCGTATGGGATTCACTAGTCGGCCAAAAGCCGGTAATCGACATGCTCAGTCGTATCGCGCAGGGCGACCCGAGCCAGATCACCCAGTCGTGGCTGATCTGTGGACCTCCCGGATCGGGCCGTTCCAACATGGCCCGAGCATTCGCGGCGGCGCTGGAAAGCCCGGATCACGGCATGAGCGCTGAGCCCACGCGCGTCACCCAGCAGGTGCTTGCCGGCACGCATCCGGATGTCACGGTGCTGACCACGAACAAGGTGACTATTGGTATCGATCAGGTGCGTGAGATCATCACTACCTCCGAGCAGATGCCCGCCACCGCGCCGTGGCGCATCATCATCATCGAAGACGTGGATCGCATGCTTGAGCGCACCACCAACGTGCTCTTGAAAGAGATTGAGGAGCCGGCCGAGCATTGCATCTGGCTACTGTGCGCGCCCAGCGCCCAGGACGTGCTGCCCACCATCCGCTCGCGCACACGCATCGTGAACCTCGCCGTGCCCTCCACCCAGGCGGTGGCCGGATTCCTGACCTCCACCACCAATGTCGAGCCAAAAGTGGCGCAGTGTGCGGCCCGACTCGCCGAAGGCCATATCGGCATCGCCAAGTTGTACGCCACCGACGAACGGGTTATGTCCGACCGCGATGAACTTGTGGTCGGTGTGCTGAATCTGGCCCGTGCCTCGGATGCAGTGTTGTTGGCCGGCAATCTTATCGACAATGCCAAGGCCCAGGCCGAGGCGGACGCGAACCGCATCACCGCCGGCCAGGAAGCGGAATTCCGCCGCATCAACGGACTGGCACCGAGCGACCGCATCCCGCCGAAACTGCGTGGCGCATTCAACCAGATTGCCAAGAAAGACGATGTGAAGCGTTTGGTCACCCGCCGTACGCGCGACGTATTGGATCGTGCGCTGAACTCCATCGCTTCCATCTACCGAGATGTGGCGGTGCTGCAGAACAATGCGGAGGATTCGGTGGGCCTCATCAACCTGGAGAACCGCTCGTCGATCACCGAATTGTCGGTGCGATTGAACCGGGCCGGTGCCGTGACCCGTCTGGACGAAGTGGCCCACGCCCGCAAGCGCCTAGCCGGCAACGGCAACCCGCTACTGGTATTCGAGTCCCTCTTCTGCGCCCTGATCTCATAACCCGACGCAACTAGCCCCCCTCTGATGAGTGGGGGCTGTCGAGCGCAGCGAGACTGGGGGAGAGACCCCGTAACGCACAGCCCCCAGTACGTCACACATATGAGCGATACTGGGACGTATGAAGATTTCCGCCGATTTCACCGTCATTCCGGACGATTTTGCCAAGGCCTCCGCGCCCGAGTACTTCAACGGCGGCGTGCCGGTCGTCTCCTTCCCGTTCTACATCGATGATGTGAACCCCGAGGCCCGTTACCTGCACTGGGAGTTCGTGGACCCGGATTCGATTCCGGTCTGCGGCTTCGAGTGGATTCACTGGTCCGTGGCCAATCTGCCGATTGATGCGCTGATGTACGACTTCAATGATTCGCATGCGTTGGCCATCCCGCCGGACTTCTCCCGTCAGCTGCCGGCCATGATTCCCGAGACTGTGCAGGGGCGCAACTCCTCGGCCTCCAAGTTCTTGGGCCGCAGCACTGACCCGGCGGTGATCATGCGGTACAACGGTCCGCAGCCGCCGGACAAGGATCATGAGTACTACCTGCAGGTGTGGGCCACCAAGAAGCCGTTGCCCGGCTTGAATCAGGGCTTCTGGCTCAACGAGCTGTTGCACGCGCTGCGCAACAGCGGTGAAGTGCCCGACACCGACGGCATCTTCCTGACCGGCAAGGCGTGAGCCACATGAGCCCCCGCAGGCGGGGGCTGTCAGCATCACTGACTGGGGGTGGGTCAGTACAAAACCACCTTCAGTCCGACTTCGTCGTCCAGCTCCCGCCAGTGGGAGCGTGACTACAACAAAGAAAGGACACCATCACACTATGGCCTGCACCACGATTCTGGTAGGCAAAGACGCGAGCTATGACGGCTCGACCATCATCGCCCGCAACGAGGATTCCGCGAACGGCGAGTTCAACCCGAAGCGCTTCATTGTCGTGAAGCCGGAGGAACAGCCGCGCGAATACAAGTCGGTGATCTCCCACCTAACCATCACCCTGCCGGACGACCCGCTGCAGTACACCGCCGTGCCGAACGCGGACCTCAAGGAAGGTATTTGGGGCGAGGCCGGCGTCAACGAGGCGAACGTGGCGATGAGCGCCACCGAAACCCTGACCACCAACGAGCGCGTGCTCGGCGCCGACCCGTTCGTGGAATACACGCCGGCCAAGGGCGATGAGCCCGAGGTGCCCGGCGGCATCGGCGAAGAGGACTTCCTGACCATCGTGCTGCCGTATGTCAAGACCGCACGCGAGGGCGTCCAGCGCCTCGGCGCGCTGCTTGAGGAATTCGGCACCTACGAGATGAACGGCGTCGCCTTCTCCGACTCCAACGAAATCTGGTGGCTGGAAACTGTGGGCGGCCATCACTGGATTGCCAAGCGCGTGCCGGACGAGGCCTACGTGACCATGCCGAACCAGCTCGGTATCGACGAATTCGACCTTGAGGACGCTCTGGGTGACCAGGAAGCGCACATGTGTTCCGAAGACCTTGCCGAATTCATCGAAACCAACCATTTGGACCTCGCGGTGGAGAACACTACCCCGTTCAACCCGCGCGATGCCTTCGGCTCCCACTCCGACTCCGACCACGTGTACAACACCCCGCGCGCCTGGTACATGCAGCGCTTCCTCAACCCGTACGACGAGGTGTGGGACGGCCCGGACGCCGACCACAAGCCCACCTCCGACGACATCCCGTGGGCCCGTCAGCCTGAGCGCAAGGTGACCATCGAGGATATCAAGTACGTGCTGAGCTCCCACTACCAGGGCACCCCGTTCGATCCGTACGGCCAGCTGGGCGATGAGCGCACCCGCCACATGTACCGCACGATCGGCATCAACCGCCAGAGCCAGCTCGCGGTGATGCAGATCCGCCCGTACCGCCCGCAGGCCTCCCGCGCCATCCAGTGGATGGCATACGGCTCCAACCCGTTCAACACGCTGGTACCGTTCTTCCCGAACGTGGACACCACGCCCGCCTACCTTGAGGACACCACCACCCGCGTGACGTCCGAGAACTTCTACTGGGCCAACCGCATCATCGCCGCCCTGTGCGATGGCGCCTTCCGCTCCACGTCCAACGCCGTTGAGCGCTACCAGGAGAAGACCGGTGCGATGGGCCACCGCTTGGTCGCCGCCACCGACGAGCAGATCGCCCGTCTGGGCTTGACGGCCGCCGAGGAAGCCGCGCAGTCCGCCGCTGAAGAGGAATTTGAGGCCGACAACGTGGATGGCGATGTGCAGCCGATGACCCCGGACGAGACCATCGCCGCGCTGCGTAACCCCGAGGTGCGCGAGATTCTCGCCGCCGCCAACCAGACCATGGCCGACCAGCTCAAGGAGGAAACCGAAAAGCTGCTTGACTCCGTGCTGTACACTCGCAGCATGGAAATGAAGAACGGCTTCCACATGTCCGACTTTTAGTCCGTATTGAGCTCCCCTCCCTGAGGGGCTGAGCCGTTAAGAAAACAGCCCAGTGGGCTGTTTTTAGGCGAAGAGGCGGCGACTGCCGCCCCACCACCCCGCCCCATCACACAAACACAGAAAGGCTTTATATGACCACCATCGAAGACTTCACCAGCCAGTACGGTCTGGTCCAGAAGATCGACGCATTCGGCTACATGAAGTACCTGGCCGAGAACCCTGACGCCCCGCGCAAGCACGGCAAGGTGGTGCTCGTCACCGCCGATACGCCGCTCAAGGCATCGCGCGGAGAAGGCAAGACCACCACGACCATCGCCCTGATCGACGCCCTGAACAAACGCGGCATTGATGCGACCGCCGTGCTGCGTCAGCCGAGCATGGGCATCACCGCAGCCGGTTCCAAGGGCGGTGCCTCCGGCGGCGGCAAGGCTTCCCTGACCCACCCCGAGCTCATCGACTGGGGTCTGTGCGGCGAAATGGGCGCCATCGAGGCGGCCCAGAACCTGCTCGTCTCCTTCGCCGAGAAGGCCATCGATGACGGCAAGCTCGACACGATTCTCGTGCCGCGTGTCTCCGAGGTGCCGAGCCGCTCCCTGCGCTCCACCGCCGTGGACTACGGCAAGGGCAACGTGCCGGAGAAGGTCGTGCTCACGCCGACCTGCGAGCTCATGCAGATTGTGGTGCTCTCCCGCTCGATGGACGAGATTTCCGAGCGCGTGTCCAAGATGATCGCCGGCACCAAGGACGGCAAGGCCGTGACCTTCGGCGAATTCGTGGACCTGTGGCGTATCACTGGCATTCTGGCCGACGCGGTCAAGCCGGCCAAGACCGAGACCGTAAACGGCTCCCCGGTCTACGTGCACGGTGGCCCGTTCGCCAACGTGTCCATCGGCATTCCGACGCTGGTCTCCGTGGAAATGGCCTGCGCCCTGCATGACGTGGTCATCGTCGAGGCCGGTTACGGCACCGACGCCGGCGCCCAGAAGTGGCTGGACATCGCCTGCCGCGAATACGGCGCGCAGTGGCCGTCCGCCGCCATCGTGGTGACCCGTGCCTCCACCTGGCGCGACGATCCCGAGCTGGCCTGGCGCTACCCGTTCCACGTGCAGCGCCTGGAGAACCTGGACATTCCGACCTTCCCGCTCATCAACCTGTGGGAAGGCGAGGACGATCAGGTTCCGTCCCTGAAGGCCACCGCCGACGAGCTGGGCTTCCGCACGCCGATCATCGGCAACCTGTTCCGCGACGGCGGCGAGGCGCTGGCCCCGCAGCTTGACGGTTTCGTCGACGCGTTGCAGAACGGCTCCATGCCGGCCGAACCGCACTCGCACAAGGGCATGGCCCTGACCGAGAACGCCAAGTGGGTGGCCGAGAACGCCTACGGCGTACCGGCCGAGCGCGTGATTTACAAGCCGGGCTTCACCGAGTCCGTGTCCGAGGCCATGGAACTGTGCCAGAGCGCAGGCATCTCGCTGGACGATCTGGCGTTCGTGGCGGTCAAGTCCCCGGCGACCATGACCGACAACGACCGTGCCCCCGAAGAAGAGCGCACCGTGACCCTGAAGAAGGTTGAGGTGCATGCCGGTGCCGGTCTGGTCCACGTCAACCTGACCACCAGCCTCACCACCCCCATGCCCAAGATCGTGTGATGACAGGCATGAGGTGAGGTAACTCGCTTTTGAGGGGCGGATTTTCGGTTTTCCGGAGGTCTATCTGCGTTTCGAGGGGCTCTTCGATTGCGAAATCCGGAGTATGACCATTGAAATTGCAATGTTTATACTCCGGTTTTCTTGTTTTAAAAGCCCCTTGAAACGCTAGTAGAGCTTCTGAATGTTGGAAATCAGCCCCTTGAAACGTAGAAAGCCCGCCACCGGCGGGCTTTCTACATCTGAGCTTCCCTCTTTGAGGGGAGCTGTCAGCGAAGCTGACTGAGGGGAGCCAGCATACGCAAACTAGAAGTTGCTACCCTGAGCCGTTAAACGGAAAGCCCACCGGGCTTTCCGTAGGCGATGCGAGCAGCTATGCTGCGAGGGGAATGGTGGCAACTAGAAGTTGCCACCATTCCAGCCCCAGTCGGTGGTGGCGGTGTAACGGATGTAGGTGCGGTCCTCGGGAATACCGAGCGTGGAGTTCAGCGCGGCCATAATGCTCTCGGTCAGCTTTTCCCAAGCAGAGCCCGGCACAGAGCGGCCGAACACGTTGACTTCCACATAGGCGGCGGGCTGGTCATCGCTACCACCGAAGTAAATCGGCATATTGTCCTCGAACGGGCACATTAGCCAGCCCTCGGACTTGCCCGGCACGGCGGTAATCGCCTTGCCATAGGCAGCCTTCAACGCCTCGCGCTGCTCAGGGGTGGTGGGCACGGACACATGAGTGTGAATAACGGGCATAATTCCTCCTTGATTCGGTTCGCTTCCAGTCTAGCCTCAGCGGTTGCTGTTGAACATGGCATGCGGATGTAGGAAGCTGCTTGCAGAACGGACCGGGGCAAGGCCAATTTGGGGAGATTATTGGCCTTTCCAGCCAATATATGTTCCGCAGTCAGCCCAATAGTGTTGAATACCCTTGTGAGAAAACTGATTGAACAACTGATGAAGTTCGGCATTGTGGGCGTCATCGCCTTTGTTATCGACTGGGGTATTCTCAACCTATTGGTTGGCATATTCCACATGCACAACGTGCTGGCTGCCACCGTCTCTTTCATCATCTCGCTGATTTTCAACTATCTGGCGAGCATGAAATTCGTATTCAAGCATCGTGATGACATGGCGCGCTGGATGGAGATTCTTATCTTCGTGGCGGGCGCTGTAGTCGGTCTGTTCATGAATGACGCGATTATCTGGATTTCCACTTATGGCATGAACCATGATGCCTATGTATCGCAGCATGCCGAATATCTGTTGCGCACCAATATCGGCAAGTTGGTGGCCACTGCCGTGGTAATGATCTGGAACTTCTTGATTCGCAAGTGGCTGCTCGACGATACGCACACCAATGCGATGAACCGTCTGAAGTCCGCTGAAAATCGACTGAATGCCGAGGAGCTTGAAGCCAAGTGGCAGAACAGCTTCTCCCACAAGCTCGGCATCTGGTCCCTGGAACACACGCCCAAAGGCTGGCCGAAGTAGCGTTTTGACGTATAAGCCCCCTCGTCAGAGGGGGCTTAGCTTTTGTCTCACACACTCACTTCAGTCAAGGTCGGCTGCTCGGTGGAGCCCTTGATCTGCTTGAAGCCAATCAGCGCAATCACCAGCGAGACCAGTGCCAAAGTGGTCACCACCATGAAGCCGCCATGCGAGCCCATGCGGTCGATGAACTGGCCGGCAATCGCCGAACCGGCGGAGGAGCCGATAGAATTCATCGCACCCATCCACGCCATGCCTTCGGTCAGGCGGGAAGGCGGCACCAAGTGCAGCATGAGCTGGTTGCCGTTAATCCACGTCGGAGCCTGGCACACGCCGATGATCAGGTAGATGATCATAATCACCCACAGATGCTTGGCGAACAGGAACGTGCTGATGCCGATGTTCACCACGGCCAGGCAGAAGTAGAAGCGCTTCCACAGGGCAATCGACCAGTTCTTCGCGCCGTACACCAAGGCGCCCATCAACGAGCTGATGGAGAAGCAGGCGAATACAAAGCCCGTGTACTGCTTCATATTCGACTCGGTGGCGAATGCGATGATCGAGATGCCTGTAGCCGACTGGAACGCGCCCAAGCCGAACCAGGTGACGCATACCGCAATCAGACCCGGTCCCCAGATGGACGCCTTCTTGCCGGAACGCGCATCGGCGACCGCCTGCTCAATGGCGGCGTTAATCGTGGCCTCATCGGTCACGCCTTCGCGCTCAAGACGGCGGCGAGTCTCCTCGGCTGCGGTCTCCACCTTCAACGCTTCGGCTCGAGCCGCCTCGCGCTCACGGTATTCCTTGCGGGAAATGCCCTCAGCGCGGGCCAGCTGAGTCTGTGACGGTGGCTCAGTGGTCAGCTCGGTCAAGAACATCAGCGCGCCCACCACCACGCACATGCCGGTGAACGAGAATGCCAGCAGACCGGAGATCACGGCCAGTGTGGAAGCCAGTGGATTGCCGATTACCCACATGCATTCGTCCAGCACGCCGCACAGGGAGAGCGCACGGTTGGTACGCTCCTGATCGCCCTTCAGGATTTTGGTCCAGCGCGCGCGGCTCATCGCGCCCCACGGCGGAATAGCTGCCAGGAACGGCGTCAAACAGTACAGCACCCATTCCGGCGCACGATTGGTGATGGATGTGGTCAGCGCGACGGCGGCGACAATCCACACCAGAATCGTTGGAATCGAAACCTGCCGCTGGCCGAACTTGTCGGTCAGCTTGCCGAGCAGCGGCGTGGCCACGGCCAGTGCAATCGCCTGAATGGCGGTGAGCATACCTGCCAGCGAGTAGTTGCCGTAGTAATGCTGCACGGAAATGGTGATGGTCATGCCCACCATCGGGAACGGCATGCAGGCAATCACCGAACCGATGGAATAACGAGCGGTATGAGGTATGCGCAGCAACTCCGCATACCCACCAAAAACTTTGTGACCCACTTCCTTGATGCCAGCCATAATGGTGTTCGAGTTGGACAGGTTGTTGGACATAACAGCACTACGCTCCTTTCCGCTCCCGATTGGATGTTCCCCGCTGACGTGGCGTTGCCGGCGAAGCCCTCATCGAATGATGTGTTGTCCATGGTCGCGCAAAGTTTGC
>OLSM01002710.1_pt1 | contig 10962 bp, 11 predicted proteins | sample 1672721 | NCBI WGS metagenome assembly OLSM01 (sample SAMEA3136717, study PRJEB25190) | human gut metagenome | reverse complement strand
GGGGCTGGCGCAGATGCGCCGCTACCCCCCCCTGCTCGCGCGCCGGCGCGAGCTCGTGGGGCGCTACGAGAACGGTTTGGCCGACCTGGGCGTCGACGTGCTGCAGCATTACGGCGAGGACTTCGCCTCGAGCGGGCACCTGATGCTCGTGCGCCTGCCTGGCAAAAGCGCGGAGTTCCGCAACGCGCTCATCGAGCTGATGGCCGACGACGGCGTCGCCGCGAACGTGCACTACAAGCCGCTGCCGCTGCTGACCGCGTACCGCGATCTCGGATTCGACATCGCCGACTTCCCGAACGCGCTCGCCCAGTTCGAGAACGAGGTGACGCTTCCGCTGCACACGCTGCTTTCCGACGAGGACGTCGACTACGTGGCCGAGACGTTCGGACGCGCCTACGACCGGCTCGAGGCGGAGGGCGTACGCTGATGTACGCGCGCTTCGGAAAACGCGCGTGCGACATCGTCGTGGGCATCGTGGCGCTGCCGTTCGTGCTGCTGATCATCGCGGTGCTGGCGCCGTTCATCCATTTCGAGGACAGGGGCCCCGTGTTCTACAACGCGCCGCGCGTGGGAAAAGACGGGCGCGACTTTACCATGTACAAGCTGCGGTCGATGAAGGTGAACGCGCCCGACCTGGTCATGGAGGACGGCTCCACCTACAACGGCGTCGACGATCCGCGCATGACGCGCGTGGGGGCGTTCATGCGCAAGACGTCGCTCGACGAGATGCCGCAGTTCCTCAACGTGCTGAAAGGCGACATGAGCGTCGTGGGGCCGCGCCCCGACCTGCGACGCGAGACGGAGCTCTACGAAGGCGACGAGCACCTCAAACTCACCGTGAAGCCCGGCATCACCGGCTACGCCGCCGTGTACGGGCGCAACTCGCTGCCCTGGCACGACCGGCTGGCCCTCGACGTGTTCTACGTGCGCAACGTGTCCTTCCCGCTCGACGCGAAGGTGTTCTTCAAGACGTTCTCCGCGGTATTCAACCAAGAGGGCGTGTTCGTGGAGAACGAGGCATCGGGGAAGTAACGTTCGGCTAACGTGACCCTGTCCGCCCTGCCGCGCGCATGCCGCACCCTCTATCATGTGACATGCGCCGCGCAACGCGGGCGTACGACGAGAGAGCATGCAGGAGAGTGACATCATGACGAACGATCAGACGGCTAAGTTGGCGCGGTGCGGCATCGATTACGCGGAGGCGATGGAGCGCTTCGGCGGCAACGAGAGCCTGTTCGTCCGTCTTGCATCGAAGTACGCGAGCGACCCGCATTTCGACGCGCTCGAAGCGGCGATGACCTCCGGCGACGCGGCCGCGGCCGAGCGCGAGGCCCATTCCCTTAAAGGCGTCGCGGGCAACCTGTCGTTCACCCGCCTCTACGACCTGGCCGCACGCGTCACCGACGCCCTGCGCGCCGACGATTTCGAAAGCGCCCGCGCCCTCATGCCCGAGCTGCGCGAAAGCCACGAAGCCGTGATGGAAGCGCTGGGCGGGCTGCAGGGGTAGCACGCCTCTACACGTACGCCTTGTCGAGCTCCTGCAGCTCGCGGTAGGTATCGATCTCGATGATATCGTCGAAGGTGCACTCGCGCACCGACACCTCGTAGTTGCGCGCGAAGTAGCGCAGCGCCACCTCGTCCCAGTACCGCTCCTTGCCCCCGGGCATGGCGAACGTCGCCGGCACGTCGTCGGCGAGCTTGCTCCCGTCTTCCTCGGTCCAGTAGGAGATGCCGAACATGTGGTGGCAATCGGTTCCGCCCACCGACAGGCCCGTGATCACGCCGCGGCGGGTCTGGAAGCACCAGTCGTCCGTCACCGCCACCGGCACGCCCAGGTAGTTCGAAGCGTACTGGTACTTCGTGATGAGCTTCGGGTTGTACAGCAGCAGGTCGGACTCGAAGACGTAGGCGTTCCGCAGCAGATCCTTCGCCGCTACCGCCGACGAGATATTGTTCGCCTCGTTGTAGAACGGGTTCTCGATGAACTTGACGTGAGGGTACTTGTACAGCAGCTGGTCGAACTGCTCGGCCAGGTAGCCGCGCACCACGTACACCTCCTCGATGCCCGCCGCGACCACCGCATCAAGCAGCGAGTCGATGATGCGCCGCCCCTGGACGCGGATGAGCGGCTTAGGCGTGTTCAGCGTGATGGGAACCAGGCGCGAGCCGAACCCGGCGGCGATGAGCACCGCTCGCTTCACGCGATAAGGCTCGAGCGCCTCCAGGCCCGCAGCCGACAGCATCCCCTCGCGCACGAAGCCGCGTTCGTGCAGATCGGCCATCGCCTTGTTCACCGTCCCCACGGACAAGTCGGCCGCCGCGGCGATCTCGCGCTGCGTGAGCGCCTCGTCGACGCGCGCCTCGAGCGCCGTTAGGATCTTGAAGTCTTTCAAATCGAGCGAACGTTCCATGGTTTCCTCTCGTTCGAAGCGCAGGGCCCGTCAGGCCGTCAGGGCCGTTGCGGCTTCCGCGCGGTGGATTGCCTTCTTCACGCCTGCGAGCAGCAGCTTCGAGGCGATGTTCGTTGCAAGTATGATCAGCGACACGAACGCGGCGCACTCGGTCAAACGCTGCGCGTCCAGATCGGTGATGAGCAGCGCGAGCGGCATGTCGAGCGTCGTGGCGAGGAAGGCCACCGCCGAGATGGTGACCATGCAGTTCACGAAGAAATAGCCCGCCATCTCAATGATCGTGTCCATCGTCTGGGGGATGAGCACGTCTTTGAGGATGCTCGCGCGTCCTATGCCCATGGTGGAGCCCACGGCCTCGAGGTTCTCGTTCGCCTTCCCCAGCGAGTTGTACGCCATGAGGTACGGCGAGGCGAAGAAGTGGACGAGGTTCACCAACACGAGGATGGCCAGCGTGCCGTACAGGACGGAGCCCTTGAAGAACAGCACGTACGACAAGCCCAGCACGAGGCCGGGAATGGCCAGCGTCGTGATGCATACGAGGTGGAGAAGCTTCGCGAAGCGCCCGCCCATGCGTGCGGTGATGTACGCCGCGAAGTACGCGAGCGCCGTGCCGACGAGCGCAACGAGGCACGCGATGACGATGGAGTTGAGCCAGTAGTCGCCTGCGTTCATATTGAGCGCGCGACCGATGTTGTCGAACGTGACCGTCAGATCGACAGGGTACTTCTTCACGAACGAGACGAGCACGAAGGAACCGAGGGGCAGGATGATGGCGATCGACGCGATGGCGGCAAGAGCATAGCCCGCGACGTCCCGCACGGCGCTACGCGCGATATCGAACCGCTTGGACACGAACGACCCCTTGCCCTTGTCGGCGTTGAGCACGTCGACCAAGAACGCGACGATGGCGGGGATGAGCAGCACGAACCCGATGGCCACGCCCGTATCGTAGTTCAGCAGGCCGATGACCTCCTGGTACATGAGCACCGGCAGGGTCACGGTCTTGCCGCCCACCATGAGCGGCACGCCGTAGTCGGTCACCACGAGGGTGAACGTGGCGAACACGGCCGAGATGAGCGGCTTGCGCAGGTACGGCAGCGTGATGCTGAGGAACTGGTTGGCCTTCGGGATGCCCAGCACGTCCGCCGCCTCGTAAGGCGAAGCGTCCTCGTACTTGAGCACGTCGTACAGCAGCAAGAACGCCGAAGGGAACGAGTACAGGACCGACCCCATCACGATGCCCCAGAACCCGTACAGCGAGAAATCGAGCCCGAACGCGTTCGTGATGACGCCGTTCGAGCCGAGCAGGAACACGAGGCCCATGCCGAGGGCGAGCGACGGAATGAGCATCGGCAGCGTCATGATGACGGCGATGACCCCCTTCGCCCGCACGTTCGTGCGGCAGAGCACCCACGACATGGCGAGCGCGAACGCCAACGAGATGGCCGTCGACGTCAGCGCCACGGCCGCCGAATTGAGGCACGCGACGGCGAACTGCTCGGTTCCGAACACGTCGCGCGCGCCGGGGCTCGCAAGCCTCGAGAACATGCCGATAAGCAGCAGCACGGCCGCGACCAGGAAGAAGGCCGCCAGCACAACGCGCGTGAGGTTGAGTTTCCCTGCCCGTTTCACCGCTTCCCTACCGATCCATGAAGCGGGCGAGCGAATCCATCTTGATCCGCAGGTTCTTCACCACGAAATCGGCCACGTACTCGTCTGCCGGGCTCGAGATGATCTCGTCGGGCGCCGCCAGCTGGTGGATGCGACCGTCTCCCATCACCATCACCCGGTCGGACAGCGCGAACGCCTCCTCTTGGTCGTGCGTGATGTACACCATCGTCGTGCCGAATTCGCGCTGGATGCGCTTGAGCTCAAGGCGCAACGACAAACGGGTTTCCACATCGAGCGCGCTCATGGGCTCGTCGAACAGGATGACCTCGGGATTGAGCGCCAGCGTGCGGGCGATGGACACGCGCTGCTGCTGGCCGCCGGAGAGCTGGCGCACGCTCTTGTCCAGGTGCTCGGCCATGCCGAGCTGCTCGAGCACGCCCTGGGCGATCTCGCGGCGTCGCGCCTTCAGCTCGGGCTTGAACTTCAGCGCGTACTCGACGTTGCCGCGCACGGTCATGTTCTCGAACAGCGCGTAGTTCTGGAATACGATGCCCATGCCGCGCGCGTCGGGAGGCGCCGTCGTGATGTCGCGGCCCCCGAGGGTGAGCGTGCCCTCGTCGGGCATCAGCAGGCCGATGAGGATGCGCAGCGTGGTGGTCTTTCCGCAGCCCGACGGCCCGAGGATGGAGAGGAACTCGCCGTCGAGCACGTCGAAATCGAGCGCATGCAGCACCTCCTTGCCGTCGAATCGCTTCACGAGGCCGCGCGCGGAAAGCTTCGCAGGCACCGCGTCTGCTGCCTGCGCCTTACGTTCGTTCGTCATCAGTACTTCCATCTTCCCAGCAGCCTCTGCTTCTCGTCGGGGTCGGTGATGCCCGTCATGTCGGCGTACGCGATGTCGGCCGGATAGTTCGGGATCTCGGCCTTGAAGTCGACGAGAACCTGGTCGGGCACGTACGTTTGGTTGTCGATTTTCACGCCTTCGGTAGCCAGCCAGTCGAACACCTCGCGCACGACCGGGCGATCGCCCTTGCCGCGCACGATGCCGAGGCCGTAGACGGCCCACGGCGCGCCTTCCTCGAAGAACAGCGGACGCAGCGGCACGCCTTGGTTGATCTCGGACACCGTTTGGAACGTCATGCCGAGGCCGATGGCGGCCTCGCCCTGCACGAGCGCGTTCACCGGGCCCGATCCTGACGAAGTGAATTGGTACACGTTCTCGGCCAGACGGTCGAAGTATGCGAACGCCTCGTCTTCGCCCCATGCGTTCACCAGGCTCTTGACGAAGTTGTAGCCCGTGCCGGACGATTTGGGATTCGGCATAGTGACGAGCCCCTTGTACATCGGATCGGTCAGATCCTCGTAGCTTTCGGGAACGGCGAGCCCACGCTCGGCGAGCGTGGATTCGTTGACCGCGATGCACGCGCTTTCTCGCGCGAACGGGAAGTACCGGTTGTCGGCGTCGAGCAAATCGGCGCAGTAGCGCACCGCGTCATCGACGGGAAGCTCCTCGAGCTGCTCTTGCACCTGCTTGATGTAACCGCCCTCAAGATCGAGCACGATGTCGGCCTCCGACTGCGCGCCCTCCATCTTGAGCTTCGCGGCGCAATTGCCCGTAGGGACGTAATGCAAGCGGATGTCGTATGCGGGAAAACGCTCGTGCAGGGCCGTGAGCAGCACCTCGTTGCGCACCCCTTCGGCACACGAGTAGATGACGACGGTGCTGCCGCCCGCCGAGCTGCACCCGGAAAGCGCCGTCGCGGCAAGCGTTCCGGCGACAACCGCCACGAACGACCGACGCGTCATGTTTCGTCCCGTCACCCAAGCACCTTCCGTTCCCCTCGCGAGCCACTTCACCACATAGTAGCTCTTATGTTCAATTATTGCCAGAACTTTTGCAAATTGAACACGAAAAGGCGCGGGTTACCTGATGGACGCGTTCACGGTTCCCGTATCGAGTTCGATCGGCGCATGCTGCCGACGCTCTTCGACGGGAGGAAGCGTCTGCCAGTCGCCGAACATGATGGAAAGGTAGCGCTCCAAGTCGGCAGGCACGGGAAACGCGCGCCCCTCGAACGCGCACGTCCCGACGGGGATCAGCGCATCCGTCGGGAACTTCCCGATGGAGACGTACGACATGCACATCCACGAATCCCCGGGCCGAGACGAGCCGGCCAAGGCGGCCTTCTGGAACCTCGCGACGATGCGCTCGTGCGAGCCGAACGCGCGGAGCATGCCATGCGCGACGCAGCACACGGCACGCTCGAGCTTGCCCAGCGCGCCGCCGTGCGGGACCACCACGTTCTTGGAGTGGTAGAGGTACAGGACCATCTGCAGCAACCGGCAGTCCTTCTGCTGCTTTCGGGCCGTCTTCTCGTCCGCGCCGAGCACGTCGTAGGGCATAACGTCGATGCCCACGCCCTGCTTCAGGCCCGCGTCCAGCGTCTCGACCGTGTAGAACTTCGTCCCCTTCAACCACACCTTGGCGAACATGGCCGAATGGCGATCGTTCGTCAAGGGCTCCGAAACCTCGTAACGGGGCCCGAGCGCATGCGGGGCGACGTCGAGGAAGCGATCGTAGTCCTCGCGGAGCATCCCTATGTCGATATCGTCGTCCCAGGGTATGAACCCGCCATGGCGCGCCGCGCCGAGCGCCGAGCCCGAATCGAGGAAGTACGGTATCCCGTACTCCCGGCAGACGCGGTCGACGTCTTCCAGAATGCCGAGCTCCACGAGCTGCAGGTTTCGCAAAACATCGTCTTCGTAGCGCATGCCTTCTCCATCGGTAAGCGAATAACGCCATCCGCGCATGCTTGCGGCGGAAGCGGCGAGCCCCGATAGTATACAATACCTACGGAGGATCAAACCGAGAGAAAGCCCCGGCAAAGGCCATGCATACTACGCAGGACATCGAAACGTGCGAGCGAAGCGGCGGCTCCGTCGCGCTCGAGGGAATCGAGCGGAGCATGATGGATAGGACGCTCATCGTGATTCCCGCCTACAATGAGGAGAGCTCGCTGGAAAGCACGCTTGACGAGCTCTTGGGCGCACTGCCCTCCTGCCGCTACATCGTCGTGAACGACGGCTCGACCGACCGTACCGAGGAGATCTGCCGGAAGCGGGGGTTCAGGCACGTGAGCTTGCCGGTGAACGTCGGGCTTTCGGGGGCGTTCCAAACGGGGATCAAGTACGCCTACCGGCACGGGTACGACTACGTGCTGCAATTCGACGCCGACGGCCAGCACGACCCGCGCTACATCGCCTCGCTCCTCGAGCAGGCGCGCGACCACGACATCGTGATAGGCTCCCGATTCGTCACGGAGAAGAAGCCGCTCTCGCTGCGCATGACCGGAAGCTCGCTGATCACCACCGCCATCAGGATCGTCTCGAAAACCCATATCAAAGACCCCACATCCGGCATGCGCCTGTTCGGCAAGGAATCGATCAAGGCGTTCGCTACCGACATGAACTGCGGCCCCGAGCCCGACACGCTGGCCTACTTCATCAAAAAGAAGCGGGCCTCCGTCGTGGAGGTGCCCGTTGCCATGAGGGAGCGCACGGCCGGCACAAGCTATCTCAACGCCAAGGCGGCCATCGTCTACATGCTGCGCATGACGGTGTCCATCATGATCATCCAGCCGTTTCGTCGTTAGGAAGCCGCCATGACCCCGCTGTTCCAATCCATCCTCATCGTCACCTCGCTGTGCCTCGCCGTTCTCATGCTGCGCAGGGTAGCCCAGACGCGCGCGAAGATCGAGGACTCCATCTTCTGGCTGGCGCTGTGCTTCCTGCTCATCCTGCTCGGGCTGTTCCCGGGCATAGCGAGCGGCTTCGCGTCGCTTATCGGCATCTACTCGGCCACGAACTTCATCTTTTTGTTCTTCATATTCGTGCTGATCGTCAAGCTGTTCTTCACCAGCATGCGCGTCTCGAAGCTGGAAATGCAGGTGCAGGAGCTCTCGCAAGCCATAGCCCTGTCGCAGGATGACGAAGGAGACGGAGGGAGCGAAGGCTAGTCGCGCTCCCACGCTTTCACGCGGCGCCGGGAAGCCCAGGCGAACACGAGGACGAAGCATGCCAGCAGCCCCGCGCACGAGACGGCGTACGCGACGCTCGCCCCCATCACACCGGCGGCGACGATGAACGGTGTGGCCACCAGATGCGCGATGACGATGGCCAGCGCGTAGGCGACCAGCACGCCGTTCTGGGCGCGGATGATGACCATGGAGTTGAAGAACACCGTGGAGGCCGAGAGGAACCCGCCGCCCACCAAGAGGACGATGAGCGCAGGGAGGTATCCGGCCAGATCGATGCCGTAGAACAGCTCGAGCACCGGTATGCCCAGGAACACGCATCCGACCACGACGAACGCCGTTATGCACACCACCGCGAACAGAAGCTTCAAGATCACCCCAGCGAACGCGCGAACATCGCGCTGCAGCCACAGGTCGGCCATGTGCGTGAGCGAGGGGCGTATGAAGAAGTTCACGAACAGGTTGATGACGAACGAGGGCATGAACAGCACGTTGAATACGGTCTGCATCTGCTCCGTGCCGACGGCATCGATGGCGTACTTGCACACGTTGCCCAGGTAGATGGCAAGAAACGAGCTGACGAACAGCGGAAGGCACGCCGCGAACAAGGCCCCGAGCGGCTTGAGCGAGAAGTCGGGGCGCCCCACCCTCCTGATCATCCGCAGCCGCGGCACGTCGTACCCGAGAATCCACAGCGCCTCGCTCGCTGCGGAGAGCACCATGGATACCACCACGTCGCGGGTGACGATCAGCGTCAGCGCGAACACCGCGATGGACAGGGCCGAGCGCCAGGTGGTGGAGAACCCGCCGATGTCCAGGCGGTTCTCCTTTTGGAACGCGGCGAACCAGTACTGCGACAACGCCTCGAAAAGCCGGAAGAGGCACAGCGAGTAGGCGACGAGGGCCTTGTGCTCGTCGTAGCCGAACGAGGTGATGTACACGATGCTGGCCACGATCATCAGCCCGCACGTGACCAGCTTGAACCCGAGGTACTGGGCGTACGTGAAGCGGTTCTCCGCGTCGGTCGCGAAGAAGGTGGTGGCCTCGAACACGCCTATCGTCAGCATGAGCTGGGCTATGGCGTAGCCGATGGAGAACACGCCGCCCTCGTCGACGCCGCAGACGCGCACCACGATGATGAGCAGCAAGAACGAGGAGACGGCATAGACCGCGCTCCCCATGCTGTTCCATATGAACACCCGTTTTTTCGATGCCGTCGTACGTAGCATGCGCACTTCCAAACCGTGCCTCTCACCCATCCGGGACGTGCCCGATTCCAACGTTTCCTCAGACGGCCGCGTACTCTCCGAAGTCGAGTATTTCCGGATAGTGCTCTTTTCGCTGATCGAGCGGGGGAAGCTTCAGGTAGTCGCCGTACATCCCCTCCAGCAGCTTCTCCGCCCGCCGCGCGATGGGCACCGTCACGTCCTCGAACGGCACGAGGCGCGCCGGGAAGACGTCCTCCCACTCGTACACGCTCCAGAACCGATCGGTGTCGCACAAAAAGCCGATGCGGCGCGTGTCTTGGTCGTTGTAGCGCACCTGCTCTTTCAGCGACAGCTCGTTGAAGTCGACCGAGCGCACCCCCGGCAGGTTGAGCAGCCCGCGCATGCACGTGGAGCCCGCGCGCAGCACGAAGGCGCGCATGCCGTTTCCGGCGATGTAGGGGCTTTTCACCAGTTTCGCCATGGACAGCTTGTTGTACAACCACGCCCGCCATGCCTGGCGGCGGAACAGCCTCTCGTCGTCCGCGAGGTTGTCGAGGGGGAACAGGTCGAGGAAGATGCACGATTCGAACGCCATCGTCTGCAAGGCGGCGTCCCGAAACTCGGTCCCTTTCAGCATCAACCTCGTTGTCGCCATCGGATAGGATGCGTCCACCTGCGAGTTCATGATGGCGTAGCGCTCGTCGGCGCCCTCCTGCACGATGCGTACGAACCTGTCGAGGTCCTCCCGCGGCATGCAGATGTCCAGATCGTCGTCCCAGGGGATGAACCCTCGATGGCGCACCGCGCCCAAAGCGGTGCCGTAGGCCACGAACCAGCGCAGGTCGTGGCGCTCGCACAGGATCGCGAAATCCTTCAGCATCATGAGCATCACGCGGTGAAGCTGCCGCAAGCGCCCGTCCTGCGGCTCCTCGCCGGTTTCGCCCCGCGCCGTCTCGTTTAGCACTGCAGCCTCCATCGCTACCTCGCCTTCTCCTCTGCGTTCGCTTCCCGCGCACCAGCGTCCTCAATATGGTACAGCCGCATATCGCCGCGGCTCAGCACGACCTCGAAACCGGGGGTGTCGTCGCGTATCGACCATATTCCTCGCCATGCTTCACGATCGAGCCATTCATCGTACACACCGCTTTGATCCTCAGGATCCGCATCCAGCAGCAGGACGTACTGCGCCTCGATTCGGCCGACCGCTTCCTTCGCAGATTCGTTCGAAACAAGCTCGCTCAACCCCGTTCGGATCGCGCGACTCGCATCATCATCTTCGTCGTTGCAATCATAATACCGGTAATACGTGCGAAGCCCGTCGGCACCGTAGGCGAAGGCGCTGCCGTCGGCCGGCACGTTGACCACGAGCGAGCCGGACGGGATCACGCCCATAGCCTCCCGCACGAATTCCCTCTCGTCGTCATCGTAGAACGCATGCTCCCCATCGTGCAAGGCATCGCGAACGTAGGATCCTGCCACATCGAATGCGTTCTCGTCGTCCACGGTACCCGTCAGAAGATAGTGGGGGTAGAAGTTCGCGATGACGAATCCGACGCTCACGATAAGCGCCGCCGCGGGCGCTGTTGCGGGGATGGCAGAGCGGGATATCCTGCGCAGCGCCCACAGAAGCGCGTCGCGCAGCGATGCCAAGCCGTAGCCGGCAAGCGGTACGCCGGCCAAGACGACGCAGGCGGCGAT
>OLSM01002702.1_pt1 | contig 10996 bp, 11 predicted proteins | sample 1672721 | NCBI WGS metagenome assembly OLSM01 (sample SAMEA3136717, study PRJEB25190) | human gut metagenome | reverse complement strand
CCATATCGAACAGACGGTAAAGTGTAATCTCTCGTCCTTCATCTGAAAGTATGTAGGTTCGAAGCTGCCCGGATTTAACCAGTAATAATCCAGTACAGTCCAGGTTTCCGTTGTGAATGATCGTTCCTTTTTTTACATCCCGTGTGATTAAATTGTCTGAAATTATTTTTTTCTGTGCTGTATTTAAGTCATTCCATAGTGGAAAATAATTTTCGAAGTTCATAGCAGTTATCTCCTTTACGAACATAGTATACTTGCTTTTTTTAGATGCGTCAATCATATAATTGACATATGCCATAAATAAAAATATACTGATTATAGTACATGACTGTTGTAAATATGAGGGAGGGATAAATTTTTTGGACCAAATTGAAGAAGTAGAACTGAATATTTTAGATAGACGATGGCAGTCTGCACTGGCATTGGCATTGATTTTTCCAGATATTTGCGGAGAACGCTGTTGGCAGCTTCGGTGTGAATATCTTCATCAAAACAAAGGATTTTATTCAGGTACAATAGAGATACCAAATTTGAAAGGGGAACAAAGCATTGGCAAAAAGAGTGGCAAGTGTCGATAAAAAAAGATGTGTTGCCTGCGGAGTATGTGAAAATACTTGTCCGTTGGCAGCGGTTAAAGTTCATCGTGGGTGTTATGTGATAGTAGAAGAAATATTGTGTGTAGGATGCGGGAAATGTGCAAAGTCCTGTCCAGGAGGCTGTATTGAAATGAAAGAGAGGGTAGCAGTGTGAAGAAAAAGAAGCATTGGTATGATTATTTATGGATATGGGCGATCATTTATTTTGCTCTCGGTTTTTTTAATATATTGTTCGCCTGGTTTGGCATGATTGATTTCCTGGTGCCGTTAGGAATAGCAATATTCGGTGGAAATAAATTTTTCTGTAATCATTTATGTGGACGTGGCCAGCTTTTTAGTAAGCTTGGTGGAGATTTAAAATGCTCAAGAAATAAACCAACCCCGCGATGAGTTCAAAATGGTTTCGATATGGCTTTTTGATATTTTTCCTTACAATGTTTGGAAATATGGTATTTCAGACATATTTAGTTGGTGCCGGAGCATCCTCCTTGCGTGAAGCCATCAAACTATTCTGGACCTTCCGTGTTCCATGGGGATGGACATACACTGCAGGAACAGTAGCTGATTGGGTGGCACAGTTTAGTTTTGGATTTTATAGTTTGATGCTTACATCTTTGTTGTTAGGCTTGATTGTAATGGTGTTATATAAGCCTCGAACTTGGTGTACATTTTGTCCAATGGGAACAATGACGCAGGGTATCTGTAAATTAAAAAATAATGAAAAGAAGTAATACTATAAGGTGATTCATAAAAGGCATATGTCAAAAACATTATTGACATATGCCTTTTATAGGGCTATTATATAAGAAAAGCGAGAAAGGAGCAGTTTATGCCGAGACCAGTAAAATGCAGAAAAGTTTGCCATTTCCCCAATGTTTTAGAATTTCTTCCGGCAGATGATACTGAGAAAAAAACACCCATTGTTCTAACGGTAGATGAGTACGAGACAATCCGTCTTTTGGACAAGAAAGGTTACAGTCAGGAGCAGTGTGCAGCATCTATGCAAGTCGCAAGAACAACGGTCCAGCGAATTTACGAGATCGCCAGGAAAAAGATTGCAGATGCACTTATCGACGGGCATCCACTCAAAATTGAGGGCGGAGATTTCAGAATCTGTGACGGTCAGAGCGGCAACTGCAGCTTTGGAGGATGTTACAAACAGGAAATTTACAAAAAATATGCAGCAGAAAAAGGAGAAGGTATCATGAGAATAGCAGTAACATATGAAAATGGACAGATTTTCCAGCACTTTGGACACACAGAGACATTTAAGATTTATGATGTAGAAGAAGGGAAAGTGGTACATTCAGAGGTAGTAGATACCAACGGAAGCGGACATGGCGCATTGGCAGGAGTTCTTAATGCATTGAATGCAGATGTTTTGATCTGTGGCGGAATCGGAGGCGGCGCACAGACAGCGTTAGCGGCAGCAGGCATCAAGCTTTTCGGAGGAGTTTCCGGAGATGCGGATGAAGCAGTAGAAGCTTTTATCAATGAAACACTCGATTATAATCCGGATGTTAAGTGTTCTCATCATGAGCACAGCCACGGGGAAGGACATACATGTGGCGAGCATGGATGTGGAAGCCATAGCTGTCATTAAGAAAAATAGCAAAAAATAATAATACACAAGGATGTACAAAGGCGTTTTGCAGTCATTATTACAAAGAGTTTTTGTTTTTATCAGCAGTGATAAAAAATGTACAGGTAGTTCGAGGACTGAGAAAAGGAAAAGACCAGGGAAGAGTTGTGCAGGGTAATATTGTAGCTGATCAAAGTAATAAATCTTAAAAGGTAATAAAACGGCTGCAGGTCCATAATGTTTCCAGGGTAACGGAAGGACTCCCACTCAAAAAATGGGAGTTTTTTTGTTGCCGGAGTATCATATTTGCAAGGTGTGATTTATAAAGTATCTTGACAGAGGTACCGATCCTGTTATACTATTAAACCTGATAAAGGGGAGTAACCTACGTTTGGAAATCTGCGTTTGCAGTGTCGTCAGTACGGTGGAGACATCCGGCGCTGCAAGGAAATGGTGAGACTTTTATTGCATTTTTTGTTATGCAATAAGGGTTTCTTTTTTTATATCATTTATCAAAAAAATCCTTTATTGCATAAAAAAATTACAGTTGGTGAATATTTGCAAAAAAGGAGGTAAAGGTAATGAAGGAAATTTATCAGCAGACAGCAGAGGAAGTTCTCGAGCGTGTGGAAAGCAGGGAATCAGGGCTTACCGATGAACAGGTCAGACGGTCCAGAGAGAAGTGCGGATGGAATGAGCTTGCAGAAGGAAAGAAAAAAAGTATTTTGCAGATCTTCTTTGAGCAGTATAAGGATTTTCTGGTGCTGATCCTGATCGCATCGGCAGTGATATCCGGTATGCTTGGAGATGTGGAAAGTGCAGCAGTTATCGTGATCGTTATCACGATCAATGCGATCTTGGGAACTGTGCAGACAGTAAAGGCTGAGCAGTCCCTGCAGAGCTTAAAGAAGCTTTCCGGACCGGAGGCAAAGGTATTGCGTGATGGTGTGGCGGTACAGCTCCCGGCAAGAGAACTGGTTGTAGGAGATGTGATCCTTCTTGAAGCAGGTGATATGATCCCGGCCGATGGAAGACTGCTTGAAAATGCAAGTCTTAAGGTCGATGAAAGTGCTCTTACCGGAGAAAGTCTTGCAGTTGAAAAGAGTATGGACACTATTTTGGAGGAAGCACCGCTTGGTGATCGGACAAACATGCTGTTTTCCGGAAGCTTTGTCACATATGGGCGTGGCAGAGCAGTTGTAACGAATGTGGGAATGCAGACAGAAGTTGGAAAGATTGCGGGACTTCTGAAATCAACTTCGGAAAAACAGACGCCACTTCAGGCGAATCTGGATGATTTTGGAAAGAAGCTTTCCATTCTGATCCTGATATTTTGCGGAATTCTGTTTGCGATCAGTGTATTCCGCGGAGAGAAGATCAGCAGTGCATTTATGTTTGCAGTAGCACTTGCAGTCGCAGCGATCCCGGAAGCGTTAAGTTCTATCGTGACAATTGTGCTTTCTTTCGGAACACAGAAGATGGCAAAGGAGCATGCGATCATTCGTAAGCTTCAGGCTGTGGAAGGTCTTGGAAGCGTATCTGTTATCTGTTCGGATAAGACCGGGACGCTCACACAGAACAAAATGACAGTGGAAGATTATTATATTGATGGAAAAAGGATCACAGCAGCTGCAATCAATGTGGCAGATCCGGCGCAGAGATGTCTTTTGGACTACAGCATTTTATGTAATGATTCAACAAATGAAAATGGTGTGGAGATCGGAGATCCGACGGAAACAGCATTGATCAATCTGGGCAGCCGGTACGGGATCGAGGCTGCAGAGGTAAGAACGCTTTATCCAAGGGAAGGAGAGCTTCCCTTTGACAGTGACCGTAAGATGATGTCAACACTTCACAGGATCGATGGCGAGAACCGTATGATCGTGAAAGGTGCTGTTGACCGGCTTCTGGAGCTGACCGACAGGATCTGGACGAAGGACGGAGTGCGGGAAATCACAGAAGCAGATAAAGAAAAGATCCAGAGACAGAATCAGGAATTTTCAATGGAAGGGTTGCGGGTACTGGCATTTACCTATCGTGAAATTCCAGAGAACCATGTATTGACGACAGAAGATGAGAACCAGCTGGTATTTCTTGGTCTGATCGCTATGATGGATCCGCCGAGGGAAGAATCAAAGGCTGCAGTTGCAGAATGTATAAAAGCGGGGATCCGACCGGTCATGATCACAGGAGACCATAAGATCACAGCAGCGGCAATTGCAAAGAGGATCGGGATCTTATATGATCTGTCGGAGGCCTGTGAGGGTGCTGATATTGAAAATATGAATGATGAGCAGCTGAAGGAATTTGTTCCGAATATTTCCGTGTATGCAAGAGTGTCACCGGAGCACAAGATCCGTATTGTCCGTGCATGGCAGGAGAAGGGGATGATCGTGGCAATGACCGGAGACGGTGTGAATGATGCTCCGGCATTGAAGCAGGCAGACATTGGTGTTGCAATGGGAGTGACCGGAACCGAGGTCGCAAAGGATGCTGCAGCAATGGTGCTTACAGATGATAATTTTGCAACAATTGTAAAAGCTGTGGAAAACGGACGAAATTTATATCAGAATATCAAGTATGCGATCCAGTTTCTTTTGTCCGGAAATTTTGGTGCAATCCTGGCAGTTCTTTGTGCATCCCTTGCCGGACTTCCGGTTCCCTTTGCACCGGTACATCTGCTGTTTATCAATCTTTTGACAGACAGTCTTCCGGCGATTGCGTTAGGCGTGGAGCCGCACAGCAGTGAGGTGATGAATGAGAAACCAAGATCAGCAGACGAGTCAATACTGACAAAGGATTTTCTTGGTAAAATCGGGCTGGAAGGCTTTGTGATCGGTGGGATGACGATGATCGGATTTTTGACAGGATATCATCAGAATGGTGCGCTGCTTGGAAGTACCTATGCCTTCGGAACACTTTGCCTGGCACGTTTGTTCCATGGATTCAACTGCAAATCGGATCATCCGGTTATCTTTACAAAACGTTTCTTTAATAATAAATGGCTTCAGGGGGCATTTGCACTTGGTGCAGTACTCATTACCGTTGTACTGACGGTTCCCGGCTTTCATCTCCTGTTTAAAGTAGAGACCCTGGATCTGATGCAGCTTGGCTGTGTATATCTGTATGCATTTGCAAGTCTTCCGATCATTCAGCTGCTTAAATGGGTACGCATGAAATTAAGAAAAAGAGGAGAATGATAGTGGATATAAGTAAAATATCTGTAAAAAAAATCCGGGAGCTTATTGTGTTTACAGCATTTCTTGTGATCGCTCTGTGGAAATTTGATGTGGTGCTTGATGTGCTGAAAGCAATATGGGGGATCGCATTTCCCTTTGTACTTGGCGGAGCGATCGCATTTGTGACCAACGTGCCAATGAGCTTTTTGGAAAAGAAAATTTTTGGAAGGGTAAAAAAAGAAAATAAGATAGTCGTAAAACTGGCAAGACCGATAAGTCTGCTTCTTACGATCGTATTTGTGGTTGGCGTGATCGTACTGGTGATGTTTGGTGTGATCCCGCAGCTTACGCGGACAATGGGAACCCTGATGATGAGCATCGCTGATTTTATTCCGCAGATGCAAAGCTGGATCCGGGAATTTTCCCATAATAACCAGGAGATCATGAAGCTGGTAGATCAGGTACAGTTTAATCCGGATCAGGCGATCAAGTGGGGGATAAGCCTTCTTGGAAACGGTGCAGGAAATATGATGAATACCACAATGTCAGCAGTGGGTTCCATAGTCAGTGGATTGGCAACCTTTTTTATTGCTTTTTCATTTGCCTGCTATGTCCTTTTTCAGAAGGAGAAGTTGCATGTGCAGATCCGAAAAGTATTTTTCGCTTTTCTTCCAGGGAAAAAAGCAGATGCTTTTCTTAAAGTCTGTTCTCTGACTTATCGGACATTTGCAAATTTTCTTGCAGGTCAGTGTCTGGAAGCCGTGATCCTCGGCTGTATGTTTGTTGTTATATTGAGTATTTTGAGGATGCCATATGCACTTCTGATCGGAGTTTTGATTGCGTTTACGGCATTGATCCCGATTTTCGGGGCCTTCATCGGATGTGCGGTGGGAAGCTTTTTGATCTTTATGGTAAGCCCGAATCAGGCGATCTTATTTATTATAGTATTCCTGGTGCTGCAGCAGATCGAGGGAAATCTGATCTATCCTCATGTTGTAGGTGAATCCGTAGGGCTTCCGTCGATCTGGGTTCTTGCAGCAGTTACGATCGGCGGAAATCTTATGGGAATTGTAGGTATGCTTGTTTTCATTCCGCTGCTTTCCGTGTTCTATACTATTTTTCGGGAATTCGTATATCTGCATCTGAAAAAAAAGCATATCAAACAGGTGACAAAGACAGAAATAGAGGAATATACGGAGGAGGAAATTGTAAATAGTGACATATCAGAGGGGAAATGATATGATGGACTTGTATTGGGATAGTTAAGAAAAATCTTATATTTAAGGGGGGAGTTACTATGTGGTTTGTGTTTGCCTTACTGTCTGCTGTATTTGCGGCGCTGACCTCCATACTGGCCAAGATAGGTATTGCCGGTGTTAATTCGAATCTTGCAACAGCGATTCGAACGATGGTGGTGCTGGTTATGGCGTGGGGAATGGTTTTCCTTACAAATACCCAGGGAGGGATCGCAGCGATCAGCAAAAAAAGCTGGCTGTTTCTGATCCTTTCAGGTCTGGCAACGGGTGCTTCGTGGTTATGCTATTATCGTGCTCTGCAGATAGGAGATGCATCGAAGGTTGTGCCGATAGACAAGCTGAGTGTCGTGATCACACTGGTACTGGCTTTTGTTTTTCTGCACGAGAAATTTACAGCAAGATCTCTGCTTGGGTGTGCTTTGATCGGTGCAGGAACATTGCTGATGGTTTTATGAAAAGGAGAGGGTTATGAAAACACGAAAGAAAATTTCAGCAAGGCTGCTGGCGATCATGCTTGCTGTCACATTGCTGCTTCCCCTTACATGGAATGTTCCGGTGGAAGCGGCAGAGACAAAGCAGATCGACGTTTTGTTCAGTCATGATACACATTCGCATTTGAACAGCTTTTCAACCATTGTAGATGGGGAGCAAAAAGAGGTTGGCGGATTTGCAAGGATCAAAACCCTGATCGATGAAAAGAAACAGGAAGATCCGGACACCCTGGTGCTGGATGGCGGCGATTTTTCCATGGGAACACTGATCCAGACCGTATACGATACGGAGGCGGCAGAGCTTCGGATGCTGGGATATCTGGGGTATGATGTGACGACTCTGGGAAATCATGAATATGATTATCGTTCAAAGGGACTGGCAAATATGCTGGAGGCTGCGAAGGATTCCGGTGAGACAGTGCCGGCGCTGGTGGTGTGCAACGTGGACTGGGACAGCATGGAGCAGGATGGATTAAGCGATGGTCAGAAGCAGATCCGGTCGGCATTTGAAGACTACGGTGTGAAGGATTATGTAGTAGTTCAAAAGGGAGATGTAAAGGCTGCAGTAGTCGGCGTGTTCGGTAAGGATGCCCTGGAATGTGCACCGACCTGTGAATTAAAGTTCAAGGATCCGGTTGAGGCCGTAAAACAGACGGTCGAAGAGATCAGAAAAAATGAAAAAGTGGATATGATCGCCTGTGTGTCCCATGGAGGAACCTGGGAGGATGAAAACAAATCGGAGGATGAGATCCTTGCAAAAGAGGTGCCGGATATCGATCTGATCATCAGCGGACATACGCACTCAGAGCTGAAAGAGGCAATTCAGCATGGGAACACATATATCGTATCCTGCGGCGAATACGGAAGAAATCTCGGCTCACTTTCCATGACACAGAAGCAGGATGGACGTTGGGAGCTGACATCCTATGAGCTGATTCCTGTTTCTGAGGAGATAAAACCGGATCAGGCGACACAGAAACGGATCGATGCCCTGATGGATACGGTAGATAAGAATTATCTTTCCGATTTTGGCTATACAAGGGAAGAGGTTCTTGCTGAAAATGATGTTGAATTCAACAGTCTGGAAGAAATGGGCACGAAGCATGAAGAACTGAATCTTGGTGATATCATGTCCGATGCATACATATATGCAGTGGAGAATTCCGAGTATTATGATGGTGATCCGGTTGATGTAGCCGTTGTTCCAAGCGGAACCGTGCGGGATACATACACAAAGGGAGATATCACAGTAGAGGATGTTTTTAATTCCTTTTCACTGGGGATCGGAAAGGACGGTGTTGCCGGATATCCGCTGATCAGTGCATACCTGACCGGAAAGGAGCTGAAGCTGGCAGCGGAGGTGGACGCTTCTGTTTCGGATTTTATGACAACGGCAAGGTTATATTGCAGTGGATTGAATTTTGCATACAATCCACATCGGATGATCCTGAATAAGGTGACAGATTGTTATCTCACCAGGACAGACGGAGAACGGATCGAGATCCAGGATGATAAGCTGTATCATGTCGTGACAGATCTGTATACCGGCCAGATGCTTGGTTCAGTGATGAAAATGTCCTATGGACTGCTGTCTCTTGAACCGAAGGATAGGGATGGAAATCCTATTGAAAATCTGGAAGATCAGGCGATCATGGAAGGTGACAGGGAGTTAAAGGCCTGGGATGCGATCGCAAGATATATGCAGTCCTTTAAAGATACAGATGGCGATGGAATTGCCAATGTGCCGGAATATTATGAGACGACACATGGACGTAAGGTTGTGGAGGACAGCAGAAATATCATTGATCTGGTGAAGCAGCCCAATAAGTTTTCGGCAATGATCGCAGGTATTTGCCTGCTCTTTATTGTGATCATTGTGCTTGTGGTATTTCTGATCCGAAGGATGATCCGCAGGATCAGAGTCAGAAAAGGAAAGAAAAATCCTAAATAAATACGGCTTAGAAGAAAGCTGTCGCTTTAGCGGTTGATAGATCGCAAAGCGGCAGCTTTTATTTTGTGGCAGCTCTATATAAATGTTAAAAGAAGATATTTTATGGTTGACAAATATGGAGCAATGCCATACAATCGTTCTAAATAGAACGAAGAGATATGGAGGAAGGTTATGTTTTTCTGGGATCAGCATAAAACGATAACAAGCTGTTATGAAAAAGTCACAGGGAGTGTATGCGAGAAATATCAGCTGACGCATATGGAATATGATATCCTTATGTTTTTGCACAACAATCCGCAGCATAATACTGCGGCTGAGATCGTTAAGGTCCGTAAGTCGACGAAATCTCACGTGTCCTCTTCTCTGAAAAATCTGGAGAGCAGAGGTCTGATCGAAAGGATCCAGAGTGCGGACAATAAGAAGCATATCGAGATCGTTTTATTAGATAAGGCAGATCTGATCATTGAAGATGGAATAAAAGCACAGAAGGAATTTGCAAAGATCGCTTTGGACGGACTGACAGGGGAAGAGAAGCGTATTTGCAAAGAGGTGTTTCATAAGATCTGCGAAAATGCGGATAAATATATGAGGTGAGATGATGAAAAAGAGATTTCATGTAAAGAAAAGGACTCTTTTGCTGATCGCGGGTATTGTATGGCTGATCGCCGGATTTAACGTTGCCAGACTTGGGATATTATCATACCGGGTGATCGATCGGAAGTGGTATCTGTATCTGTTTTCGGTCGTTGTATTTTTTTTGTTTGGCATGATGTTTTATAAGATGAGCAAAAAGCATACCAAAAGGATCCTGGGATATGAGAGTCACCGTCCGTTCTGGCATTTTTTTGATCTGAAAGCATATCTGATCATGACTTGCATGATGAGCGGAGGAATTGGTTTCAGGGCAGCGGGAATATTCCCTGATATCTTCGTTGCCTTTTTCTATTCCGGTCTCGGCTGTGCACTGGCCCTGGCGGGAGTTGTATTTACCAGAAATTATTTTTGTTATAAACAATTGATCACAAAGGAGCAGGAAGCATGAGAGAAAGCAGTAAGAAAAACATGCCGGACATAATGGAGGCAATATTTGACGCAGGATATTTGATCTTTGATCTGATCGCAGGAATTCTTTTCTTTGTATTTTCGAAGGAAAACCCTTTATTTATCCTTTACGGAGTACTGACATTGACACTTTGTGGCGGAGATGCGTTCCATCTGGTGCCAAGGATCATCAGAGCTGTCCATGGAAGCAGTGAGAAGATCAAAAGACAGCTGGGAATCGGATTACAGGTATCTTCGATTACGATGACTGTATTTTATATTATTTTACTGTATGTATGGAAGCTTACCTTCCCGGAGCTGAACGCACCGGCTACAGTGGAAGCAATGATCTGGATCTCTGCGATCATCAGGATCGTGGTATGCTTCCTTCCTCAGAATAACTGGTGTACAGATGATGGAAATATGAAATTATCCATCCTGAGAAATGCAGTTTTTGCAGTTACCGGTATCGGTGTGATCATTCTGTATGCGATCTCCGGAAATGCGAATGGGTATCACATGACAAGAATGGTTGCTGCGATCATCATTTCCTTTGGATGTTATCTTCCGGTAACCTTATTCAGCAAAACAAAGCCCAAGGTCGGATTACTGATGATCCCGAAGACCTGTGCATATATGTGGATCATTGCAATGGGACTTCAGCTTCTGTTTTAGCACAGCGTGCATTAAGTAACCGCCTGACCATGGATCAGGCATCGGATCTCTGCAGCGTATTTTGGTACGTCTGCGGACATCTTTTTTTGAGATGAATTGCAATTTCTTTTGTAAAATTGTAGAATGAAGGAGTTCATAAGAAAGAGACGAAAAGCCACTTGGGGTCAGGTACCAATGTGGTAAACATAGCGTCAACTTAAGAGAAAATCAGTCTTAGAGAAGCAA
>OLSM01002695.1_pt1 | contig 11041 bp, 11 predicted proteins | sample 1672721 | NCBI WGS metagenome assembly OLSM01 (sample SAMEA3136717, study PRJEB25190) | human gut metagenome | reverse complement strand
TAGTATCTATAATGTTCATCGAAATGCGGACTCATACATGGCCTTGGCACTCCTCTTTATGTGTCTCTGCTCCGCTGCACTTTGGGCAGGTTTTTATTTTGGAAATAGACATTTGAAACACACCAATTATATAGTAAGGTTTAATCCGGATGCACTAATTAAGGTTATAATAGCCTTTTTCATTATTGGCGTAACGGCTTACCTTACTAATAGAGGAGTTCAAAAGGGGGGACGAGCAAGCGGCACGTATGTAATTATCAGATTTTTTCAAGAGTATGCCAATTATGCTTTATTCCTAATACTAATTATATTAAGCCGGCACATCAAGTATACGAAGATACTGACGGTACTCTTAATTGGTGAATTTTTTATAGGCTTAGATTTTTTATTTTTGGCCGCCCGTCGTGGGAATACTATCATAATGGTTCTTGCAGTTCTATATTTTTATCTCAACAAATTATCGCCTGCCAAGTATAATTCCAGACGCTGGGTAATCCCCATCTTCTTTTTCATAGGGATGATTTTAAGCACAAATATTGCAGAATACAGAAGCAACGCATATAAAGGCACCATGAGTGCTAATGAAAATTTTGAATCATTAGATTATAGCAATACAGCTTCTAAGATATTTAATAATGCTTATGGCGAATTAAACAATGCCATTTTGGGTATAAATTATGCTTATGCTAATAATGCATATGACTATGGTGCGACAAACTGGAATGGGTTAGTTAAAACCCTGGTGCCTAAGGTAATTGTTGGAACGCAAGTCAAAAATGCAATGTATCTCCCTATTCCAACACAAGAATTTGCCAATCGTCTAACTGCAGCCGGAAGTACAATGACCGGATACTTTGATGCCTTTGGCTCTTTTGGCATTTTCGGATTTATAAAATTTTTCATAATTGGTTTGATTATGGGATTTTTATGGCATAGGCGACAGTCTTCAGACCTTTCTCTATTCCTTTATCTACTATTACTCACACCCGGATTACATCTGATTACTCATGAGTCCGCTTATTTCTTCTATAATCTTGCATTATACGTCCTTTTCATATATCCATTTCTAAGACCGTGTAGGGTAAAATGGATTCCCAATAAGTTATCCTTATGAAAATCATTGTTTGCCAATATGGCTCCCGGCATCGCTATTTAATCCCCCAAATTTTTTTCAAGAAGGGAATGCTGGCTGCTCTTTATACAGATGCGACTAAAAACAGCCTATTGGGGAAATTGTCTATCATACTCAACAAAATCGGGGTGTCTTCCCCAATAGTTTCCAGATTATTAAATCGAGACCCAAAAATTCCAGATAATTATTTAGTGTCATCTGATTTGTGGTCCATTAAAATTTTATTCAATGCCATTATCAATAAGAGTGACGAGATAATCCATGATACATTCTCTCAAGGCGGATCAAAAACATTTATAAGATCCGGCCTGAAAGATTGTGATTGGGTCTATACCATGTTTTTTGAGAATATAGAATTTTTACTTTACGCCAAATCTCATGGAAAAAAAATAATCGCAGACATTTTTGAGAATCCATATGTATTTGAAGACCTTGTATCCGAAATAGACCAGAATCCGGAATATAATTGTGTCCCAAATTTAAAAGCACATTTTCAAGAGCAAGCAAAATTCAGAAAAAAATATGTCGATACAATATTCGCACTTGCCGATAAATATCTTGTTCCCTCACGATTTGTGGTACAGCAACTAATGAAAAGCCCCAATTTTAATGTCGAAAAAGTCAATATCGTACCATATGGTTCTTCGATTAATCGGATGCCGTATTGCAATAAGCCTCAAGTCGGTAGATTGATATGGGTCGGCAATGATATGGTTAGAAAAGGCTTAATTTATGCCATCAAAGCTGTTATGGAACTACGCAAGAAGTTCTCTTTTTGCAGTCTAAGAGTAATTGGTGATATCCCCTCTGAGTTTGTATGCGCTAATCAATATGACGGCATAGAATATATCGGGCACTTAAATAAAGAGGAATTGTCAACCGAATTCAAACTGGCCGACGCCTATATCTTCCCTACTCTCTCCGAAGGGCTTGCAGGAACTGTAATTGAAGCCGCATCATTTGGAGTTCCCATTATAACCACATCAGCTTCGGGACTAGACAATGATTTTCCCGGAATATACATTCCGCTTAGAGATACGACTTCAATCGTAAATGCCTGCTCTCAAATAATAACCGACAGAAATTACAGAACTAAGATTTCACACGATATCTATCAATATTCTCAAAATTTTGATGAGAATTCATTTGAAAGAAATTTGATAAAAATTTTTGAATAATGAAGCTGATTTGCATTTTTAACATGGCGCCCTTATATCGCGAACCAATATATAAGGCTATGGACAAAAAATGGGACATTAACTGGTGCTTTGGGCCTAAATATGACAATATTAAGGATTTAGATTATAACGCCCTTAAAACCGTCCACAAACTGAACCGAATAAATTTACCATTGGGATTCTCATGGATGAAAGGTGCTATTAAACAAGCGTTTTCACAAAGGGATGCCAAAATCATTTTGACAGGAGATATTCTCTGCCTCTCGAATTGGGCTATTTTATTAATCAATCTTTTATCATTTTCAAAAAGTAGATGCTATTTATGGACGCATGGGTGGTATGGCCGAGAAGGTAAATGTAAGCAATTGATAAAACGATTATTCTTCGCATTATCCAAAGGTGTGTTTCTTTATAGTAACTATGCAAAAGATGTTGCAATACAAAACCATGTCAATCCAAACAAATTAGCCGTAATTCATAATTCTCTGGATTACACCCTTCAGAAAAGTATCGTTGACACACTCTCTCCAAGCGACATTTACACATCCCATTTTAAAAATACAAATCCAGTCGTAATTTTTATAGGCAGACAAACAAAGCAAAAGAAATTATTTCAACTCATTCATGCAATCGCAAACCTAAACAAACAGAACATACACATTAACCTCGTAATAGTTGGAGATGGGAATGAAGCCATCAGCAATAAGTCACTATCCAATAATTTAGGCGTAAACACATGGTTTTTTGGAGAATGTTATAATGAACGGACTAATGCAGAGCTAATTTATAATGCCGATTTATGTGTTGCCCCCGGTAATGTCGGATTAACCGCACTCCATGCCATGACATTTGGTACTCCTGTTATTTCACACAACGACTTTTCTTCTCAAATGCCAGAAGTTGAAACTATTGTTGATGGAAAAACCGGAACTTTCTTTGAAAAGAATTCAATTACAGATCTTCAGCTTGCAATTTCCAACTGGCTAAAGCAGCATACTAACAGACATCAAATAAGAGAGGAGTGTATGGCCGAGGTATCGAAGTCATGGTCACCACTATACCAGATCAACATTATCGAATCCTTACTTCTCAAGACAAACGATTAACTTTTTATGAAAGTTCTATTTGTCGGCGACTCGAATTCTCGAAGCGCCGGCGGTCTTTATGCGACTATCAGTGCGACAACAAAGGCCCTGCTTGATAAAGGCGTCGATGTAGCATTCCTTGCTTATAACGATGCCTACACTCGTGAGGATGCAAAAGCATATGGCGCTGTTCCCCAATTATGTTATCATACAGTGGGATTGCCACTACTGTCTACTCTGGGCTATTCCCGCGACATCCACGACCTTATAGAAGAATATCACCCAGACATTATCCATTCGCAGGGGATATGGATGTATCATTCGGCTGCGGTGCTACGCTACAAGAAAATGCATCCGCAAGTCAAGGTAATTGTTCAACCCCACGGAATGCTTGACCCCTGGGCCGTAAAGAATTCGGGATGGAAAAAGAAGATTGTAGGGCATCTTTATGAATATGAGAATCTTCGCCGGGCAGATTGCATCCATGCTCTATGCCAAAGCGAAGCGGACGCAATCAGAGAATTCGGGCTTAAAAAACCAATCGCCATAATCCCGAATGGGATTGACCTCCCCGACTGTTCTCTCGACGAGATTATTGCAAGACGTCAAAATACCTTGGGGCGCAAAACGCTTCTTTTCATCGGTAGGATTCATCCAAAAAAGGGACTTCGCGAACTAATTGAAGGATTGGCCATTATTAAATCGAAAAATCCGGACTTGATTAATAACTGGCATCTTAAAATAGCCGGCTGGGATCAGCTCAATCATACATCGGAACTAAGCTCGCTAATCACAACACTCGGACTGGATAATATCGTGGAGCTCGTAGGGCCTACTTTTGGTGAACAAAAAAAACGCCTACTCGCCGAAGCCGACGCATTCATCCTTCCAAGTTTCAGCGAAGGATTGCCCATGAGCGTGCTCGAGGCCTGGGCTTACGCCATTCCGGTTGTAATGACTCCTCAATGCAACATACCCGAGGGGTTCAAAGCGGATGCAGCATTCAGATGCAATCCGACCCCGGAAAGCATTGCCGACTCTCTTACCGACTTATTCTCGGCCTCGCCGGCAAGGGCTAAGGGAATAGGGTTGAACGGAAGGCAATTGGTTGAGCGCTCATTCACATGGAATCATATTGCCGACGAAACAATCAGACTATATGAAACTCTCCTTTCGCAATAAGAGCCTTTATGAATGCATATCTTAGCAAAAAATTCAAGATACTATCGGCAATCTCCATCCTAATGGTATTGTACATTCACATGTATTATACCGAAGGTAAAAGTCTGCCAATCCTGCAAATCATTGAAGGAACCATGGGACAATATTGTCTTGTAGCCGTTCCTCTCTTCTACCTTATTTCAGGATATTTATTTTTTCTCAAAATGCCTGAGGGCATTCATTCCATACCCGGGAAACTGAGAAAAAGAGTCCGAACGCTTTTAATCCCATATATAATTGCGAATATACTCACTTTTGCATTCTATGTTGCCCTCAATATGTTAATTTGGGAAGTGCCATCATTAGGTAATCTTGTCAATTTCCGAGTTCTCGATGACGCTCTCGAAAATGGGTTATGGGATACACTTTGCCTAGTTTTTATCAACCCTCCTATAGCATTTCAGCTATGGTTCATTCGCGATCTTATGGTCGCAATGATTTGTTCTCCATTGTTGTATGCCATTATTAAATGGAGCGTTGCAGCAAAATGGAGAATAATATTGCTTTTTGCAATTATTCTAATCGCCCTTGCAATTCCATCTAAAGTTCCTTTACTATCTGCATTTATTTGGTTCACAGCAGGTGGTGTAGCAGCCATCGGAAAATATCCGATAGAATGTTCAGTTCCCAAAAGCTACATATATATTCTCAGTGTAATATACTTATTTATTCCCTTTGTCGGCCAATTCTATACATTAGCCCCATGGATTGGACATTATATACCTCTCGTGGGAATCCCGGCTATATGGGGAATCTATGATATAATAGCACACACATATGCCACTTACACAAACAACAGATTAACAACAGCATACTTTTCATATGCATTCTTCGTATATCTTTGCCACGAACCTTTACTTAATATTTTCAAAAAACTTCCACTATTAATTAGTCGTAGCGAAACAACCTTCATAGCCAGTTATATTCTTACCCCCATAATATTCTACATATTTGCTTGTTGTCTGGGTCGACTTATCAAAGCTCTTTCCCCAAAAATCTATTACGTCTATACAGGCGGAAGATAAATCCTAAAAAGAAACTTTCTCGACATGACAAACGAACAAAAAGATATGATTGCAACGTATATTACGGCATTCAAGAATTTTCTTACACGCCATATACTCCCCGACGTTGCAATCCGCGCCACGGTCTATCCGACAAACGACCAGGTGCTTCTGGTTATTACCCTCAACCGCAACAATCAGGGGGGAACGGAGTTCCGCCATGAGTGCGCCTCGACCGAAGAGGCTTTTCAGAAGGCCGGTGTAGATCCCGACCTGCTGCCGGAGTCGGACGAATACAGCCACAGAATCGGCGTAAGCGCTTCAAGCATTGTGAGCCTTAAAAGCTACGACCCTGCAAACTGGACCACCGACAGAGCCGATAAAGTGGTCAAGGCCATCGCAATATGATAAAATCCGCCAAGAAGCGAATGGAGCGTCCACGCTTTCGCCGCACCCCAAAATTAGCCGTTGACTGATGGGAATCACACCAAATAAAATTTCGGGGTCTCCTCAGGAACTGGCCGATTATTTCCGCTGCAGCGGCCAGACGGCGCCGAATCTGACCACTCCGAAGCTGTCGGATGCAATCAGCGGAAAATTAATCTGGATTATAGGCATCGCCACATGTGTACTTATGATTGCATTGGGTTTTATAGAACACCCGATTGCCTATAAAATACTTTTTGGAGTGACCATACTGGGTATAATCGGGGTGCTGATTCTCATTGTATGTAAATACGACAATCTCAAAACGCGGCTGCGGTCTTCCTCTTTCTGGCGGTTGCGTTCGCTTTGATTCTCGGCATTACCAAATTGCAGGCCATCAGCGATATAGCAATTCAGAAATTCACTGAGCAAAAACCGTAAAGCTAAATATGCCTGAAGTAGATTTATCGCAATATCGCAATGCACTCTCGCGCAAGCATCAGATTGTCAGGTTAATCTGGAGCTTTGTCTGGGGTGTGGGAGCCCGATGGATTCCTCGCTCGATGGCTTCGGGGTGGAAACGGGCGCTTCTGCGCATGTTCGGGGCAAAGATTCATCCTACAGCCATAGTATATTCATCAACCCGCATTTATTACCCGGCCAACCTTAAAATGGATGCATACAGCTGCCTGGCCTCGGAGGTGGACTGCTACAACGTTGCGCCAATAACTATTGGAGCAAATACCACCGTGAGTCAAGGAGCATTTTTATGCACGGCGTCACACGACGTTACAAATCCGCTTAATCCGCTGATTACCGCTCCGATTGTGATTGAAGATCAGGCATGGGTGGCGGCTGAAGCATTTGTAGGGATGGGGGTGACCATCGGGCAAGGGGCCGTGGTGGGCGCCCGCGCCGCCGTGTTCAAGGACGTTGAGCCATGGACGATTGTGGGCGGCAATCCTGCAAAACCGATAAAAGAACGAGTTCTGAGAGATGGTTGACGTTACGGTTATTATTCTTACGAAGAACGAGGAGCTGCACCTGGGGCGGTGCCTCGAAAGGCTGCGGGCGCTGGGGCCGCGGCGCGTGGTGGTGGTAGACTCGGAGTCGACCGATGCCACGGCGGATCTTGCGCGACGGGAGGGAGCGGAGGTGATTATCCACCCGTGGCCGGGAAATCAGGCGGCGCAGTTCAACTGGGCGCTCGATAATCTGCCTATCCTGACTGAGTGGGTGCTCCGACTTGACGCCGACGAGTATCTCTCGCCGGAACTGACGGAGGAGATCCGCGCGAAGCTGCCGGAGATGCCGGCTGACGTCAGCGCGCTGGTATTACCGCTGGGGCGCTATTTCCTGAACCGGCGTCTGCGCCATGGCATCGTCAACGGAATCGCAATGGTCAGGATGTTCCGCCGGGGCTGCTGCCGCTATGAGCAGCGCCTGATGGACGAGCATCTGCAGATACTGAGCGGACGGGCGCTGACGCTTACGCACCCGTTCTACGACCATTCGCTTCTGCCGCTCTCGGCATTCATCGCCAAGCACAACGGCTACGCCGACCGCGAGGCAGCGCTGTTGCTCGCCGAAAAATACCGGCCTCAGAGCGCAGATGCCGACAAGGCCGGGGCGCTGGCCGACACTGTCGCGACCAAGCGACGGCAGAAGTCGCGCTACGGGCGCATGCCGCTGTTCTGGCGGTCGACAGCCTATTTCCTATACCGCTACATTGTCCGACTGGGTTTCCTCGACGGGAAGGAGGGGTTTCTCTGGGACTTCCTGCAGGGATGGTGGTATCGCACGCTGGTGGATGCCAAGATTTTCGAGATAAAGAAGGCCTGTGGCAATGACCGCGAGAAAATCAGGCAACATCTGAGCGAGCACTACGGCATCAACCTCTGAGCGGTAAGCAGCCCGAAGGGGCGGCGATGGGTCTCACTGACACGCCCCAGGGAGAGAAAGGCGATGGATCGGAGGGGAAATCCGGTGCATCGCCTGAATTGTATAATTAGGGTGGCGGAAAACGTGGGGCCGAGGGAGGATGGTGGGGATTTGGGGGATTTTTCGTAACTTCGTGGATGATATGAAGCAAGGCTTACTATTTTGTGCCACGTGGATTGCCGGAGCGGGGGTGCTGGTGCGCCTCAGTTCGACGATGATGGGTTCGCCGTGGCTCACGGTGATTTCGGACTCGCTGATGATTCTCGGTGGCTTCGTGGCGGCGCTCATGGGGGTGTTTCCACTGATGGCTGCCGGCCACGACGGCCTTCAGCCTGCGGCGGCCGCAGGGATGCGCTCTGACCGGGGCAGATTGGGGCTGTGGCGCGTAGGGCCGTATAGGGTCGATGTGCCGCTGGCCGTATATCTGTGTGTGTGCGCGCTGTCGGTGGCGGTGTGTCGGCCTGACAGGTCGTTTATGGCGGTGCCGAAACTTGCGCTGTTCGTGCTGATGCTGGCGGCCATCGGGCCGCTGGTGGTCTCCGCGGGGCTGTGCGAGATGCGACAGAGGCTCTGGAGGCTGTTGCTCTGGGGACTTAGGGTAATCGTGTTGCTTTCGTTCATCGTATATGTGACGGCTGCCATAGTCGACGTGCATTCGCGGCTCTACGATTTCATTCCCTACGCCGACCGCGCCGGAATCACCAACGAGCGCATCATGCTGTCGGCCATCTCGGCGCTCGTGGCAGTAGACGCTCTCTGGAAGGCCACGCTCGCCGGAGGGACGGGCCGGCGCAGACGCATGTGGCTCATCGCGCTCGCCGCGGCGGCATTTCTTACGCTGATGCAGGCGGCCTCGCGTATGGCCCTGATCGGGTGCGTGGCAGCGATGCTCTATGTGGCCGTTGCCCACCGCCGCTACATCCTCGCCCACCGCAAGGCGCTCTTTATAGCCGTTGCCGGCGCAACGTTCATACTCATTCTGGGGGCGACGTTTTTCTCGCAGGCCATTCTGCAGAAACTATCCTGGGATTTCGAGGCGGGAAGCCTCTTCCGCTCGCGCAGCGAGCTATGGTCCGACCGCTGGGGCGAGTTTCTTGACAATCCGGTGCTCGGGCTGGGCTTTCATGCTTTCGACCGCTGCACGCTCCCTACTGCCGACCCCAACTGGACGCCCGCCGGCGGGGGGCCGCTGGAGCCGGGCTCGTCGTGGCTAACGCTGCTGTCGCAGACGGGGCTCATAGGCTTCGGAGCGTTCGCGCTATGGCTGGGCTCATGGCTGCTCCGCCAGATACGCCAACGCCACGGCTACACCATCGCCATGGCCATCATGCTGCTTATCACCGGCATATCGGAGGGGTGGCTCACCTATACCGGTGGCCTCGTATTCCTCTGCTTCTGGCTCAACGCCGCGGCTCCGGCCGAAAATCGATGATATTACCCCGACAATTTTCGCACAGTCCGGACCGGCAACCGAACACAGCGCCATTCAGATATAATCGGAGGCTCGCCCCGTCGCAGGGAGAGCCTCCGAATCAATTATTATCAAATCAACCTTATATAAGTCTGTCTTTTAATTTCGTTGGATATAAATCAATCTTTAAGTAACTGTTCAAAATTATTTTATACTTTCCTGATTTGATTATTTCAATATTTCCACGGTAAAATTTTCGCATCTTTTCCTCTCTTCATCAGTCGTGTAGACATCTACACTCCTTCTTCATCGAGAAAAATCTCCTGAAAATTTTCCTCCCGGAAATATCAAAATAATTTCGACCAGTTACTTAAATTTGGCTATGAGATAATTAGCTATTTCGCAATTTTTGTCGCTGTTGCCCTGAGGGAGGCGATGCACAGAAGCGCATCCACCCCCCTTGGGGGGAACAGTCGTCTGGTGTTGTAGTCGCGTAGGCTTCGACGCTTAGAGGTTGCGGACGGCGCCGGCGAAGAGGATGGTGCCGGTCGACACCTCGCGGATGAGTAATACCAGATTTGACAGTCAAATCAGCGCATATACCCGGTTAGTAATTATAGCATTTTTATGGTTTATTATTTAAATTGAGAAATAGCCTTGATAAGAAGAATCGTCGATTTTAATTTTGATGACGTAGTCTCCATGAAGCGAAGAGGTTGAAATTGCGTAAGGGTTAGTGTAATAGTAATATTCCCTATGTACGCATCTTCCATCCAGAGTTTGAAGTTCCACATATATCATCCCCGAAAAATCCTCTATGTCGAGATATAGCGTTCCATTTCCCACATAGCACACCATATAGAAGAAGTCATCCGAAGAATCATGCGGTCGTCCCCCGGTTTGCCTCAAAGGGATAGACGAATGACTTGCAGGGACATTGTCGGCTTGGCATTGGTGAGTAAAGCCAATGTTACAACTAAATAAACTGACAACGAATGCAATTAATGTTTTTCTTCTCATAGTCATGTTGGATTTTCACCTTCAAATTTATCATTCCATCACGACCATTTCCAAATTTTAACCACGTAAAAAATATATCATCAAGCCATTTCTCGATTTCTAAACTATTAATAATCAAGATGTTTAAAATTCATATTTCTTTTTCAATATATCATCTCCGATTTCGACAGTTCGCTATAAACCAGCTATTTAAATCGCAGATTTCTTTTAATCGCATCGTTATTTCCCCAATGCAGCAAGAAACCGTTCGCGATGTGGAACGTCGGAGGCTTCGATTTTTTCTCTAATTCGGCGTTTACGATTGTAAAAGTTTGCAACCTGCCAGTTCATTACCAGACAAATTGATTTTGCAGAAAACCCGGCGAAAAATAAAGTAAGAAGCGAAATATCTTTATCTGTCAAAGCGGGCAGACCCGTTCTGATGCCTGTCAAGATATTGTTATGGATTTTATCAACAACCTCTTCAATCATTTTCATGCTGTCCTTGTTCGACAATTTAAGGAGTTCATGCTCAAGATTCTTCAATACGGTGGCACGGGTCTGTACTTCAGCACCTTTCTTTTCAAAATACTCCTTACTTCACTACTGTCCACTAAAAATGGGACGTGGTTAAAAATTAAATA
>OLSM01002685.1_pt1 | contig 11069 bp, 10 predicted proteins | sample 1672721 | NCBI WGS metagenome assembly OLSM01 (sample SAMEA3136717, study PRJEB25190) | human gut metagenome | reverse complement strand
GTCTAGTAATCTAACGTTTTTTTTCTAAACCTGCATTTAGTCTAAAAATTTACGACTTTTTTATTATATTCTCATATATTTTTAACATTTAGTTTGCTTCGGCAAATTCTACTTCTAATGTACTAGTGAAAGTTTTATTTTCATTATGGTTTTGGTCAGCATTTGTATCAACATATGTAATTTCTAAATTATAGTTATATGTGGTTTCAGCACTTGCAGTTTTTGTTTCCTTTAATAAGGTAACTTTACCACTTGCTTCTGTTAAATCACCACTAGCTAATTCATTTGTTCCATCTGTTAAGCGATACGTTACTTCATTTGCATTTACTGTACACATATTATCTGCTATTTGAGAAGCACATTTTTCAAAAGTGTTTGCACTGATGTTTAAAACTATAGCATAAGTAACTGTATTTTCATTATCAGTTGGTGTTACTTTAACAGAAAAATCTTTGTTTGCACTTGTACCAGGAACAGCATTTTCTAAATTTAGAGCAGTACTTCCTGCATCATAACTTACTTTTATCAATTCAGTTGTTTTTCCCTCTACTTTACTTCCTGTACCAGTAATGGCTATACTACTAGTAAAATAAGCAAAAGATACACCTATCACCATTAAACTTACACATAAGACAATTGCTAATATTATATTTTTCTTTCCTATACTCATTATTAAGACCTCCATATTATGTCTTAATCTTATCAAATTATGAGATTTTTTTCAATATATTTTCTTGTATTTACTATTTTTTTGCAAAAAAAATCTATCTTAATGATAGATTTTAGGTTTTCAATAGTTTTGTTTAATTAAGCTCCAGCTTTAATAACTGAACTAGCTCCATCAACAGTTGTTAATTTAGCTGTAATTGTTTTTCCTTGGTCAGCATCTTGAGCTGTACTAGCATTGTTTGGATATTCAACAACTAAGTAATAATAAGTAGTTGCTGAAGCTCCAGCAGTTGGTTCTAGTATTTCGTCTTCTACTTTAATAGTTGCAGTTCCTGGAGTTGTTAAGCCTTCACCTGTTGCAGCTGGTACTGTACCATTTTTAATAGCACTTGAAGTAGTAGCAATACCAGAATCTAACTCACAACCTTCATACCAATATCTAGTAGTTCCATTAGCTTGAGTTTGTTCTTTTCTTTCACAACTTCCTGCTGTAATAGGGTCATCAATTGCTGCTGGCACTTCATACACATACCACTTTAATTCTGTACCAGTATTGTTAGTAATAGTACCGTTTAAATCAAAAGTAGTAGTGTAATTATTATTATCGTCACTATTAGCTGCTGCAACAGAAGCACCTGCTACAACATATCCACCTGGATAAGCCATATCAGCATCACCATCAGTAGCAGTCATTGTAAGTTGAACTCCACCTACACTTGTTGCTGTACCAGTTTGAGCAGTACCATCATTCTCATCTCCTACAGTTGTAGCTGTGAAGTATGCAAATGTTGCTCCCACTACTGCTACTAATAAAGTAGCTACAGCGATTACTGTCAAAAGAATTGTGTTCTTTTTTTCCATAACTATTGTCTTACCTCCTTTACTGTAAAAATCATATCAAATTATTTGTATTATTTCAACACTTTTTTCACAATTTCTTCAAAAAATTTTTATTTTACTTATTTTTTAACGTTAAAGATACCCTTTTTTTATCTTTATCAATGTCAAGAACTCGACATTTTACAATATCACCAACACTTAATACTTCACTTGGATGTTTGATATATTTGTCAGTAATTTCTGAAATATGAACTAATGCATCATTTTTAAGGCCGATGTCAATAAATGCTCCAAAATCGATTACATTTCTTACTGTTCCTTGTAATTCCATACCAATTGTTAAATCATCAATTGTTAAAATATCACTCTTTAAAATAGGAGCGGTTAGCTCATCTCTTGGATCTCTAAGAGGTGATATTAATGATTTTATAATATCTTCTAGTGTATAGATATCAGTATTCAATTCTTTTGATTGCTCTTCTAAATTTATATCTTTTAGTACTTTTTTTATCTTTTCTGTTCCAATATCTTCTTCATTTAAGTTAAATCTTTTTAGGAGATCTTTGGTGATGTTATAACTTTCCGGATGAATAGATGTTTTATCTAGGATATTTTTCCCTTCTGGTATTCTTAAAAATCCAATTGCCTGTTCATAGACTTTGGCACTAAATATTTTAGATAACTCACTTCTAGTTAAAATTCTTCCTACTTTTGCCTTATAATCGTATAGTTTATCAATCATTTTTTTATTTAATCCAGATATATATGATAGTAATTCTCTTGATGCTGTATTTACATTCACGCCAACACTATTTACAGCAGTTGAAACAACAAATTCTAATTCACTATCCAATTTTTTAGGAGTAACATCATGTTGATACATTCCAACACCGATACTTTTGGGATCAATTTTTACTAATTCACTTAGCGGATCGATAAGACGTCTTGCTATGGATACAGCACTGCGTTCTTCAACATGTAAGTCAGGAAATTCCTGTTGTGCTAATTTTGATGCTGAATAAACACTTGCACCAGCTTCATTGACAATGATATAGGATACTTTTCTTTTTGCTTCTTTTATCACATTCGCTACAAACGCTTCACTTTCTCTTGATGCTGTTCCATTTCCAATGGCAATGATATCAATATTATACTTTTCAATTAAATCTAGCATTTTCTTTTTTGATCCTTCAACATCATTTTTTGGTTCATGAGGATAAATCACATCAATATGAAGTAGTTCTCCGGTCGAAGAAATAACAGCTAATTTGCAACCCGTTCTAAATGCGGGATCAAATCCTAGAACTGTTTTACTTTTAATTGGTGGTTGCATCAAAAGATTTTTTAAATTGATACCAAAGTTTTTGATTGCCACTTCTTCGGCTTTTTCTGTTAGATCTGCTCTAATTTCTCTTTCTACACTTGGCAGAATTAGTCTTTTTAAAGCATCATTGATACTTAATTTTAATAATTTGGTTGTTTCAGGATTATTTTTATGAATTAGTTTACTTTCTAAAAATGTCTCTACTTTTTCCATTGGAGCATCTACATCTACTTTTAATATTCCTTCTTTTTCCCCACGATTTAGCGCTAGTAATTGATGTGGTTTTACCCAAGATACTTTTATTTCATAGTTATAATAAATTTCATAGGTTCCTGCTTCATCTGTAGCATTTTTCTTTTTGCTTGATTTTAAAATACCATTTCTATATAAATAATTTCTTATGTATTTTCGAAAATTAGCATTATCAGAGATATTTTCAGCGACAATAAAGCACGCTTGTTCTAAGGCAAATTCGATTGTTGGTACTTTGTCACTCACATACTTCTTTGCAACTTCTAAAATATCTCTATTTTCCCTAAATATTTCCTTAGCAAGTGGCTCCAAACCTAGTTTGATTGCTTCCGTTGCTTTTGTTTTTTTCTTTTCTTTAAATGGTCGATATAAATCTTCAACATCAACTAGTTTTTCCGCATTTAGAATACTTGTTTTTAATTCATCAGTAAGCATTCCTTTTTCATCAATTAAACGAATCACATCTTCTTTTCTTTTTTGTAAGTTTACGCCATAAGTATAAACTTCATTAATTTTATTAATTTCATTTTCATCTAAAGCGCCTGTTGCTTCTTTTCGGTATCTAGCTATAAAAGGAATGGTTGCTCCTTCACTTAGAAGATTTAGGGTATTTTTTACTTGATATTCTTTAATATTTAATTCGTTACATATATTTTTGATAATTGTATCATTCATAATTTAGCCTCCGGATTTAACTATAGCATATTTTGAATTTGAAAACAATAAAATCTTTTATAGAAATGGAGCTAAACTAAACTGTAATTTTTTAAATGGCAATTCCTTTATTATTATGTTTTGAAGTTTTTTATTCAAAATTTATAGAAATTTTAAAATTTACTAATTGATTAATTTCTACATACAAATTTTCAATTTAAGTACGCAAATTAATAATTTCATATCTAAATTTATCAATTTGCATTGAGAAAGCTTATCATTTGGTGATTTGACTTCTTTATTTTATTTTGCTATAGTGCAGAAGAAAGGGAAAAATATGAAATTAAAGTACTCACTTACCGATGATATTTGTTTTAAATATGTTTTTAGAAATGAAAAAATTTTAACTAGTTTATTAAATTCTTTTTTCTCCTATATTCATGCAGATAAAAGCGTAGTAGAAATAGAGGTAACTACGCAAAAAGAAATGATAGGTAGTAAAAGAGAAAATAAAGCTTTTTATGGCGATATTTTAGCATATTTAGACACCAACGAGATCGTATCGATTGAAATGTACAAAAAAGTTTACAAGTAGAGAGTATAAAAAGAGCATTTCTTATTTAGCTAGAACTTTTTCAGATCAATTAAAAGAAGGTGAAGATTATAAAGATGCTAGAAAAGTGATTAGTCTTAATTTTATGAGTGGAAATTATCATTTACAAAATGTTCATTTAGTAAATGATTATGGTTTTGTTAACAAAGTAAGTAAAGAAGGATTGCAGGATGAACTATTGGAGATGTACTTAGTAAGGCTTGACTTAGTCAAGGAAAAAGTATACAATAAAGATGAAACAGTGCTTGAAAAATGGATTAGATTTATGAAAACAGATGATTTGGATGAAATGGAAAAGATAGCGAAAGGAGATCAAGAAATGGAACAAGCATTAAAGTTTATGAAGCGATTTGTAAATGATGAAGAAGTACAAAAAATTTATGGTAGAATGGCTTATGAGCGATTTGAAGGACGAGATGAAGGAATCGAAATTGGAAGAGAGACTGCTAATATAGAGACAGCTAAAAATATGCTAAAAAAAGGATATGCAGTAAAAGAAATAGCAGATATTACAAATTTATCGATTCAAGAAATCGAAAGCTTAAAATCTAATAAAGAGAATTAAATCTTCTTGTTTTTTATTTATTCATGGTGATAAATTGTTATTAAGGGCTATTTATTTTATTCTTATGATATAGAGTTTTCAGTATTTGTATGTTATACTTTTATTATAGGGATTAGATCTTTTCACACGAATAAGAAGTTCCCTCACCATTCTTAACAATTTAATTCCTTGATTCATCTAAACATATAATAATGACGTTTCTAGTCTTGTATTTGAAACTATGGCATTATTTATGTCCGGTTTTATCCGGACTTTTTTATTTTTAAGTTGATTTATGGGAAGTTTCTCCTTATAATAGGTTTTATAGGGATTGGGTGAGGTTAATGATTCATAGTGAAGTTATGCTTCTAGAAATCATGAAGTTATATGTAAAAACGACAAAAGAAGAGTCGTTAGAACTTGAAAAATTGAAAAAGGCTTTTTATACTTTGGAGGAATTAATTGGGAATCGATTAGGAATTCAAGTTGATTATGTCTTTGATGAGGAATTAGAAAAATTAGAAACTTGGAGTGAAGGTATTTTTGAAATAGATGATGATTTTATTATTTTTGATGAGAATTCATTATTGTTACTAGAAAATCAAGTGTATTTAAGTTTAGCAGAAGAAGATCTAAACTATGATCAATATTTACCAGACTTTATTCACAATATTTGTCTTTATAAAGATTTGGACATTATCCCACCAATTGAGGAATTTCAAAACATTTTAGATATTTGTTTTAGTATTATGCAGGATTATCAGTTATTAGCATTGCAAGAAGTAAACAAAGGAACTGTTCATAAGCGTTTACTTGATATTATTAAAGCTTTGGTCGATCAATATAAAGAATATTATGCTAATTATCAATATGAAGATATTGATAAAATAAAAGCTGTATTAGCTCATTTCAATGATTTATATTTGTTAGATGATGAACATGATTTTATTAATTCTAGTTGGTATATTATTTTATTTTCACGAGATAAGAAACAACTGTATTCTTTAACGTATGAGCGATTATTGCATTCGGTTAGTGAAGAAGAGGAAGATTATGAGGAATTTGATGAAGAAGAGGAAGAAGAAATAGAAGAAATACCTAGCGAAGTTACTTATTTAGATAACGAAATTGATTTCTTTATTTCTTATTTTACGATTTTATTTAATCATTACATTCAAGAAATAGAAAATAAAAAGGCTAAAGTTATTCTTACTATTAAGAAATATTTATTAATTGCAACACAGCCTGCTTTAGAAGATTATTTTTTAAATGAAAAAACTCTTGATTCTCTTCCTCTTCCAGAGTTAAAGCCGGAGTGGATTTGTGATAGTCTATTTTCTGCCCTTTATTTAACCACTCTTGAATGTACTCGTACTTTTAAGCACTCCGATTCTACTCTTACTAGTGGGGAATATGCAGATATGGTTATTGGAGCTATATTTATTCGGTCATTTTTAGATCTATCTGTTAATCAAGAGCAACTTCTAGATGTCAGAAAAAGAATTTGTAATTCAGAATTTTATAAAAATATAGATTATCAGATTGCTACCGACATTATTGATGAAATTATTTTTAAAGAACGAGGAATGGAGAGAAAAAGAAAATAGAAAAGAGAGGGACTTGTTAAAATCCTAAGATTGTGGTAAACTATACTAGTTTTGTGAAATGAAAGGAGCGATATTATGGAAAAAATCATAAATATTGCTGTGGTCGCCCATGTTGATGCTGGCAAAAGTACACTTGTCGATGCCTTACTTGAACAAAATGGAGTATTTGATTCTCATGAGATTGTTCAAGAACGAGTTATGGATTCTAATGATCTTGAAAAAGAAAGAGGTATTACCATTTATTCAAAGAATTGTGCAATACGTTATAAAGATTATAAAATAAATATTGTTGATACTCCAGGACATGCTGATTTTTCGTCAGAAGTAGAACGAATTATGAGAACAGTTGATACCGTAATTTTACTTGTTGATTCAGCTGAAGGTCCTATGCCTCAAACTCGTTTTGTTTTAAGTAAAGCGTTAGAACAAAATTTAAAACCAATTTTATTTATTAATAAAATTGATAAGAAAGATGCAAGGCCTTTAGAGGTTGTTGATATGACGTTTAATTTATTTATGGAATTAAATGCCACTGATGAACAGCTTGATTTCCCTATTGTTTATGGAATTGCTAAAAATGGAATTGCTAAACTTTCTTTAGAAGAGGAAAGTAATAGTATTGAGCCTTTACTTGAAACTATTTTGAATCAAGTAGAGCCATTTAAAGGAAATGAAAATGATCCTTTGCAACTTCAAATTTCAAACTTAGATTATGACGATTATATTGGTAGACTTGGTATTGGAAGAATTAATAAGGGAAAAATTAAAAGTGGCGAAGTTGTAACTTTAATTAAGAATGATGGTAAAGAAGAGTCATTTAGAATTAGTAAATTATTTGTTAATGAAGGAATTAAAAGAGTAGAAAAAGAAGTTGCTTATTTTGGTGATATTGTAACGATAGCTGGATGCACAGATATTTCTATTGGAGATACTATTTGTGAGAAAGGAATAAATGATCCACTTCCTCCTATTCACATTGAAAAACCTACTTTATCAATGAACTTTTTAGTTAATTCTTCTCCTTTTGCAGGTAGAAGTGGTAAATTTTTAACATCACGTCATATTAGAGAAAGATTAGAGCGTGAGCTTCAAACGAATGTAGGTTTAGTCGTTGAAGAATTAGAAGGTGCAGATGGCTTTAAGGTAAGTGGTCGTGGCGAACTTCATTTATCTATTTTACTTGAAAATATGCGTAGAGAAGGTTATGAGTTATCTGTTTCTAAACCAGAAGTATTATTTGAGGAAAGAGACGGCAAGAAATATGAACCTTTTGAAAAAGTTATTATTAATGTTCCAAGTGATTATTCTGGTACAGTAATTAATGATTTACAAGAAAGAAAAGCAACATTAGAAGTAATTACTAATAATGAAGAAAATAATTATGTGCATTTAGAGTTTAGCGCTCCTACTCGTGGTTTAATTGGATATCGTAGTGCTTTTATTACCAATACAAAAGGTGAAGGAGTTATGGTTCGTAGTTTTTCTGAATATAAGCCTTATGTTGGACCAATTGCAAGAAGAAAAAATGGTGTTTTAGTTTCTATGGAAAACGGGAAAGCTTTGGGATATTCTTTATGGAATTTAGAAGATCGTGGTACTCTTATTATTGAACCAGCTACCGAAGTGTATGTTGGCATGATTGTGGGTATTCATAATCGAGATAATGATTTAGATGTTAATCCTTGTAAAAATAAAAATTTAACAAATACTCGAGCTAGTGGTAGTGATGAGGCAATTAACTTAACTAAGCCTAAGAAATTTACACTAGAAGAAGCATTAGAATTTATTGAAGACGATGAATTAGTCGAAGTTACTCCTACAGATATTCGTCTTCGTAAAAAAATACTTGATCCAAAAGATCGTTTTAGAGGTAACCGTTAAGAATAACGAAAATGTTATTCTTTTTTTGTGTAACAAAAAGAATGATTCTTCATCATTCTTATCTTAAACATACGCCGTTTTTACAAATATTATTGGTTATGAATTGTCTAGATCCATCGCTTCTTAAAATGTATTCTGCTTTTAGAACTACATAAGGGTTATCACTATCCACAATACCTACAGATATTGTAATTTGATATCCTACTAATCCAGTTCCACTTGTGTTTCGTATTTTTTGGCGATTTACATTATGACTGAAGTTATCACCAGTTATTCTTAATCCTAACGAACTTAGATCATTAACTAATTTTGAATAATCTGATGTTGATAGACTTTCATTTGGATTTGAATTTGGATTAATAGCACAGTTATTTCTTGTTAGGTTTACAGACAATATGTAATTTGTATTGTAAGTTGTATTTCCATATGTGCAACTAGTTGTACTACCGGCACTTACTATTACTTCTACACTTGCAGATTTTCCACCGGCTGTTGCGGTAATTGTTACTGTACCAGCGCTTACACCAGTAATATTTCCGTTTGATACAGTTGCAATATTATTATTAGAGCTCTCCCAAGTAACCGTTCTATTCGTTGCATTTGATGGAGAAACACGAGCTGTTACGGTTTTAGTTTGACCAATATTTAAATAAATGGTTTTAAAGTTTAAAGAAATACTTGATACATTAATTGGTCCACCGGAACCTCCACCATTTCCACCTTGTCCGCCTTCTTCAGAAATTTCTTCCCATCTAGCGGTTAATGTAATATCACTTGTAATCTTGGTATTAAAATCAAATTCTTCATTGTTTAGATACCATCCTACAAACGTATAACCATCTCTTGTTGGATCATTTGGTTCAATTACACTTCCATTTTCAGCTACTCTTCTACTTTTTACTTCTGAGCCTCCATTTGAATCAAAGGTTACAGTATATAATTCTCCTTCTGCTTCTAAAATTGTTAACGTCGCTTCGATTGGTTCGGTTGTATTTCCATAATCATCAGTTGCTATTAATTTGATAGTATGTTTTCCCACTTCGGTGATATTAGAATAATCTATTTCATTTCCTTCTTCATCTATATCTCCAGTGTAATAAACAATATTGCATTCGCTCGTTACATCAAAACAAGTACTTACAAAATCACTTAATTCATATGTATCTCCATCATAAATTTCCACATTTTGGAGTGTTAGTAATGGAGAACTTGTATCTTCAACAATTAAATTTACCGTATATTCTTCTCCTTGAAGAGCAATGGTAACACCATAAGTTGCTGGGGTAATTAAATAATTTTCTACGCAGTCATAATCTTCAAAATTAGGTTCTTCTGCACTATAAATCTCATTAATCTCTTCTTCTGTACATAAGGAAGTATCATAGCTTAATTCAAATTCATCTGGATAAGTAATTGTTATTTCACTTATATCGATATTTTCTAAGATATTAAAATAATCTGTTACCTCTGGAAGCGTAGATCCTGATTCTATCCTTAGTTCATTTTTCAATTCAAAATTAGGAATTGCTGGTTCTACTGGTTCTGGGCCATTATTTCGAGTAGCTAATATCACAATGATCACAATCACAATTAATACTAAAACTGATAGACCAATTATTAACCATTTTAATCTTCCTTTTTTAGCATACTTTTTTATATAATTTTCATCAAATATAAATCTTTTTTTCAAGGTTATCCCCGTCCTTATTATATTACTATTTAATATTATCATGTTTTTGTAAAAATTGCTAGATATTATTACATAGAAAAAGGGATATTAGTATCCCATTACCATTTCTAGTGTTTCATCATTCTCTATAAATTCTTTGGTCTCAATAATTTCATATTCATTTTTGGTATTTCTTACTACAATATTTTTTATACCAGCATTAATAATCATTCTCTTACACATTGCACAAGGTCTCGCATGAGAAACATATTCTCCATTTGATGCCTCAATTCCCACCATGTAAAGTGTAGAATCTATACAATCTTTACGAGGAGCACTTATAATTGCGTTTGCCTCAGCATGGACACTTCTACACATTTCATAACGTTCTCCTCTAGGGATTTGCATTTTTTCTCGCATGCAATAGTTAAGATCAATGCAATTTTTTCTTCCTCTTGGAGCACCATTATAACCAGTTGCTATAATTTCGTCATTTTTAACAATAACGGCACCCCATTTTCTTCGTAAACAAGTTGATCTTTCTAGTGCTACTTCTGCCATATCTAAATAATAATTAATTTTATCTACTCTATTCATAATTCACTTCCCTAATTTTATTGTATCAAATTTTCTTTTTGGTAGCAATAATAAAGTATTGCATTATTTTTTGCATTACCTTTTTTAATGTATAATTCATTATTAAATTACTATACAATATAATTTAGAAAGAGGTTGAGTCAATATGGCATTTAATTTAAATATAGAGAGAAAAGAATCCATTAATAAATGTGTGCGATTTCCAATTCCACTAATGAATAAAATTGAAAACGTTTTAAAAGATTATGATATTTCCTTTTCTAAGTTTGTGATTCAAGCTTGTGAATATGCTTTAGAAGAATTAGAAACTGATGAAAAGAATAAAGTTAAAAATTAGCAACAAATCGTTGCTTTTTTTATAGAAAAGTTGTGTTAAACATTATGACTGATTAAGATATTCAGCATAAGCAATATTCAAG
>OLSM01002684.1_pt1 | contig 11070 bp, 8 predicted proteins | sample 1672721 | NCBI WGS metagenome assembly OLSM01 (sample SAMEA3136717, study PRJEB25190) | human gut metagenome | reverse complement strand
AAATCCCACACCACGATAATGTGATGTGAGATTTTTCTTAACTTAATGCCATTGAGCAAAAACTGCGAGGCTTTTTCTTGACTCTCACACGGTGTCAGGGTCTACAGTAGATATACCAAACAGAAAATGGAGGATATAAACATGACAACTTACAAGGTAAATACGATTGGCAGGATCTGTAACAACGAAAGCGGCGCCATCATCCAGCTGGAGCCTGAATATATCCCTGCACTGACTGCGCTGGATGGCTTCAGCCACCTCAATGTACTGTGGTGGTTCAGCGACTTCGACACCCAAGAGGCCCGCTCCGTTCTTGAAGCGCCCAAGCCTTATAAACAGGCGCCTGAGACCATGGGCATCTTCGCTACCAGGTCGCCAGTCCGCCCCAATCCGATCGCGCTTACTACCGTGGAGATCATTGACATCGACTCTGAAAATGGACGCATCCATATCGCCTATATTGACGCAAATGATGGCAGCCCGCTCCTCGATCTTAAGCCATACACGCCTAGCCTTGACAGGGTGGAAAGGCCGGAGGTTCCCGGCTGGTGCGGCCATTGGCCAAAGAGTCTGGAAGAATCCGCGGACTTTGCCTGGGAGAATGAATTTAATTTCTAGGGCTGCATTTAATTCTAAAGAAAACCTTATGTCTTCCTGAACATTCTGTGATATCCCTTGAGTCTTTCCGATAAACATAATAAAATAGAAAGCGTTTCACAAGGAGGGATAACATGAGTATGAATAAGAAAGACTTTTTTGATGACGATTTCGAGGTCATCTACGAAGGCGATCTTCCCGATCTGCCCGAAGATGACAATGATGATTATGAGGACGTGCTTCAGAAGCTTGCTGATCTGGATAAAGAATATGAAACCTCTTATCATAGCCGGAAGGCCCGCGGAAATAAGCGTCATGAACGATTTAGCGATCATGACAAAGATTATGATAGCGATTATGACTACGATGACGCTGACTATGATGACGGCTATGACTATGATGACGACGACTATGACGACTATGACTATGATGACGACTATGATGATGACGACTGTGACTATGATGATGACGACTATGATGACTCCAGACGGAGATCTAAGAAAGGCAAGCGCGCCGAAAGCAAACAGAAGAAAAAGAAAAGAAGAAAGATGCCAAACCTCCTTTCTCCGGTGTCCAAGACTGCCAAGGCCGGAGGCAAGGCGGCCTTTAAGATCGCCAATCTAATTCTGCGTGCCGCGACTCTGATACTCATTGCCATTATTTTCTGCCTGCTGGCTGTCAACTTCTGGAAGAACTACGGCGCGTTTGGAAGCATTGCCACTGCCGTGGCAGAGAAGAATTATGCCTTGGCTGCGTATGCGGCTGTGGCTGTATTCCTACTGCTCTTTGAACTGATCACCTTCTTCCGGGTATTGTCCGGAAGCAAGAAAAGCGGCCGCAAGGGCCGCTACGTGGACACAGGCAGAGGCCTGTTCTCATTCCTGCTTATTTATGCTGGTTCCTTGCTGTCCGCCTTATTCTACGGACTGATCCCGGCCTCGCCGCAGCCTCTTGCCGGCGTTTCGGGCGCGCTGCTGGTATATGGCTCGCTTCGTTCTACCTTATTTGCCTTATGCGTTGCCGGAGTCATCAGCTGCCTGATCCGCAAGTTTGCCATCCGGTAAGCCCGCACTCTCTGGCTTAGCATTCCCAGACTTAGCGATCTCAGACCTTTCGTCTTCTTCCTCCGCCTGTTCCAGGAAATCCGCGTCTTTGGATTTCAGGCGGGGGATAAATCTTCTGGCAAACCGCCCTTTCCCCCTATTTTTCACATAGAAATATCCAATCACGGAAAACACCACGGCACCAATGAAGTTTACGAAGAGATCCTTCATGGTATCCAGAAGGCCAATATCCAGATACCCTCCCAGGCCCAGGCTTTCGCCGTTCACCGTCACATCCCTGATGTTTCCAATTCCCACCGCAATGTTGCTGTTAGTAGGATCCAGCATGACTGAATGGATGCTATGTACAATGGTGTCCTTCTGCATGTCCAGATTAAATATCTGATCCATCGCGCACTCAAAAAATTCCCATATTACGCCAATGGTCATGGAAAAGCAGAATGCAACGATTGCCACGAATACCGGAGAGAGCTGGATAGAGAATTTCTTGCTGCGGTTAAGAATGTCAACCAGCGCGAACCCGATAGCCGCCATCAGGAAGCCATTTATCGTATGCAGTACCGTATCCCAGAAAGCAAACTTAATATAATACGACTGGATTTCTCCCAGTATCTCCGCCGCAAATATGAAGATCAGTATCGTTATCTCCAGAGCAGTGGGAAGTTCTATCTTCAAGTTGATCTGTACCAGGCTTGGCATGATCAGCAATATCAATGTAAGTATGCATAGGAACACGTTTTCATAATTTCGGTTAAATATCTGGAGTATCATCATCAGGATGACCAGCATCCGCAGCACTACATATACGACAAAGGAACTCTTATGCTCCCTCAGTTCCATATGCAGCGCCTTGTTCATTACCTTTAATCTCTTTTTTATCTTCATCTTCTATCCTCGTATCCCGGATCGCTAGTTCAGGAAGTTGTCTATGATGATTCCTTCTGCCTCTTCTGCTGTCATTCCGAGCGTACGCAGTTTTACTAACTGTTCGTCATTAATCCTGCCAATCGCCGCTTCATGGATGATCGCCGCATCCAGATGCCGCGCATTGATCTCTGGTATGGATGCTACTTCCGCATGATCCATAATGATGGAATCACACTGCACATGGGCATGGCATTTGGCATTTCCTACTGCCTTCGGATGGAATACCTGCCTGGACTGTCCTTTCGCCACTGAGCGGGAGATGATCTGGGCGGAACTTCCGTCCCCGTTCATCTGTATCTCCATATTGGATTCTGCGTTCTGGCTGTCATGAGTCATCAGTTTCTCAATCACGTAGAGTTTGGAGTCTGCCCCCATTTCTACTTCCGTCTCCCGGACCGTGGAGTCAACGCCCTTAATCTGGACAGTGTCCAGCGTAAATACAGCGTCTTCCTCCAGATAGATCTTTGTGACCGGATTCAGCACCCGGGCCCCGGAGCCTTCTCCCTCGCCATAATGCTTCTCTTCGTACCGGACATTCGCTCCCTTCCCCACATGGAAGGAATGGATTCCGTCATGTCTGCTTTCATTGCAGCCACTGTTGTGGATGCCGCATCCTGCGACAATCGTCACGTCTGCGCCAGCATCAATGTAGAAATCATTATAGACTTCATCTTTCATGCCAGAGGCATCTACCACTACCGGAATGTGCACCTGTTCCCCTCTGGTATTCCCATCAATGTAAATATCGATTCCAGGCTTATCTTCCTTTTTTTTGATCTTAATATGCTCGCTGTCACCATGACACAGGGCAACACCATTATGGCGCAGGTTGTATGCGCCCTTCTGCTGGAATCCTGATCCGTCTATCTGCTGCAATATCTTCTCTGTAATCTTATCTAATAATGCCATTTTAAAATGCTCCTCTCCTATTCTAACTCCATGCAGGCGCAGCTATCGCCCTTATCAAGCAATGTGGGCAGGATCTCGTCTTTTGGACCGATCGCCCCAATCTTTCCGTCTTCTATTAACATGATCCGGTCAGCCATCTGAATAATCCGCTCCTGATGGGAGATGAGGATCAGGCTCTGTTCCTTCTTATTATGAATCTTCTCAAACTGCTGGATCAGCATGGAGAAGCTCCAAAGGTCGATTCCCGCCTCCGGCTCGTCAAATATACATAATTTGTGCGGCTTTGCCAGAACGGTGGCAATCTCAAGGCGCTTCATCTCGCCTCCGGACAAGGTTGCGTCAACTTCCCTCTTGATATACTCTTTTGCGCACAGCCCTACTCCACTGAGCATCTTGCAGCATTCAGGCTCGGACAGTTCCCGGCCGGCTGCCAGGGAAAGCAGCCTGTCTACCGTCATTCCCTTGAATCTTGGCGGCTGCTGGAATGCAAAGCCGATCCCGGCATTGGCCCTGTGGTTGATGTCGTAAGAAGTAATATCTTCCCCATCCAGCAAGATCTGTCCATCATCTGCCTCTTCAATCCCCATCAGTACCTTTGCAAGAGAAGACTTGCCTCCGCCATTGGGTCCGGTAATAACAAGCATCTCGCCCTCGCCAACTTGGAAGCTGATGTCTTTCACAATACTTCTTTCTATTCCATTTTCATTCACCTTGAATGTCAGATTCTTCACTTCAAGCATGTCAGATACGCTCCTTTTTTCTAATTGTAGTTATCTATTATTAACACATATGGTACATTATAATCTTTTTTCACGTTTGACGCAACAATCTGGGGCAGGACATTTTCATGCCCTGCCCCGGTTATCTTCCTTCGCTTATCATTGCCAGCACCACGAACCTTTTTCCCTTGTCTTCCGTGTGGAATGCCCCGTCATATTTCTGGATGATATCCCTTACTACCTTAAGTCCGACTCCATGAATCCCCTTATCCTCTTTCAGGGTCAGAAAATTGTATCTCTTGGGATGTTCATTGGGCGGCTTTGAATTCTCTATGCGCAGAATCCAGAAGTTTGCCTCTTTCCACATTTTCACGGATATGTATCTCTCCCTTTTGCACCGCAGGCAGGACTCCATGGCATTGTCCAGAAGATTGCCGTACAGTTCCACCAGATCCATAGCATTCATATCGGGACTATACCCCGCCAGTATCTTCACTTCCGTCTCAATTCCATGTTCTTTGTACTGTCCCAGCTTGCTGGCAAGCATTGCATCCAGTGCAGCGTTTCCCGTATACGCCTTGTCCAGATAACTGTCGCATATTTTCAATATCTCGCCGCATGTCAGCTTCTTTTCCTTGTCCGCCTGGGCATATAGTTCCTCCCGCATTTCATTGATCTTTCTCTCATTTTCCTCGTTTTCCCGGGACCGCTTCTGAATGCCCCTGCATAACTTTTTCTGCTTTCCCAGAGCCGTAGCAAGAAAGGCGCAATATCCCAGGATTCCTCCTCCCAAGACTCCCAGGAGAAACTTGCCGTAAAAAATACACAGCACGATCACGCCGCTCCCCAGTACGCTGATGATACGCCATATGATATTATCCGTCCTTTGAGGCGCATCTTCCCCTTCTTCCTCACTCTCCTCTTCTTCCGGCGCGGCTATGCTGATCCTCTGGTAGTATTCTTCCAGAAGCTTCCTATATGCCGCCTTCTCCTTCCGTTTATTCTGTGCTTCCAGACTGGCAAGAACCATAAGGTGGTTGCTGAGGTCATGCCTTAATTTTAAGACCTCTTTCTGCTTTTGATAGACCTTTTCACTCTCCCTGTATTTTTGAAATAGCCTTTTCTGCAGACTCCTATTCTTCTCTTCCCGCAGCACTCTCCTGGTATTAACAGCAGCAAAAGCGATCCCCGCCAGAGCAAAGAGCATGCAAAGGCTCATTCTTTCAATGCATCCTTCAATCCATCCCAGATCTGATGCGACCGCAGAGCATATCTCTCCGCAGAGTTCAAAATACAGAATAACTTCTAATTCCAGCAGATCCAGCTTCTCGTCAAGCGTCCCTGTATACAGGATCCAGGCAGCAAACATGCATATGCCCAGGAACAGAATTGATATCAGCTTCTCTCCCGTCTCCCTGGCAAGTCCCGCGGCAAGACACTGTCCTTCCCACATCCCGATCGTGTCCGCAAATATGACTGACTGACGCAAAAAATCCTGGACATAATACCGGAACCACGCCAGGATAATCAGCAAATACGCCATGTGCAGGACAATCCTACTCCGGTAGTATTGCATTTCTGTTATACTTGGCATCTCACACGCCAGCAGCGCATAAGAAAGCGTTATAAGGATGAAGCATCCAAACGCCGCCTGCTTTCCCTCCTCTCTCACCTGCATGCATCCGGACATAAATAAAGCGAGTACGCTGCTTGCCACAAATATTTCTACAATTGTGTATACATTCAATCTTCTTCACCGCAGAACTTCAGAAAAGCCTCTTTTGCCTTCCTGTATTTGGGACGGCTGACAGGAACGATTCTCCCATCGCACAATTCGATCCCTTCTGACGAGAAATATTTGATCTTATTCATATTCACAGCATAACTTTTATGAGAACGCAAGAATACCAGCGATACTTTCTTAAGGAAATTGTCCAGTTTCTCATATACCTGCAAAGATTCATTTCGGAAATGTATATTCAATATCCTCTTGTTGCTTTCAACATAGTATATATCATCCACGCGGATACGCAATATCTTGCTTCGGATCGTCAAGGTAACGCAATCCTGTTCTCCTTCTTTTAATTTCCTGATCGCCTTGCCCAAAGCGGCATCCAGCTTATCCTGACTAATAGGCTTGACCAGAAAAGCGGCCGGATTAGCTCCAAAGATATTCTCTGCCTGCTCCAGATACCCCGTAAAGAAAATAACCTGGGTATCCGGATATTGATCCTGTATTCTGCGCGCAAGACTAATGCCGTTCTCCTGTTCAAGCAAAATATCCATCAGGATAATGTCGTATTGCCCATGTTCTGTATATATGTTCTCAAGTTCCTGGGCGGATGCATATAAGTCCACATCCGATATCTCTTCCGTCGTGTCCTCCAGCATTCGCCCTATCTCGTTTAAGATTTCCCGATTATCATCACAAACTGCTACCCTGTACATATTACACCCTCGTTAATAATTCATTCTTTGTCGAAACCGCATAATGTATTATAAACCATGGAGAATGCTCAAATAGCAATATGTAAAAATCTGGTATTTTTTTGCAAAAACTTGAGACGCCACATATCGTTGCGGTTTAGTTACCGCTACACTATATATTGTTATTTAAGGATACTTTTATCCTTCTCGAAATGTTCCATTTAAGGAAAAACTGATGTGTTTCTATTCTATCACAAGATCCCGGATAATCCATCAATAAGCCTGCTTTACCAATATTTACCAGCCAATCCGATAGAAAAGCATACAAAAAAACCGTAACCTCTCATTATTAAGAGATTACGGTACATAATGCGGATGACAGGAATCGAACCTGCACACCGAAGTACTAGATCCTAAGTCTAGCGCGTCTGCCAGTTCCGCCACATCCGCATGTCAACAGATTGTATTTTAATATATTATGCCGGTTTTGTCAATTTCTTTCGTGCTTGATTTCTTAAAATTCCGCCTGTACTGTCAATGGGAATGCGGATGATGTAAAACCATCCGCATTCCCCGCCTTTATCCTTCCACAGCCAGATCTAATAATTTTCCACTTTTCTCTCGAAATACGCTTTGGGATATCCGCATGTCGGGCATACTTCCGGCGCTTCCTCTCCTTCGTGGATGTATCCGCACTGGCGGCATTTCCATCCAAGAGGCGCATCTCCCTTGAAGGTCAGTTCCTTCTTAAGAGTATCCAGAATCTTTAAGTAACGCTTTTCGTGGGCTGCTTCCACTTTTGCCACATTCTCAAATTTCACCGCAAGGTCTTCAAAGCCTTCTTCCCTGGCTTCTTTGGCCATGCGGGCGTACATCTGGGTCCACTCTTCGTTTTCCCCGTCTGCGGCTGCCTGAAGGTTATCAGCGGTGCCTCCAAGCCCGTGCCATTCTGCAAACCACATCTTGGCATGCTGTCTTTCCTGTTCTGCCGTCTCCATAAAGATAGCAGCAGTCTGTTCCATGCCCTCCTGTCTTGCAATCTCAGCAAAGAAGGAGTATTTATTTCTTGCCTGGGACTCTCCCGCAAATGCTTCCATTAAGTTCTTCTCTGTCTTTGTTCCTGCGTATCTTCCGGAAGCCTTTGCTGCCTCCTCCAGTTTTTCGAATTTTTCCGGCCCTACCTTGCATACCGGGCAGGCTGCCGGCGGGTTCTCCCCTTCATGAATATAGCCGCATACGGTACATCTGAATTTTGCCATTGTCTTGTTCTCCTTTTCTTCTTTCTCTTGATTTGCTTCATTATTTTCTTTATCCTGCTCCCAGGCAGGTTTTGTAAATTCTTTTAAAACCATTCCTTCCGGTCCTAAGTCTTCTGCCCTGGAATAATAGGACGTATGCAGCATCTCTTCTGCTGCCTGGCTCAATGGATTTCCGTAGAATTCGCTGTATACTCTCTTAATATCCGGATTCTCATGGCTATAGCGCAGCGTCATCTTGGCATCCTTTGCATAGAGCGACTCTATCCGGGCCTTACGCACTTCATCCGTCATCGGCACCTGCGTCTTTGGCTGTCCGCCTCCTCCGATGCATCCGCCCTTGCAGGTCATAACCTCTATGAAATCATAGGATTTGTCTTCCTTTTTCATCTGCTCTATGAAAGTTCTCGCATTCTCGGTACCATGAATCACTGCCAGACGGATGGGAAGCCCGCCCATCTCTACCGTGGCTTCTCTTACGCCTTCCATTCCTCGCACAGGTTCAAGACGCAGATAATCGGACGGAGGATTCTCTCCCGTCACCAGGTAATAGGCTGTTCTGGCCGCTGCTTCCATGACGCCGCCGGTATTTCCGAATATGACGCCTGCCCCGGACGCCGGACCCATCAGGGAATCGTAAGCCTCATCTTCCAGATCCCCGATGTCGATTCCCTCTTCCTTAAGCCACATAGCAAGTTCCCTCGTGGTGATCACGTGATCCATATCCCGCATGCCCTCAGATCCGTTTGCTTTAGCGGAAATATTCATCTCCCCGCGGCGGATCTCGAACTTCTTCGCCGTGCAGGGCGTTACTGCCACATTGACGATTTTCTTCGGATCAATGTTGTTTTTCTTTGCAAAATATGTCTTGATAGTCGGTCCCTGCATGCCGATCGGGCTTTTTGCCGATGAAATGTTGGGAAGAAGTTCCGGATAAAAGGTTTCCGCAAACTTCACCCATGCTGGACAGCAGCTGGTAAACTGAGGCAGCGGCTTCTTTTTCTCCGTAATCCGCTCTACAAGTTCCGATGCCTCTTCCATAATCGTCAGATCCGCTGAAAAGTTCGTATCCAGAACATAGTCGGCTCCCAATGCTCTGAGGGCCGCTACCATCTTCCCTTCCACAAAACTTCCCGGAGCCATGCCGAAAGTTTCTCCAAGACCTACGCGTACAGAGGGAGAGGTGCTGAAGATTACGATCTTATCCGGATCTTTGATTGCTTCTTTTACTTCTCCGTATTCATAGACCTCGGTGATGGAATTCACCGGACAGACATTGGCGCATTGGCCGCAATGGATGCAGATTGCCGTATCCTTCGTGCTGACCAGATCATAGAGCCTGCCTACGCCAATTTCCCGCTCGCATACCTGACGGCACTGGCCGCACTTAATGCACAAGTCTTCATGCCTCTGTATGGCCGGATTATCGGCCTCAATGGGTATTCTGATCTCTGTGTACTTATGGTGCATAGATTCTCCTTTCTTATGAAAAATAATAGTAACTGTTACTATAATTACATATTTTTACATTTTTTGCAATAGGAAAACAGCATTTTTTTTTAATTTCTTTTAAAAAACTTTTGAAGTTATATCAAGAAGTTTTTTGTGCAGATTGACGAAAGAATTATTTTTATCATAGAGACAAAACTTCATGATATGCGGGAATCATGAAGTTTCGTTCTAAATACCCTGGGGACAATCCCATCTGTTTTGATTTTCTCTATTGTTTATATTCTTTATTCAGTATAGTAAATTTATCTTTGAGTCCTTTGGTAACAGTAACTTTTTTATTCTGATCAATGAATACACCTTCTGCTCCATAGGTTTCTAGTAGTTTTTCTCCTTTTTCCTTGCCGAGGACAAAACAGGCTGTAGATAGACCATCGGAGAGCAAGCCGCTATCGCTTACGATTGTTACGGAAATCAATCCGCTGTCTGCCGGATATCCGGTTGACGGATCAAGGATGTGATGATATCTTTTTCCATCCTGCATAAAATACTTTTCGTAATCTCCGGATGTGGAGACGTTGGTTGTGCCGGAGAGGGACAGGACGCCCATCGCTTCCCCGTCTTGTCCTCTTGGGTTTTGTACGGCAACGTTCCAATCGCTTCCATCTGCTTTACTTCCATATAAAAGGATGCTGCCTCCAACGGCAATGACCGCTCCACTTACTTCCTTTTGCTTTTTTAAATAATCCTGCACTACATCACAGGCAATCCCTTTTCCTACCGCTCCAAGATCAAGAGTGCATTTATCCCCTATATATATAGAAGAAACACTTTCATTTGTATTGGTATTTTGGCTTGTATCTTCGGATGTTTCTTTATTTTTAGCTGTATTATCTTTTATATCTTTATCTACGTTCTTTTTCGTATTTGCTGTATTCTGAGATTCTACTTTCTCCAGATGTATCTTAGTATACCCCGTATCTTCTAAAGTATTCTTTATTTCCTGTTTTGACGGAACTTTCGGGTTGTCCCCTTCTATGTTCCATAATCTTGTAAGTCTGCCGATTGTCGGGTCAAATGCTCCGTTACTTCGCTTTGCAAGTTCTAAAGAATCCTCTACCCATGAAGTCATATCAGAATCCAGTTTAGTCTTCATCCCTTTTTGTGCATCTGCATTAATCTTTGAAACAACGCTGCTATCCTCTCTCCAGGAAAGCTGATTCTTCTCTAATTTATCAAGTTCTTCCTTTATCTCTGTTGTAACATCTTTTGTTCCGTATATTTTTTCACTTAAAACAGTACTCATAACGAAGTCTGTTTTGCTATATTCCTGAGGCGAGGAAGTTTCTATAGAAGCATCTGCTGTTGTTTGTTCGGATGCCAATTTCATATTTCCCTTATCAGAAGAACAGGCTGTCATAGATAAGAGGAGGCAACCTGCCATAATAATAGATAAAATTTGTTTCTTCATAGTTAACACCTGATTATCTTTTACAATTTTAACTTCTCCTTTTTCATTGATTGCACCAAATAGTGAACGATGGAGTCTTCCATTCGCAAGGTGACATCCTCCCCCACCTGTAGAGGTGTGGGCTTCCCATCCTCGGCAAGTTTGGTTCTCGTTCGATAGCACTACCGTGCTAAGCATAAGCGAGCTATCCCCGTGTTGTCCCACGGTTGTGTTATATTGTGTTAAGGTCATGCATTTACCAGCCGCATTCC
>OLSM01002681.1_pt1 | contig 11079 bp, 10 predicted proteins | sample 1672721 | NCBI WGS metagenome assembly OLSM01 (sample SAMEA3136717, study PRJEB25190) | human gut metagenome | reverse complement strand
CCCCGACGGCGCTGCCAGCGCCTCGGCCTGGGCCATGGCCGCGTCCTCGCCGTGAACGGCGGCGGCCATCATCGGCCCCACCATTTCCATGAAGTCGCCGGAAAGGGCCTCCGTCATTTCCATGAGATCATCGCCGGAAAGACCGATGCCCTCGAGGCGCTCCATGGCGAGCACCTGCAGCTGCTCCACGCAGGCCTGCACCTCGTCATCGGACAGGTAGGGCTCGAGCCGCTCGAAAATGTACTCGGCCAGAGCGCGCTCCTTGGTGGAGCAGGCCACGCGCCATGCCTGCTTGAGACCCATGATAGCGTCCTCGGAGGGGGCGTCGCTTTGCTCGGCGGCCTGCTCGAAGGCGGCCAGGTACAGATGGAGCCCGAGGCGCGCGTCGCCGGCCTCGCAGGCGGCCACTGCGCGAGACAGGTAGTTTTCCGGAGTGCCCGCGCCATCGTCGCGGGAATTAGGGGACGTGTTGATATTCTCTAACATGGCCGTTACCTCTCAAATGCTGGGGGCTTTCAGGGCCCCGATCGTGTTCTGCCGCCATTTTATCGTACATAAGTACGATTGCCAAGAGTATTTTCGTATTTCGCGGGAGAAAATTTATCGGCCGCCGCGCCACCATTGCGCCCCGCTACCGCGCACCATCGCCGCTGCCGCCGCGCGATCGCCGCCATCGCCGCTTCGCAACTATCCTCGCGCGCCCTACCATTCCAAGATATCGTAGCCCTGGGCGTTGGCCGTGCGCGTAAGGGGCCGATCCGGCGTGACCGCGTAGGCGCTCTTCGCAGCGGCCAGCATGGCCCTATCGGAATGATGGTCGCCGTAGGCCCAGGCGAGCTCCCAGCCGTCCGCGCCGAACAGCTCGTCGCACAGGCGACGGAGCACCACCACCTTCTCGGGGCCCTCGATGGGCTCGCCCTCCACCTCGTCGGTATAGTTGCCCTGGAAGTCGACCCTCATGCGCGTGGCGATGGCGTACTGGATGGGGCGGCGCTCCATGGCCGCGGCGATGATGGGCTCGAAGGTGGCCGACACGCACACCACGGCATGCCCCGCCGCCTCGTGGGCCGCCATCTCGGCCTCGGCATCGGCGCGGAAACGCCGGTCGATGACCTGGTCGTAGAAGTCGCGCAGAAACCCGTTCACCTCCGCGACCGGCCGCCCCGCGAACGCGCGGAACACTAGCCCCCGCACCCAGGCCTCGTTCTGGGGCAGGCGCGTCTTGTAGGCGAAGGCCCAGCTGAGAATGCGGGCCACCACCGAGGGTGACAGCATGCGCCGGCGCACCAGGTAGCGGACGAGCATGACCGGCGAGTTGCCCTGGATGCACGTGCCGTCGAAATCGAAGGCCGCCACCTGGACTTTTCCCTCGGCGTTGCGCGCAATCGGCCCGTCCATGAGTCGGATGGCGCCCAAGGCGTCGGGGGTCACGCGGCGCACCCCGGCGGGAAGTGGCCCGGTCTCGCCGCGAAAAGCCGCGTCGTCGGGAATTCTCACATAGGTGCTCGCCTGGGGCATAATCACTCGCTCGTCCTCCAGCTGTGCGGTCAGGTTCGTCAAAATTTGCCTCGCCTATGATAGCCGACCCGGCACGACCCCGCCCGTCCTGCGACGTTTCTGCAGGAAACTTTTACGGAATTGAAGGAATGGAGCCGCCTCGCCGAAGAACGGCTTCGCGCCTGTTCCCGCAAGAGGCGATCTTGATCGTTCCTGTTCAGGTGCGGTGGCCTCGCTTGAGGAGGGCAGACCAAGATCTGCCCCTACGGATGGGCCGGCGTCTACGAAGAGGTTACGGGAGGAAAGAGAGGCTACTCCTCGAAGCGGTCGTTGCAGGAGGCGAATTGGGAGTTGTACAGCTCGGCGTAGAAGCCGCCCGCAGCGAGCAGCTCCTCGTGGCTGCCCTGCTCCACGATGTCGCCGTCGCGCATGACCAAGATGAGATCGGCCGCGCGGATGGTGGAGAGCCTATGCGCGATGACAAACGACGTGCGTCCCGCCATGAGCCGGTCCATGGCCTCTTGGATGCGCAGCTCGGTGCGCGTGTCCACCGAAGAGGTGGCCTCGTCCAGAATGAGCATGCGGCGGTCGGCCAGAAGGGCCCGGGCGATGGTGATGAGCTGGCGCTGGCTCCCATGATGCGGCAGCTCTGCGAGGAGGTCATAGAACCGTATTACTACGACGTGCTGCTGCCCTACGACGCTTCCTACAGCGATATGGTGCGCGAGGACGAGCTTTATACCTACTACCAGGACATCGATTATGACGGGAAAACGCTGGGGCCTATTAATGAAGCGCTGGACGGCCTTAAGCTGGGGAGAAACCTGCATATCTGGTACAGCAAGTATGAGAGTGGAGATCCCTCTGTTGATTGGGATGATACGACATGGCAGTATACTCAAAGGCACGGCGATGAATATACCTACCACCGGCTTGAATGCGACAGCAGGGCGGAGGGCCTTAACAATCTGGAATTTTCAACGTGGAAAGAAAAGCGGACCGTGGACGGAGTAAGATGGCCCACGGATATCCATGATGTCAGACAGTATCGGGCGGCCTATACGCAGGGTATCTGCAAAAGCGTATGGATCAGTGAGGGAGACGCTGTGTATGTCGTCGATGACTACCGGGACGGCATGATATATGGGAGCGTATGTCTGGAAAACGGCGAGGTCACCCTCCGCACCGGAGACGGGCGCTATGAGACGACATTTCCCGTTGTCAACGGGAGGGCGCAGCCGGGAACGGATGTAGAGGTCGAAATGCGATCCGATGAAAACGGCAATGTCTACGCATCGGCGCTGCTCTGGCATACGCCGGACGGGGAGACGCTTCGGATAGGGCTGCAAACGCACTGGGGGCAATCTGCCGATGCGTCCAATGCGGAAGAGCTGTATCATATTATCGTGCTGGAGCGTATGAGCATAGGATGATCCCAATAGACTGCCCGGAGGCTTCGCCGGATCAAACGGACCAATAAAAAATATTCCCTTAGGCCAACTGGCCTAAGGGAATATTTTTTATCCGAAATAGGCCACCAGCAGGTCGGTGACCACGCCGTAGCTCTTGCTGCCGTCCGTGTCGCCGTTGCTCTTGAGAAAGCCGTCATACACGGTGTCCGAGACCTTTGAGACGACGCCGCGGAACTGCGCCCAGTAGGCGTTGTCCGCCCGCAGGTCGGCCACCACCGTGTCTGGCAGGGCGTCCCGTATGACCTGCCACGCCTCCCGGTCAGCGCTGTACAGGGCGTTGGACAAATACCCGAACCCCGTCAGCCAGCCGGAGTAGCGGTACCCTGCATCCTCTGACCGGACAGCGGCCAGTATGCCGATGAAATTGCACTCCTCCTCCGCCGTGACGCCCCGCTGGTGGGCCAGCTCATGGCATACAGTGGCCGGCAGAAAGGCCGCCGGACTGTCCATGTTGACGTTCGGCTCGCCGGTGAAAGGAAAGTAGAACCCGGTGAAGCGCAGGGCACTCAGCGCCCGGGAGCAGGTGAAGCCCTTGGCACCGCCCGTTTCCGCCCGCAGGAACGGGAACTCGCCGCAGAGCACATCCAGCGCGGAGGCGCTCCGGTTCAGCACCGCCTGCCGGTCCAGCGTGCAGACACCGCTTTCATCTCTGGGGACGTCATCGGCGCAGGCGGCCAGATTGCCGGCAAAATAGGCCGTCACCTCCGCCAGCGTCTCCGCCGTGGAAGGCCGGGCATGGATGCCGCTTTTCTCCTGGAAGCTGTCGGTGTTGTACCCGATGCCCCAAGTCAGGCAAAAGCCGGCGTACACCGTCAGCACGGCGCAGAGGGCGGTGAGCGTCAGGCGCAGGGCCATGCCCCAACGGCGGCCCCGCGCGGCGATGATGCGCCGGGGTACGTTGGCCAGCCACAGTATGGCGCAGAACACCGCCGTCAAGATCAGGACCTCACCTACGGAGAGCGTCAACCTCCCACACAGCCGCCCCAGCCACTGCTCCGCCGGCAGCACGGCGCCGTACCACAGCCAGTTCATGGCGGCGCGGCTGGTGCGCAGGGCGAAATACGCGGCAAAGAACACCGCCAGCGCAATACACCAGCGGCGCAGGGCACGGCGGCTCACAGGGGCAGCGCCCTGCCGGTGAAGCACATGACGCAGTGGGCGCGGACGATGACCTTGCCGGTCTCGTCGGTCATCTCGGCGGAGCAGAAGGCCAGCTTGCCGCCCAGCCGGTCCACCCTGCCCACGGTGGTCAGGGTGCTGCCGGCGGCCGCGGCGGACAGATAATCGATGGTGGCGTTCACGGTGACCACCATCTCCTGCCGCAGCGTCATAATGGCCATGCCCATGGCCACATCGCACAGCGAGAACAGGATGCCGCCGTGGGCGCCGCCCCAGCGGTTCAGACTTTCGGTGTGCATGGGCAGCGTCACGGTGGCGGTGCCGTCGTCCAGGTCGGTGGTCCGCATAAAGTTGTGGGCGAGAAACGGCTCCCGGTCGTTGCCGAAGACCATCAGCTTATCGTAGAGGTCTTTTGTCATGGAGGTGCTCCTTTCAAAGAAAAGGCAGGCGGGCTGCGTGCCCGCCTGCCTGCCATATCACGCGGGATCTTTGGGTTCGGGCGCGGGCGTGTCTTCCGGCGGGGAATCCTTGGCCCGACCCACATAGGCGTAGGCCTCGGTGGGCATATTCCGCTTCCGCAGCCGGCGGTCCATCAGGAATTTCAGCAGTTCCTGTATGCAGGCGAACACCGGCACGCCGATGAACATACCCAGCACGCCGGCGAAGCCGCCGCCCACCAGGATGGCCACGATGACCCAGAAGCTGGAGATGCCCGTGGCGTCGCCCAGAATTTTGGGCCCCAGAATGTTGCCGTCGAATTGCTGGAGGATCACGATGAAGATCACGAACACCAGGCACTGCTTGGGGCTGACCAGCAGGATCAGGAATGCCGACGGCACCGCGCCCAGGAAGGGCCCGAAGAAGGGGATCACGTTGGTCACGCCCACCACCACGCTGACCAGCGGGGTGTAGGGCATTTTCAGGATGGAGCAGCAGATAAAGCACAGGATGCCGATGATGAGGGAGTCCAGCAGCTTGCCGCGGACAAAGCCGGAGAAGATGGCGTTCACCCGCCGGGTGCCGCGCATGACCGCGTCGGCATTTTCCTCCGGCAGCGCGGCGTAGACCGCCTTGCAGCAGCGAGCCAGGCTCTTCTCCTTCATGCCCATCAGATAGATGGACACGATGATGCCCACGATCAGGTCAAAGGCAAAGCCCACCGCGCCGCGGATGCCGCTCCAGATACCGTTGGTCAGCGGCACAATGGCCTTCTGGGCCCAGGGCAGCACCTTGTCGGTCAAAAAGGCCATGCCGTCGGTATAGCGCTCGGTGATGAGCCCCGCCAGCCAGACACCGATCCCGCTGTCGCTCTCCAGCAGGTCGTTGGCCCAGCGATAGACCTTGCGGTAGTAGGACTCGGCGTTGTTGATGAGGGTGGTCACGCTGTCCACCACCTGGGGCACCAGCACGCTCATCAGCAGATACAGCAGGAAGATGACCACGGCCTCGGTCAGCAGGATGCTCACCAGCCGCAGCGCGCCTGACGGCTGCTTCAGCTCTTTTTTGAAGAGCTTTTTCCACAGCGCCGCGATGGCTCGTTCCAGACAGGACATGATGGGCGTCAGCAGATAGGCGATGGCAAAGCCGTACAGCACCGGCGCCAAGATGGATGCCAGCTTGGACACGAACTGCTGCAGCGTTCCCGCCTGATAGAAGGTGTCGTAGAACACCAGCACGGCACATACGGTCAAAAAGACCGTCAGTCCCCATTTGAAATACTGCGTTCGCTTCATGGCAGGACCTCCCACTGCTGTTTTTTCTATCATACCCGTATGCGCGGCGTTTTGCAACAATTTTCGAACACAAACACCCGCGGCGGAATGTGTATTGCAATCCCGCCGCAACTGTGGTATCATACTCGGACAACCCCGCGCAAAATGCGAGAATTACGATGGTATGGAAGGGTGTCCCTATGAAAAAGCTCTTGTTTATCGTCAATCCCCGTGCGGGAAAGACAAAATCCCGCGCCCCGCTGTTCGATGCCGTGGCGCAGTTCTCCCGTGCCGGCTATCTGGTACGGGTCTATATCACCGAGGCGGGCGGCCAGGCCCGCGATATCACCGCACGGTGGGGCGGACAGTACGACATGGTGGTCTGTGCCGGCGGCGACGGCACGCTGAACGAGACGCTGTCCGGGCTTATGCAGCTGGAGCAGCGGCCCCTGCTGGGCTATCTGCCCTGCGGCAGCACCAACGACTTTGCCATGAGCCTGCATCTTCACACCATGCTGCCCGCCGCGGCGGAGGCGGCCGCCACCGGCACACCCTGCCCCCTGGACGTGGGGCGGCATAACGACCGCTATTTCGCCTATGTGGCCTCCTTTGGGGCCTTTACCCGGTCCTCCTACTCCGCCACCCAGGCGGCCAAGAATGCTCTGGGTCATTTTGCCTACATTTTGGAGGGGCTGGGCGATCTGGACTCCCTGCGGCCCTACCGCTGCGCGGTGGAAGCCGATGGTGAGCGCTTTGAGGGGGAGTTCATTTTCGGCGCTGTGTGCAATTCCACCTCCCTGGGCGGCCTGGTGAAGCTGGATCCCTCCCGTGTACGGATGGACGACGGAAAATTCGAACTGCTGCTGCTCCGTATGCCAAAGACGGCACTGGATCTGCAGAACCTCATTACCGCCATGACCCGTATGCAGTACGACTATCCCGGCGTGATACTGCGCCATGTCCGGCGCGTTACCCTGACCACCGAGGAGAACCTCCCCTGGTCCCTGGACGGTGAATACTGCCCCAGTGCGCCCCGCGTGGAGATCGAAAACCTCCCCGCTGCCATCCAGCTGGTCCGCTGAGGCCGAAACAAGTTGAAAAGACCCGCCATCGGCGGGTCTTTTTCTATACACGCTGCAATTGTGCGGTGAAAATATACGGATCGCGATCAGAAGGACACCATCTCCGGGTCCGGCTTGGTGGTGGCGGCGATGGAGGTGACGTACAGCACGGGGCCTTCGCCCTGATAGGCGTCACAGGCCTCCTTCTTCACTGTGGCGTGTATCTTCACCCACTGCTTGTCCTTATACTGCTCCAGCCCTTCGCCGCGGCACACCAGGGCCAGGAACTGCATATCCTTGTCGCAGCACACCATGGCGAAGCGCCCCGGGCAGTGCACGCCCTTGAACTTTTTGGAGTGGCACATCAGCGCCTTGAAGGACACCTCCACGCCCTCGTAGCGTCCCGGGTTGTCCATCATGTCCACATACCAGATGCCGTAGTCCTCGTCCGGCACCTCCAGCTTGCCGCCGGTCAGGTCGAAGGGCGACATCTCCGGCGTGACGTACTCCTCGCTGGTGCCGTCCTCGTTTTCCAGATAGATATCCGCCCGACGGTTGGCCATCCGCAGGTTGCGGCTGCGAAGCTGGGCGCGCAGCTGCTCATTGCAGCGGTTGAAGATCAGCATATCGCAGTTGGTGATCTTCTCCATCATCAGCTGCCCCATGTTCTTCAGATACATCTCGAAGGTCGTGGCGTCCACCAGGCACATGATCTGATAGAGTATCCAGTTGGCGGGCAGCCCCTCGCGGTACAGCTTCTCCATGCTCCACATGCCGTTGTACTCCACGATGACCTGCTTGGGCCGGTACTGCTTTTCCAGCTTTTTCAGAAAGTCGGGCGTCAGTTGGTCCTCGTCCTCCACGGTATAGGTGAATACGTTGCCCAGTACCTTGGGATCATAGCCGTTCTCACCATCCTCGCAGCACAGCAGCAGCGTCCGATCCTCGGCGGCAAAACCGTCCCGCAGGATGCCGTTGATGAACTCGGTCTTACCGGCGTCCAGAAATCCGGCAATAAGATAAACAGGAATATCCATGTCAGCCACTCCTTACAGTCCGAACAGCTGAGAGAGCTTATCCTCTTTCAGCTGGGAGCCGATCACACAGATACGGCCGGTGTAGTCCGCCGGACCGCGCCGCACCTGGTGCTCCTCGGGCACAAAGTCATAGTGCAGCCACTGGCCGCCGTCGGCGGCAGCCACGATACCCTTGGCCCGCAGGATCGCGCCGTATTCGCCGCTGTCCAGCGCCGTCAGGATGTGCTCCAGCTCCGCTTCGGAGTAGGCCTTCACCGTCTCCGTGCCCCAGCTGGTGAATACCTCGTCGGCGTGATGATGGTGATGGTGGCAGCCGCAGTGGGGATCATCGCATTCCTCGCCGTCGTGGTGATGGTGGTGATGATCGTGGTCATGCTCGTCCTCATCGTGGTGATGATGGCAGCAGTGCTCATGGTCGTGGTCGTCGTCATCGTCATCATCATGGTCATGGTGATGGCAGCAATGGTCATGATCGTGCTCATCCTCGTCATGGTGGTGATGGTGGTGCTCATGCTCGTGCTCCGCCTCATCCGCCTCGTGCTCAGCGCGCATATGCGCCAGCAGCTCGTCCGCCAGAGAGACCTTTTCGATAGCGCTGAGAATGGTCATGCCGTCCAGCTGGTCCCAGGGTGTGGTGAGAATGGCGGCATTGGGGTTCTTCTCCCGCAGCAGCGCCACGGCGGCCTCCAGCTTCTCCTGGCTCAGCCGTTGGGTGCGGGAGAGGATGATGGTACCGGCGGACTCGATCTGGTTGTTGTAGAACTCGCCGAAGTTCTTCATGTATATCTTGACCTTGGTGGCGTCCGCTACGGTCACAAAGCTGTTCAGCTTCATGTCCGGTACGTCCTTCACGGTGTTCTCCACCGCCACGATCACGTCGCTGAGCTTGCCCACGCCGCTGGGCTCGATGAGGATGCGGTCAGGGTGGAACTGCTCATGTACGTCCTTCAGCGCCTTGTTGAAGTCGCCCACCAGAGAGCAGCAGATGCACCCGGAGGACATTTCACTGATCTGCACGCCGGAGTCCTTCAGGAATCCGCCGTCAATGCTGATCTCGCCGAACTCGTTTTCGATCAGTACCAGCTTCTCGCCGGGGAAGGCCTCGGCCAGCAGCTTCTTGATAAGGGTCGTCTTACCTGCGCCCAAGAATCCGGAAACGATGTCGATCTTTGTCATAGAAAAAACCTTCTTTTCTCTGCCGCCCACTGCGGCGTAAATTTTGTTCCGTGCCCCGCGTCCGCCGTTCAGAGGACGAAAAAAGGGGGCGGGGACGTTTTTCACCTATATAATATCCCATTTTTTGAAAAATGCAAGTCCTGCCGGTAAAAACCGCGCGGCGGACATCCTGTGCCCGCCGCGCTTTTGTCATTCGCCGATCCGGTTTAGGATCAGCTGACTGAGCGACGCTGCCAGTGCCCGGTCGTACCGCCGCGTTTCCACGGTGCCGTCCATCTGTCCGTCCTCATCCGCCTGGCCGCTTTCGTTGTGGCCGCCGTTCAGGTCATCTTTGGCGCTGCCGGTGTCCGTGCCGTTGGTGTCCGGCTGTGTGGTGATGCTGCCGTTGGGTGTGGTGTCCGGCGCGTTGCCGTTTGTCTTGTCGTCTGCCGCGCCGCAGGCCGCCAGCGTCACCGCCAGCATCACTGCCGCCGCCAGTGCAGCGAGTCGATCTGTCATATCTTTTTTCCTCCTTTTCCCATGTGCGCCGGCCGATCCGCGCAAAAACACGCGCACATGCGCGGAGAACAGCCGCCGCCAAACGTAGGTTTTGCCGCGGGCGGTTTTATAGCCCCGACACTTTTTGCCTTTTGCATCATTTGTACAGGAGAAGCCGTATCTTTTGTGGCGGAAGTATTGCATTTTCCGAAAAACCATGATATGATTTCTTCTACCTCAGAGATGGGTAAATGTTTGATTACGAACCGTGTTATTTGCTTAGGACATAACGACTTGAACATAGATGGAGGACGATATATCATGCAGAAGCTGGAAAAGCAGTATCATATCCACTGTGCCGAAGGCGACGTGGGCCGCTATGTTATTCTTCCCGGCGACCCCGGCCGCTGTGAAAAGATCGCGGAGCTGTTCGACGACGCGCATTTTGTTTCTCAGAACCGCGAGTACACCATCTATACCGGTACGCTGCTAGGGGAGAAGGTCTCCGTCTGCTCCACCGGTATCGGCGGGCCCTCCGCCTCCATCGCCATGGAGGAACTGCACAACATCGGCGCTGACACGTTTATCCGCGTAGGGACCTGCGGCGGCATTGAGCTGGATGTCCGCAGCGGCGATGTTGTGGTCGCCACCGGCGCGATCCGCTTTGAGCATACCAGCCGGGAATATGCCCCCATCGAGTACCCCGCGGTGGCGAACTTCGAGGTCACTACCGCACTGGTCCAGGCGGCCAAGGCGCTGGGCAAGCGTACCCAGGTAGGCGTCGTTCAGTGCAAGGACGCGTTCTACGGCCAGCACAGCCCCGAGCGTATGCCGGTATCCTATGAGCTGCTCAACAAATGGGAGGCCTGGAAGCGCCTGCACGTCAAGGCCAGTGAAATGGAGTCCGCCGCCCTCTTTGTGGTGGCCGATGCCCTGAACTGCCGCTGCGGCAGCTGCTTCCATGTGGTCTGGAACCAGGAGCGGGAAAAGGCAGGTCTGGACCAGGATATGAGCGAGGACACCACCTCCGCCGTTCAGGTGGGCGTGGAGGCCCTGAAGCGGCTCATTCAGGCCGATCGCGCGGCCCAATAAGCTTCCCTGAAAAAAAGCGCCCCCTGTCATGCGCCCCCGGATGCGGACGGAAAGCTGACCTGCCCCGGTCGGTACCCCATGCGGCCATCCCATCAGAATCATGTCAGTTATACCCCGGCTGACACAGTCCCCTGAGAACAGAAGGAGGCGGGTGCCTCCTTGCCCCCGGCCACGCCGGGGGCGCTTTTTTGACTGGCATCTGAAAAAATTTCAGAAGACCTGACAAAAAGTCTTGTTTTTCCCGTTAAAAAGCGTTAAGATGATGCTTGCGCCGGAGGGCGTGCAGCATTTTACAAAGGAGAAAATCACATGGAGCGTATCTTTCATCTGAAAGAGAACGGCACCTCCGTCAAAACGGAGATCCTGGCCGGTCTCACCACATTCATGACGATGGCCTACATCATCGCCCTGAACCCCAACCTGCTGACCAACTTTG
>OLSM01002679.1_pt1 | contig 11091 bp, 12 predicted proteins | sample 1672721 | NCBI WGS metagenome assembly OLSM01 (sample SAMEA3136717, study PRJEB25190) | human gut metagenome | reverse complement strand
GAGGTATGAGAGTATGGTAAAGCGAAAAAGTATCCTGTCACTAGTCTGTGCCCTCGCATTACTGGGAGGCGTCATACTGACCACACCAGGTCTAGCAGCGGAAGAGGAGCCACAGTGGGTGGAGAAAGCGCCGATGGCAATAGGAAGGTATGGATGCAGTGCAGAAGTTGTTAATGGTAAAATTTATGTATTTGGTGGAAATTTTCTTTCTAACAATGCTTGGTCATATTCAGATGTCGTAGAGATTTATGATCCTATGTCCAATAGCTGGTCAACAGGTGCACCTATGCCAACACCAAGATCCTTTATTGCGACAGTAATGTTAGATGATAAGATTTATGTAATTGGGGGAAATGACAAATACGATAAAAATGTCAATGAAATTTACGACCCAAAAACAGATACCTGGGAAACGGGCGCCCCGATGAATACTGCTGGAGCGTTTCTTAGTGCTGTAGCTATGAATGGGAAAATATATGTTTTAGGGTTTGGGTCGAACGAGGTTGAAATATACGATCCCTCGACTAACACCTGGACAGCAGGGACACCACTCCCCGTCACGTTGTCACAAACTGCAGCGGTTACCATACAAAATAAGATTTATTTGTTTGGCGGTTCAACAGTATATAATAGTGTATCAGGAATTAGCAATAAAGTTTATATATACGATTTGACAACGGATACATGGGAGCAGGGCCCAGATTTGCCAGTCGCCATTTTTAAACATACTGCCGAGGTATATGGAAATCGAGTTTATTTACTGGGGGGATACAGTGACCATGTTTTAAATACAGTTTATGTCTTAGATTTGGCCAACAATATATGGGCACAAGGTTCTAGTTTGAATACACCCAGATTTTTGCACACATCTACTCTAATGGATAAAACTATATATACTATTGGGGGGTTTACTGGATCAAAGGGTCTTAGCCAAATGGAGGCTTTAGAATTACCCACGATCCCAAATAAATCAAAATTATCCGTTCACTTAAACACCGCAGAGACCGTCCAGCTCTCCGTTTCCGATACCCTCTCCGATAACTTGAACTACACCTGGACAAGCACTTCCACGTCAGTGGCTACAGTAGACACGAACGGCAAAGTAACCGCCGTCGCCCCCGGCCTAAGCACGATTACCGCAACCAATGCCGAGGGAATCTCTCAAAGCATCCCAGTCCGCGTCCTACCCGGCACCGCCGATCTGTTCCGTCTGGCCGTCCACCTCACGCCGGGGCAAACCCAGCAGCTTGGCATGTCTGTGGATCAAGAGGAGGTTGCTTGGGCTTGGCAGTCCCTAGACGAATCCGTTGCTACAGTGGATGCCACTGGCAAAGTATCTGCGTTGGCTCCCGGCCTTGCCATCGTGCAAGCTACGTTAGGGAACGAAGTCCAGCAGATCTACGTAAGAGTGAAATAACGAAAGCCCCCGCCACCCAGGCCAAATCCTGAGAGGCGGGGGTTTCTTACAATTGAATACAAAAGGTGACGGCACGCTGGGAGTCATCCCCCAACGTGCCGCATGCACCTACACAACAGATTTTAAAGCCGCACCATGTATAGTATAACGTAATTCACTTACTCTGGCAAGATACAATCCTGCGTCACACCTTCATCACCTGATGCGCGGCCATCTCCCTGACGAAATCGGAGTAGTCCTCCTGGGCCTTCACCGCTTTCTCCATGGACTCCTCCACATCCCCGTTGGTCTGCTTCCCGTTGACCTTCTTGGCGGTCACCAGAGCCAGAGCGCAGGTGGCGGACATCATCTCCATAGACAGGTGGCTTTCCCGCTCCCGAACCCTCGCCCGGTGCTCGATCCGCTCCTTGTCTACCTTAGCCTGCTTCCGCTCCCCCATCGCCACGGCCTCGATGATCGCCACCAACACCAGGGCGGCGCCGGAGATCAGCGGGGCGATATACTCTGCCGGCATCAGCGGCCCTCCTGCAAGGCATTCTTGACCTCATCCCCCCGGATCGCCGCCTTCGTGAAGCTGTTGTTCTTCCACCAGGCGACTACAGCGGTCACAACCGTAAATCCCGTGGCGATCAGGGTGTTAATATCCCCCTCCGCAATGGGAATGGTCTGGACCCCGCACATGGTAAGGATCTGGTTGATTAAAGCCAGAAAGAGCACGATGGTCCGGGCGATGGTTCCTGATGTAATTTTAGTTGTTGTCATGGTCAGTCTCCTTTCACCAATCCCAGGCGGTCAAACACCGTGGCCGCCTGTTCTCGGGTCAATGCCGCCCCCGGCCTGGTACCGTCAAACACGCCGGCGGCAACCGCTTTGCCCCAGGCTTCCTTTGCCCAGGGGCTCACGGTCCGCGCGGCCTTAACCACCGCCTCATCCCGCTCCGCCAGGGCCCGGTCAATGAGCTCTCTCACTTGTTTCTCCGTCATCTCGTCTTCTCCTTTCATGGTCCTGGCCACATCGGCCCGAAAGTCATCCATGGTCTTGCCGAGCTTGGGGAACCAGTGGAGCACGTCCACGTGATTGCTGGCAATCCCCCGCCGGCGCCCCTCCTGGTGGCAGATCACCACCCCGTCCCTCTTAGGGTCGAGCTTGTACCTTTTACAGAGGTACGCCGTCAGCTCCACCGCCTCCCGGTAGATCGCGGCAAAGTAAGCGGCGTCATTCAGCCCATCCTCGCAAATCTCAAAGGCAATATGGGTATTGTTCGCCGATCCCCTCTTACCGCCGGCCGCATGCCAGCCCCGGTGGTTCCAGGGGAGGGTCTGATAAGTGGCAATGGAACCGTCCGCCAGCTTGCCAATGAACGCATGGACGCAGGCGTTCGACCCGGCCCGGTTCCAGTGGTTGCCGTTAGGATTTACGCCCAGAATCCCGTCATCAGGCTGGACATAGCGGCGCAGGTAGGGATTATTGGCTCCCGTGCTGTGTACCATCACTCCCCGGGGCGCAATGGTCCGCCCCGACCGATAGCAGTCGTTTTGTTTCAAATAGCAGGCGTGAAGTTCCATTACGCCATCCCCCATTCCCGGCGGCCCTGGGAAGATCCCCCAACGCACCCGGCCCTGCTGTTTTTCAGTGTCATATTTATTCGGTTCATAGTTTGTGTCCTTTTCAGTCTGCGCTTCAGAAATGCACCGGGCTTATCGCCTCTGAGGGCGGATGGATTTCACTACTCTTGGGAGTCTGTGGCCAGCATGCCGATTAGCTCGTCATACTCGCCCTGGGCCAGCTTCCCAGCGGCGAAGAAGATGTCAATCTTCTCCTCCAGACCGTCTTTCTGGCGCCGTTCAATCAAGCGCTTGAGCGTACGGTACAGCATTCAAATCACCCCCAATTCCAGTAAAGTTAACCGGTATTCGTGGTCCACCAGAAGGTCGGCGGCGTCTTCCTGTTCGGTGTAAGCGGGAACGGGTTCCGGTTCGGGAGGCGGGATCGGCCCCTGGGACACCGCAGTTACCACGCCGTTTTCATGGATCGTCAGGTGAATAAACGGCAGATATCGGATTGCTTCCTGCTCTAACTCGGTTGGGATAGACACCCAGCCCTCCGGAATGTCCCGGAAATTGCCGGTTTGGTTCCTATGTGCGCCGTTATCAAGTGGATTTCTTTCAACAATAAGCATATACAACTCCTTTCAGCCAATGGCGAAATAGTAATAGGTTATGCCGCGACCGTCGGCTTTGCTTGTACTACCGCCAGTCCAAGAAACTGTTTTACCGTTCCATTCGATATTGGTAAGATAAAACGCCCTACCGGCTCCAGACCCATAGTCTCTCTCCTCAACGTTAGTACAACCATAAACAAGCACACCAGTTACATCACTCTTATTTCCTTCCCCGTTTATAGTGACGAGCCTAGGTTCAAAGTTGAATGTCAGACTGGCAGTGGAACTACCCGTCCCCACATAGGTTCCAAACTGAATTTGCACATCTTTTAAAGAAAGCCCCAGCAGCGCATCCTTTACTTGCGGATTCCCCGTAAGCCCCAGCGCGGTGGCGACGCTGTCCGGCAGCAAATTCGCCTTATTCAGCCCATCCCCCACCACCTGCCAGCCCGCGGTGTTGACCCCATTCAGGTCGATGGGCAGCGTTCCGCCCCGCAGCATGTCGCGAAACTGCTCCCAGGTGGTGGTGTCTGTAATGGCGGATTTCAAATACCGGCTGTTGCCGGTCCCCTTGGTTACCCCATCTTTCAAGTGTCATTCCTCCTCTAAAACTCGCCGGAGAACCCTTCCCCGGCGTATATGTAATTCTGTTCCAGCCGCATGAGGCCGCTCTGCGCCTCCAGCAGGGCCTCCTCCACTCGGTTGGCCCCCTGCCAGTCCAGGCCCTCCAAAGAAGCGGGCAGGGGCGTAACCCCCGCCAACTGATTCCGAATCTCCTTCACGTCGTCCAACATCCAGGCCACCTGTCCCCGCCGGGGGATGTCCTCCTTAACCCAGTCGGTTTTGGGCTCCACCGCCGGGGCGTACCCGTCCCGCTGAAACCAATCGGCCAAATAGGCCACGGCCTCCCCCACCCGGTTCAAATCATTAGGGCCGTATGCCCCTTTCTTGATCTGGCTCTCGTCCAGAATCCAGGCCTTCTCTTCCCCGGTGAGCTGCTCCCACCCCCGGGCATAGAGGCCTTTCAGCTTCTCCACATCCGCCCGGGTCCGGTCGGTGACGAGCCCCAGTAGGCCGCAACGCAAAACCGTCTCATACAGAACGCGGTTGCCCGCCCCGTCCACGGCGGTGAGGCGCACCCGGTAGAGGTCGTCCGCCGACTGCTTCGCCGTGGCCTGCCAGACCCCGTCCTCCAGGGTCCAGATCACCGCCGCCTCATTCACCGTGCCCGATACGTAGATAGGCGAACCCGGCAGGGTCACCGCCAGGGTCCGGCTGCTCATACAATCACCACGCTCAGAATCACGGTGGCTCCCGCGTCCGCCGGGTTGGGCAGCACGGATGCCGACTGAATCACCGGCACGCCGGTGTCCAAAGTCACGCTCCTCGTCACGCTGGAGGTTTTCCCCGCGCCGTCCGCAGCAGTAATCACCAGGGTATTGCGCCCCTCCGCCAGGGTCACCGCCTTGGTAAACCCGCCGTCGTCTTCCACCGTCACCGCGCCCTGGTCCACCCCATTGAGGGTGATGTTCACCACTACCGGGCTGGAGGTGGCGTCGTTGGTGGCGCCGGCCACCGAGAGAGTGGGCTGGTTGATCGTCAGGCCCGCTGCGGGACTGGTCACATTCAGGGTGGGCGGCACGGTGTCCACCGTGTAGGTAGTGGACCTAGCCGCCGCCCCGTTGCCGTCGTGATCAGAACAGGTCGCCGTCACCGTGTGGGACCCGTCCGCCAGGGCGGAGGCCGGGGTGTAGGTCACCTGATAGCCGGTTTCCGTCTCTGTGGAGACCACCCCCGCCGTCACCGCCGTCCCGTCCTGCTTGACCGTCAGGGTACGGAGATCCACCCCGGAACCGCCCGGCTCGTCCACAATTGTAAAAGTTACCGGCTGGCGGTTGTTGGTCACATAGGCCCCGCTGGAGGGCGCCGTGATGGTAATCACCGGGGGCACCTTCTCCCGCACCGTTAGGCGCAGACCCGCAAGGTCCGCTCCTGTGGCGGCGGCCACCGTCCCCGCGTCGTTTGTGGCCTCAATCTCCATGTTGTAATAGCCGCCGGGCTGGTGGTAGGACGTGGCCCCGGGGGCCGTAATTCTCCCCTCCCACTTGCCGCTGGCGCTGTTGTAGGTCAAGTTATGCCAGGTTCCGTTCACCTTGGCCCGCACTGTTTTTACTGCCATGATATCACCTCTCCGCTGTAAAATTCCCCGGCGTATTTGATCTCCGGTTCCAGCAGCCGGAGCGCCTCCTCCACTGTAATCTGCAGGGTGAAGGCCGTGTTAATCACCGCTGGTTGGGGACTGTGCGCCGCCCGCATGATGCGCGGGGTCAGCAGGGTATGCTCCCAGGTCTTTGTCCCCGCAAAATAGGGAATCGTCTCGTCGCACGCCGCCTGAGAGGGCTCCTTGCCCGCCCCGAAGGCCGCCGTCAAGTCCAACAGCATAGCCCCGTCGAAATACATGGTCCCGGCCAGCATGCTGTTGTTAAAATCCAGTCGGAACTGGTAGGTCCCGGCGGAAAAGCTCGTCCGATTGGTCCTGCCGCTGTACAGGTTCCACTGCCCCGCCGGACCGATGGGAATCCCCTCCCGAAAGCTGGGCTCCGCGATGGGCCAGTAAATCCCCACTGTGGCGTTTGTCCTAACGTCCTGCCAGCCGTACACCCGGGCATAATAGATATGGCCGGGACTGAGGGTGATGCTCCCCGTGGTGTTGGCGCACACCTCCGGGGTGGCGGTCGTCCCCGTGAGCTTAAGCGACCGTGTCCCCTCCATGGCATGGTCAGTGGAATAGTTTCCGCTCCACCCGCTGCCCTCCATGCCTGGGGACGGAATCAAATTGGTAATGGTCAGGCTCATGGTTTGGTTCCTCCTTCTAGTTGGCCCATGCCGGACCCAAGGCCTCCAGGGTCTCCGTGAGGCCGCCGTCATAGACCGCCTCATAGCCGGTCACCGCCCCGGGGCCCGCCTCATCGTAGGCGTTAAAAATGGTGACCGTGTCCCCCACCTCCAAGGCGGGGTTACCCCGGCCCGTGCAGGTGTACCGCAGCCGCCGCTTTTTGGTTTCCAGCAGCCACGCCGCCACCGCCTGGCCGTCGTAGGCGCAGGGATTTTGCACGGTGAGCACATGATTGCCCGTCCCGGCGGTATACTCCTTGGTCTGGGTCTTGATTGCTTCCTCCACCCCGCTCCAGTAGAACTCGTTGACCACCCGCAGCACCACCTTATCCACGGGCTGGGTGACGCTCACCCCGTCCATAGTTTCCAGATTGGTCCCGTCCAAGGTGTCCACGGCTTCGCCCAGGGTCAGCTCCCGAAAGAGCAAAACGCCGTCCCGCCCCATCCAGCAGGCGCACCGGGCGGCCTGAGCCAGGAAGCGGAGGGCCTCCCGCTTGGTCGTCCCCTTGGGGATGCAGCGGTTCACCAACCGCGCCCCCAGCGCCGCCGGCATGTCCAGGGGAATTTTCTCCCCCAACACTGCCGCCACGGCCTGGGTGAGGGGCCAGAAGCCGTCCGCCCCCACCTCATAGGACTCGCTGTCCAGCCAGAGAATCCGGTCGCTGGCGGTGATCTCCGCCGTGAGGGCCCCGTCCTTGGCCTCGGCCTTTTGGAAGTGGTGGACACCCATGGATATCTTCTCCCCGCCGATCAGCAAAGCGCTGTCGATCTCCTGCCCGTCCTGCAAATAGCGGTACAGGCCGTTGGGATTAATCAGGTTGTACTTCTGGTCCCCGTTATCAAAGGTGAACACCAGCTCCCGGGCGGGCAGGCTCTCCCCACCGGCGGAGGCCCCCGCCGTCCAGGCGGCGGAGACCAGGCTCGCCCCGGTAAACTTCTGCACAATTCCAAAGAGCACGGAATACAGCCGCACCCGTCTCCGGGGCCAAGCGGTTTTCAAAAAGGTGAACGCCACCTTGTCGTACCCGTCCAGGGGCAGGTCGATCAGCATGGTGGGACCGTAGTTTTGTAGGGTCTTTTCGGCCAAAAGCGTGCCGCCCAGCCAGACCTGCACCCCCACCTCCCCCGGCCACTGATCCGCCTGGTCGTCAAAGTGCAGGGTAAATCCCACGCTGGAAGCGGGCTCTGAAAGGGTCAGAGTCAGGAGGGGGGAGGTATCAAAGGTCCCGTCATCGCCTGAAAGTTGGGTCCACAGCCCCATGGGCTCCTGATCCAGCGTCTCCGGCAGGGTATGAAAGGTCCCGTCCAGCAGCCACAGCCCCGGCTCCAAAGTGGACCATCTGCCCCCCGCCCGATTTTCCTCCCGGATGATCTGGGCCAAGTTGCTGACGGGGTCCGCCCCGGCGGCGGCGGGGGCGGCGTTACGCGCCGCCTGGGTGTCCACCAGTTTGAAGGCGATCTCCGCATCCACCGTCCGATCCGCCGGGTAGGGGTTATAGGTTTGGCTAACCGGCTGCATCCCGCTTCACCTCCCGGGCCGTGGCCTTGAGCTCCACGTTGTACCAAAAGGGCTCCCCGTTTCGAAACCGAAAGACCTTCTGATTTCCGATCTCAATCTTAAACGCACCGCTGGCGTTGCCGTCCACCGGGTCCGGATACTCCAAAGTAACGTACCGGCACTGCCGCGCCAGGGCGGTCACCCTCGCCAGGATCTCCTGGGGCACCCACTCCCAGGAGGCGGTCACCGTGGCCCGCCACCCGATCACGTCCCGCACCAGGTTCCCGGCGGCCATGGTCTTTTCATTCACCAATTCCCCCCCGCCGATCTCCAACGACCGGACCCGGGGCATGGTGATTCCCTCAATTTTGATCTTATCCAAAGGCAATCCCCCTTTGCTTGGCGGCGGCCAACAGGTCGTTCAGGGCCCCCCGGGCGATCTCCCGCCCGTTTAAGCAGAGGGGCACCTCCACCCGGATGGGCCTCTCGCCCGTGCTCTGCACCGCCGCGGCCACGCCGTTGACCACGCCCTCGCCAATCCGCTCCAGGCGGCTGCTCTGGGGGGCGGGCACGGGGATGCTCCCGGCGATGTCCTGGGCCACCAGGCGCATCTGCGCCGTGAATCCCACGCCCACCCCTTGGGCCATATAGTCCCCTAATTGGGCCCACTTTTTCGAGGGGGAGTGGATTACATTTTCCTTCCGGAAGGCGTTCCGGGCCAGCTTGCCTATGGCGACAAAGGTGTTTACCACCACTTCCCGCATGCTCCACGCGCCGTCGGCCAGACCCTGGGCCGCCTGGGCGCCCACCTGATACAGGTCGGGTTCCATTTCCTCCAAAGCCTCTGGAACCTTCCCGGCAAACTCCGTCTCCAGCGCCTCCAGCTCACCCTGATAGAAGCTTCGGGCAATGGCATCCGCCAGGGCCTGCTTTTCCTCCCACTGGGCAAGATAAGCGTCGTAGTCGTCATCGCGCATCTCCCGCAGCCTTTGGGCGTAAGCCAAGGCGTCGTCCGGCTTCATGGCCAGCACCTCATGGAGCAGACTGTCAGAAATGCCGGCGCGGGTTTGCGTACCGTTTTTCAGTTCCTCCAGCGCCTGTCCGTAGGCGCGGAGGGTGTGGATCTCGTCCGATAGATCGCCCAATTCCAGGGCGCTTCCGGTCTCATTCTTGACCCAGGAAAACAGGTTGCCGTAGTCCTTGAGTTTCTCCGACAGGGTCGACTGCTTTTTCTCTATCTCCTGAAGCGCGGTCTCATAGGCCTTCTGCACCTCCTGGAGGGCCGAAACCCGGGATTTGATGGATGCCTTCTGGGCGTCCTCCTGGACCTTACTCTGTTTCTCGTTCCAGTCGCTGTCCAGTTTGGCGATCTCATCGAGCACCTTCTGTCTGCCGCTTTCCTCCGCCTTGGCCAGCTCCTGGTATTTCTCTCGGATGGCGGCCTGGTGGTCGGCAAGCTCCTCTTCCGCCTGCTTTTGCTGGGCCTGCTCCTGCTGTCGGGCGAGGTCCCCATTGAGGCGGTCAATCTCCCGCTGCATCACGTCGCCCAGATTTTGGGCGGTCTGCCGCACCGCGTCCAGGGCCAGGGTTTGATGTCCTTCGATGCCCCGCTGCAAACCGGTCATCAAAAACTTACCCAGGGCGGCAAACACCTTCGAGGGCGAATGAATGCCCAAAACGCTTTTAAATCCTTGGACAAAACTGCCGCACCAGCCCGCAATTTTGTCCTGAATCCACCCCGCCATATTGGTAATACCGCTCCATATCCCTTTGATGACGTCCTCGCCGATGGAGAGCACCTTCCCGGGCAGAGATTGCAGGGTATTGGCCACCGCCGTGACCACTTCGGCCATTTTGGCCCGCCCGGCGCTAATCATCTGGCCCCCCCAGGCGATCAGCTTCGCCACGGCCTGGGTTAAAAAGGCCCCCATTCTGCCGGGCAGTTGGGCGAAGAAGGAGGCGGCGGCGTTCACCGCCCCGGAGGCCGCTGCCCCGGCGCTTTCCAAAACCTGGGCCCCCCAACCGATCACCCGCTGCACCGCCTGGGCAAGCCACCCGCCGATCTGACCGGGCAGTTGGGCAAACCGGCCCACAATGCCGGTTATGACGCTGGGCAGGGTCTCCGTCACAAAAGCGAGCAGGCCGGCTCCCCAGGCCTGCACCTGTAACAGCAGGTTTCCCAGGGTCTCCCCCAAGAGAGCGGGCAGCTGTCCAAACCACGCCCCCACGGACTGAATCCAGGCCGGGATGGCCTCGGTGAAAAAGGCCGCAATGTTGTTCCAGCCCTCCAAAAAGAAGGTCTGAATGCTCTCCCAGACGCCCCCCCAAAATTCCGGCGCGGCTAGAAAGAACGCCAGCACGCTGTTCCACGCCTCGGGGATGGTCTGGGTGAAGAAGGTCACAAGCCCGCCCCACACCACGCTCGCCATCTCCTGAATGGCCTGCCAGGCGTTCAGCACCACGGTGCGAAACTCCTCGCTGGTGTTCCAGAGTGTAATCACCGCCGTCACAAGGAGGGAAATGCCCGCCACCCATGGGTTGAGGGAGCCAACGGCCTTTCCCAACATCCCTAAGGCGCTGCCCATTCCCTTCAGGCCTTCCACCATGGGTATGAAGTCCTTAACCACGGTCAGGGCTGAAAAAGCCGTGCCGATACTCGCCACCAAAACGGCGATGGGCCCGGCGTTGTCCAACACCCAGGAGAGCCCATCCATCAGACCGGACAGGTTGCTCACCACAAAGTCTCCAATTTTCTCCGCCAGGATGGTCACAGACCCGGCCAAATTCCCCACGCTCTCCTGAAAGGCGGGGTTTTGAAAGGCCTGTTGCAGCTTTTCCGACAAGTTCTGCAGGGTGGGGGACAGCTTTTCGGCGATGGGGAGTAAAAACTCCGTCTGCATCACCCGCCCCAGCGCCGTAATGGAGGAGCCCATGTCCCCATACTGGTCGTCGCTGAGCTGGGCCATGGCCGCCGCCGCGTCGGCATACCCGGACCGGATCCCGTCCAGCTGGGTAATGACCTGGGGCCCCAGCTCCTTCCAGGCGTCGCCGAAAAGAGCGGCCCCCGCGGTATTTTGAGCCACCGGGTCTTCCAGGTCCCGCAGGCTCTGGATCACCTCA
>OLSM01002675.1_pt1 | contig 11095 bp, 8 predicted proteins | sample 1672721 | NCBI WGS metagenome assembly OLSM01 (sample SAMEA3136717, study PRJEB25190) | human gut metagenome | reverse complement strand
TAGGGATACTTTTGCAGCAGACTGTCGATGCCCAGCCTGGCTGACAGAGGGCGGAGTCGGTCCTCCATCTCGTCGTAGCCCTTCCCTGACAGGACCAGGGGCAGAAAAATGTTATCCTGCAAGTTAAAGGTATCCAGCAGGTTAAAGTCCTGAAAAACAAATCCAATGTTGTTCCGCCGAAATGCGGAGAGATCCCGCTCTTTCACCTTCGCCAGGTCCTTATCGTTGAGCAGCACCTGGCCGTCCGTGGGCTTATCGAGGGTGGCCAAGATGTTCAGCAACGTCGTTTTTCCTGAGCCGGATTCGCCCATGATGGCAACATACTCTCCCTTTTCTACGGAAAAATTAACGTTTGCCAGCGCCTGCACGGTATTGCCTCCAAACCGGGTGGTATATACCTTTTTCAGGTTTTTCACTTCCAGCAGCGCCATACCATCACGCTCCTTTCCTTTATTTCCTCCCAATTGTACCCCATAGGCAGCATTCCAGCCAGCGATTTACCTTACAAAACAGCGCCCAACCTTACACACAGGTAAGGTTGGTCGCTGTCATCGCGTATTCTATTCCCAGTTCAGTTTCTGGGTATCGAACCAGACGCGTACCGTGGTCCCTTCATCCAGGGTGGACGCCAAGGTGATCCGGTGCCCCAGCTTCTCCAAAATCTGACGGGTGAGGTATAGGCCGATGCCAGACGCCCGTTTGTCCGTCCGTCCATTATACCCGGTAAATCCCTTTTCAAAGACCCGAGGCAGATCTTCCGGTGCAATTCCCATGCCGGAATCCTGAATGACCAGGGTGTTCGCTCCCTCGGTAAAGATGGACACGGTTCCCCCCGGGGGGGTGTACTTCACTGCGTTGGAGAGCAATTGCTCCACGGCAAAGCAGAGCCATTTTTCATCGGTAACCACCTGAATGCTGATGGGCCGCAGGTCCAGCCCCACCTTTTTACGAATGAACATGGGGGCGTACTTCCGTACCACTTGATGGACAAGCGCGTTTAAGTCGTGCTCTCGGAGAACATAATCGGTACTATCTCCCCCCATGCGCAGGAAGGCCAGCACCATCTGTGCGTATTGTTCAATGAGAAAAAGCTGGGCCTCCAGTTCCCGGCTCGCCGGGGTATCCTCCTCCTGGAGGATCAGCCGCATCGCGGCGATAGGGGTTTTAATCTGGTGGGCCCACAGGGTGAAATACTGGATGATCTCCCCCGTTTCCCGCTCCCATCGGGCCTCCAAGACCCGCCGGTCCTCCCAGAGCAGCTCCACCAGTTTCTCATAATCCTTTTGGAGGACATCCTGGGGTTGGGGCAGCCCCGCCAGGGTGAGGGCGATGCTGCCCTGCAAGTCAGAAAGCCGCCGATGGCGTGCGCGAAATTCCAAGAAGTCCATTCCGGCAAAGACGCAGCCCAGGGCCAGACAAAGCAGGGCTGCATATCCCACCACCGAGGCGGGCAGGTCGTATAGGGCGAAAATCAGCGTGAAGATAACGAGAAAGCACCCCAGCGCCAGAAGAAATTTTCGTCTGGCCCGGAGATAACGCCAAAATAATCTCATGTTATCCCCCCAGCAGATAGCCCACGCCCTTTTTGGTGGCGATCAGGTCCTGAACGCCAATACCCGCCAGCCGTTTGCGCAGCCGGGTCATGTTCACAGTTAAAGTATTCTCGTCCACAAAGCAGTCGGTCTCCCATAGCCGGCGCATCAGCTTTTCCCGGCTGACCACCTTTCCTTTCTGGGCGAATAAGGTCTCCAAAATTCGGTATTCATTGCGGCTCAACGCCAGTGTTTCCCCCTGATAGGAGACGGTGGCGTCCCCCATATTCAAAATAATCCCCCGGTGTTCCAACAATTGTCCGCCCGCCTGAAAATCGTAGCTTCGCCGCAGCAGCGCCTGGATCTTAGCGGCCAGCACCGCCAAATCAAAGGGCTTGGCCACAAAATCGTCGCCGCCCATATTCATGGCCAAAACAATATTCATGTTGTCTGAAGCCGAGGAGAGGAAAACAATGGGGGCTTTGGACAATTTCCGAATCTCCTGACACCAGTGGAACCCGTTATAATAGGGCAACGAGATATCCAGTAAAACCAGGTGTGGGTTGATCTGTGCAAATTCTTCCGCCACGGCCCGAAAATCCCGGGCGATGGCGCAGGCGTAGCCCCAGCTTTCCAAGTGGCGGCTCACCGCTTGGGCAATGGTGAGGTCGTCTTCCACGATAAAAATTGTATACATGGGCCCCTCCCAGATTACGATTCTCCCCGCAGGGAAGGACTTGCGGCGCTGTGCGCTTGCAGCAGCTCCCGGGCCTCCGGGGTCACCTGTCGGGGCACAGCGGCCGGTCGCGCCAGGAAGTAGCCTTGGAGCAGGTCAACGCCCAGTTCCAGAACCTTTTCCACTTCCAAGGCGGTTTCCAGGCCCTCAGCAATGATGGCCATTCCCCGCTCATGGGCATATTCCACCACATTGGAGACAATCTTTTGCTTATCAGGATCGGAGTCAATGTCCTGAATGATGGAGAGATCCACCTTAATGAAAGCAGGCGACAGTTCCAGCAAATTCTTTTCACTATTATAGCCGCTTCCATAATCATCCAACGCAAATAAGCCGGAAAATCCAGGCGCCTCCCGTTTCCGTTGGGTGGCTTCTTGGTCCATGGCCTCAGACTCCGTGATTTCGATGACAATACGGTCCTGAATCTTGGCATACTCCTGATGAAATTGTTCCATCTCCGCCGGGGACATGCTCTGTCCGGCAATGGAGTTGATGAAGAGAAGGGCCTCCGGTGAGACCAGTTCCTGCTCCAGCAGCGACCGATAGCTCTCTGCGGCTTTGAACCAGGAGAGCATTTCCATTTTTTGCAGTTGTCCCTCCTCCTTGGCCATGGCCAGCACCACGTCCGGGGTCTTGAGGGCGGGCATATTCACCCGCATCAGGGCCTCATACGCCCGAACGGCCCCTGTTTTGGCATCCACAATGGGCTGAAAGGCGTAAGCAAACCGCCCTTCCTCCAACAACTGGTGAAATTCACGTCGGCACTGCAGCAAATAGGTTTCGTGGTTATAGACCCCCAGATCAAACTCCTCAAAGCGGCCCTTTTGGGTCTGTTTCACTTGGTACATGGCAAAGTCGGCCAGCTTCATCAGTTCGGATAGCGTTTGGCTGTCATCGGGATACCAGGCCACGCCGCCCGAGACACGAATTTGGCTGACATCTCCGTTCGGCAGAGGAAATACGCTTTCCCGAATTCCCTGGGACAGCTTTCTCAGTCGCTGCCGGATGTCATCCTGACTCTCATACCCCCACAACAGCAGCGCGAATTCATCTCCGGAGACTCTGGCGCACAGAGTTTCCGCTGGCAGGTGATTGACAAAACATTGTCCCGACTGCCGGATATACTGGTCACCCCAATCATGCCCGAAGCGGTCGTTTGTGATTTTTAAGTTGTCCAGGTCCAGCATCACCAGGGCGGCGTGCTTGAGCCGCTCCGGCTCGTCGAATAGCTCTCCCGCCGACCGATAAAAGGCCCGGCGGTTGAGCAGCCCCGTCAAGAGGTCATAGTCCCGGTCATGCTCAATGCGCAGCCGCTCCAAGGTGGCGATGGTCACATCCTCGGCCAGCCCCACCTGCCGTTCCCCTTCTGCCGTCACTTCCACCCGCACATAGCGGGCGTTATCCGGTCCCACGGGGACCCGATACAGCATGCTGCCATCCAGACTGGGCAACTGCTCCAACGTCTCTGCCATTTGGGCCATCAGTCGGCGGAATTCGTCGGCCGTGAGCCCATCCGGATCTATCTTTTGCATCCCCAAAAGGGGGAAAAAGTTTTGTGTCACAAATACGCTGTTATTCCCACGATTGAATTCAAAGCCCCCCAGCTCCACACTGGCCATTTCCATAATCCGCAAAAAGCGGGTGGAGGCGGCCACCACATCCCGACTCAGCGCCGTAATGGCGCCGGCAAACTGGTCAATTTCCTGTAAGCCTGTGGCGGAAAGCCGCGGGATATCTCCCTTTTCACGCTGGGCTTTCGCCACCTCTTTGGAGAGTACCCGAATGGGATTGGAAAGCCGCCGGCTGATGATGACACTGCCCACAATGCCAGCGGCCAGATTAACCAGGAGCGCGGCCAGCAGAATGGTGGTCATCTGCCGGGAAAAGGCGTATAGCCAGTTGGTTTGCACCACGCCCACCAGTCCCCAACGTTCCCCATCAAAGGGGGCGTTGTTGCTGTACAGCGTCAAAAATTCCACATCGGCATATTGTTTTCTCCCATCCAGCTCAAACTCATACCCCCCTTTGTCCCCCTTTCCCATTATCAGGGTATCCCCCTCGGAAAGTTCACGCTGGAGAATGCCGCTGATGGTCACGGGCGAGAGGCGCGCCTCTTCCCCCTCGTCTACATCATCCTGCGTCACCGCTAACAGGTAGGAGCCTTTGTTATCCTCATACAGCTCGCCCATAGGGAGCAGCGTTCGCAGATAATCGTTGAGAAGCTCCACCCCCAAAACGCCATAGACCGTACCGTCGGGCAATACCAGTGGTATGGAGTAGGAAATGGCCGAAAGGCTGCTGCCCTGCAGGGAATACGGCGTCGCGCTCCAGTAGCCGAAATCGCTGGGGTGAGACACATGTTCCGCCTGATACGCAGCTTGGAAGGGCTGATATAAGAAATCGTAATACGCCCGATTAACCTCTCCAAAGTTAAAGAGTGGATGCCAACCGGAATCGGTGGCCACATTGAGCGATTCCACCACAGCGATGGGCGCCCGCTCCAGGAGCAGATCGCCATTGCGGGCGGGCGGAGATGAGGAGGGGTCCATATCCCGGATATAGATGCCGGTCTTGTTCTGATAGGTTTTCCGCTGCATGTCCCGGGATAAGTCGTGGGTATTGAATACGACGAAGATTCCCGTGACCTGTTTGGCATACAGGGAGGAGATCAGGTCGTCGGCAATATCCTGTAACAGGGGCGCGCATGCGTTGGAACTGGAGTCCAGCTCTTCCAGGGAAAGAAGCCCCTTGTCCAAACGGGCCTGGGTTGCGGTATTAATGGTGTCGGCCAACAGGTCCAGGTCGGACCAGGAGCTTGTCATGGAGCTTTCCAGATACCTGGCCCGGTTCTGTACCTGCTTATCTAAAATATCCTGGGCGTTTTGGTCCAGCTTTCCCACCACGCCGCTGATAAAAAAGCTAAAAACCAGAAGAACAGCCTCTACCAGGAGAAGTATCAGCAGGGAAAACATCGTTGTTTGGAACACAGATTTCCCGGTATGTCGATTGATTCGTTTCCGTGGTTCCACGCTGCGTCCCCTCCTCCCTGCGGTTTATTTCGTCAGCGCCTCCAACTGGGCCAGTGTCTCCTGATACCACTGTGTAAAATACTCGTCGGAGGTAAATTCCGCGGTGGCCTGCCCCAAGCTTTCTCCCTGGGCCAGACGCTCTTTTACCACAACCCGATCCGCTACTGCGGTTTGGCTCATGGCATCCTCTAAGATGGCCCGGCCGGTACTCCCGCCGGCGAAGGCCTTGGGGGTATACAGCGTATTTTGATTGACCGTATCCACCGCGACGGATAAAATCTGTTCCATCACCGGTTTTATCTCCCCCTTCTGCGCCCGAATCAGCTCCATATCATTGGCGGATTTGCTGACGGGAAGGTAGCCGGAGTCGACAGAAAACTCAATATTATTTTCATCCTGGGTAATCCATTTTAAAAATTCAATGGAGGCGTACACCTCAGTGGGCTCCCCCTTGGTTACCACCATCCCAGCGCCCTGCTGTACGGCGTAGGGCTGGCTGTCAGAGAACTGGGGGCAGGGAAAAACGTCCATCTCTATGGGATAGCTCTCCGTATCGCTGGAAATCACCTGGTCTGGGAAGAACGTGGCGCCGGAGGAGGACCCCACAAAGGACAGCACCGTTCCCGTTTTCACATCGTCGCTTCGAAAGCGACCGGCAGCGGCGAAATATCCCTTGATATAGGGTATGTAGTAGTTGTCCCAGAGGGTCCGCATCGTTTCCTTATTCAAATCTAAATGGAACTCTCCATTTTTAACGGAGAAAATTTCCGTTCCCAACTGCATGGCCCCAATCAGGAGATAGTTCGCCATGGCGTCCCTGCCAAAAAACGCTTTGCCGTCGTTGGGCTCCGGCGTCTGTTGATCCGTCCACTCATAGTAAGCTTGGGCGGTGGATACCAGACCTTCAATGGTGGAAAAGTCCTTATAATCAGCGCCTGTTGCCTGCGCAAAGGGTTCCCAGTCGGTCTTGTTTAACAGGAAGAGCTCGACGGATTTTGCCAAGGGAAAAATTTTCACGCTGCCGTCATCGGAAAAGCGCCCCTCGTCAATATAGCTGTCCACATACCGGTTCAGCTCCTCCTGGGTGAGGTATTCGGTGAGATCCGCCGCCAACCCCATCTGGTCGATGGCATAGGCGTTGTCGGCATAAGCGGCGAACATGTTGGGAATTTCATCCGCCCCCACGTTTCCTTCGGCGGCGTTGAGCACATTGTTTTCCAAATCCGTTACCGATCCGTGGCTGAACCCTTCTACCACAATGCCCAGTTCCTTGCCCCGCGTCCGGTTAAATTCGTCGACCAAGCCGTTAAATGCGGTTAGCTGGGCGCCATTATAATAGTGCCAAACCGTCAAATACACCGGCGATTCCGGGTCCAGCAAATCAGCGGCCGTGGGCGTGCGCCGGCCGCAACCGGCCAGCAGGAGCAGGGCCAGCGCCCCGGGGAGCAAGCGTTTCCACCAATGTTTCATTGAACCTCTTCCCTTTCTCTCACGCAACTTAACTTGACCCCCATGGGCCAAACTTCAGCGTATCTGTCGCAATTGTCGGCCCAGAAGCTTACATGGGCGGTCGCTAGCCGATCGCCTTAAGCAAAGCCGCTTTTGGTGAATATTGGAGTCATTATATCACGATGGCCGGCGTTGTTCAACAGGAATCCCCACGGGCCCAGCCTGCCCCCGTCATGGGCCACATCGTTTTACTAGAAGGTGGACTGCCGTCGGGATCTATAGTATACTGTCTCTGCAAACAAGTCCCCCAATACGCTTCCGATTTTGTGAGGTTTTCATGCTGAATACTAGAATCAAACAACACATGTTGTCCCTGGGCGCAGACGCGTGCGGAATTGCCAATTACGAACGCTTTAGATCCGCTCCGAAGGGCTTTTCTCCCCAAGATATTGCTCCCCACTGTCAATCCGTTGTCGTATTTGGAAAAGCCATCCCGAAAGGACTAACCCAAATAGAATCACGGCTGATCTACGGGCATTACAATACGTTAATCTGTTCAGAGGTGGACCGCATCGCCTTACAGGGTGCCCTATGGCTTGAGGGCCAATTTTCCGCCATTGCCGTTCCCATGCCATGCGACTCTCCCTATGAATATTGGGATGAGGAGACGCACAGCGGCAAAGGGCTGCTCTCCATGAAGCACGCCGCGGTTTGGGCTGGCTTGGGACAGCTTGGGAAAAACAGTCTGCTGATCCATCCCCAATTTGGAAACCTGCTGACCATTGGCGCCATCCTCACGGATTTAAATTTGCCATCCGATGCGGGGTGTGATTCCCTTTGTATCAAAGGCTGTTCCAAATGCACTGACGCATGTCCTGTTCACGCAATTGACAACGGCGCGGTCAATCAGCAACGATGCAGGCTCCATACCTATGGTAAAACGGCGCGCGGTTTTGATACCGTTGACTGCAATCGATGCAGGGTGGTTTGTCCTGTAAGATACGGCAGGATGGAAACCGTGGAAAAGCATTGAACCTTGCAAATTTGTTTTTTGTATCCTGTCCCCACCGCCGTTAGACGCAGTCCTGCTGTTGAAGCAGCTCCAGGGCTTCCGCAAAGCTGACGCAGAGAGCATACCGCTGATCCCAGATCAAGTCACGATTGTAACGGCAGGAATCCTCTGCGGACAAAAATGCATTATCCACCGTCGTGGTACAGGATGCGGGCACAATCATTTGGAAGCCCCGTTCAAACCCGCTTTTCACCGTTGCGTCAATACAGTATTCCGTTTGAAGCCCCGCCACGATTACTTTGTCCTCCCGTCCGGCGGTCAGAATGTCTGCCAGGCCGGTACCTAGGAAAGCGCTGTTGGCGGTTTTATCAAGTATCTTTTCTCCCACAGCGGGTTGGAACTCCTCATAGATTTCAAAACCAGGGGTTCCTTTCACCACTTCCCCGCCCGGGCCGTCGTCGTGGCGCACATAGATCACTTCCACAGCTTGTTCCCTGGCGGTCCGAATCAGCTCTTTTACTTGAGAAACAAAGGTCTCAAACTGGTACAGCCTTTGATTTGTCATGGCTTTTTGGGTATCCACAATCAATAAAACCATGGGGCATTTCCTCCTGAATGCAGTCATGAACGGATCGAACGGCGGTACCAGTATGCTAGTACCGCCGTTCCGCGTTTCATCCGCAAGGCCCGGCCCTACTCCATTAGGGAAGAAGGCAGGGCCAATACAGGGGTTTGCTCCCCCCGGTGAGGCGGACGGGCTGCCCATAGTCCACGCCAAAGGTCTCCACCGTCACCTGCCGTATAAACTCCGGCCGCACCGGGGTATTGATTTTCACATCCGTGCTCTCCGCAAACGGAACGGCATAGGTCTCCACCCGTTCCAGCCGACGCAGCTCCGTCAGTCCCTCCGTCACCTTACCGAAGATGGGATAGGTGCCGGTGATGGTCGGGCAATGCTCCAAGGGGAAGAAAAACTCCCCGCCGGCAATTTGGGGCTCTCCGTATCCCCCCAGACCCACGGCGCCGAACTCGGCCTCCAGAAATTGGCCGCTTTTTACATCGTTGGGAATGAAGTAGCAGGCTTCGGGATTGTGAAAGGCATGGTAGCTCATATCCAGCACCCAGCCCGGAACAATCCGCTCGATGGGGTAGTGGTCAAACACGCCTTTCCGAGCCAGATAGACAAAACTGGTCACCGCATGGGGGGCGATTTCCGGATACAGCTCCATTCGGATGACGCCGCCGCTTCCCAGCGTCATGGTTGCAATCGGATTCATATGATCTTCTCCTTTACGGAATGATTTCCAGCTCCTTGGAGCGCTGATTCAGCACCTCGCACCCGGTCTCTGTGACCAGCACCAGATCCTCGATCCGCACGCCCATTTCACCCTCCAGGTAAATGCCCGGCTCGATAGAGAAAATATTCCCCGGCGCTGCCAGCTCCTCGGAGGCGGCGGAGACATCTCCAAAGTCGTGGGTCTCCAATCCAATGAAATGGCCCAGCCGGTGCGTGAAGCGGGGGCCGTACCCCGCCTGGGTAATCACATCCCGGGCGATGGCGTCCAGCCGCTTGAGGGGCGTCCCCGGCCGGACGGCCAATTCCGCCTGGAAATTGGCCTCTTTCACGATCTCATAGATGATTTTCTGCCGAGGGGTAACCGATTGATAGAAATAGGTGCGGGTCATATCTGAGCAATAGCCCTGGTAGGTACAGCCCACATCGAAGAGGACGCAGTCCCCCGGGCTCAGTTTGGTGCCGTCGGGATAGTGGTGTCCGCTGGCGGCGTTGGCGCCAAAGGCCACCAGGGGTTCAAAGCTGAAATCCTCCGCCCCCAGTTCCTGGTAAATTTTCTTCATCTGTTCGGCTACGTCCCGCTCCGTGACCCCCGTGTGTACCAGGGTCTTGAATCTCTCCATGGCCTGATCGTTGATTTGGGAGGCCCTGCGCATCAGGGTAATCTCCTGGGCATCCTTGACGCTTCTCGCCAAATCCAGCGCCAGGGAGGCGTTGCGGTACCCCGTCGCCGCCTGACGCTCCATCAGAGGCAGCAAAAACCGAGCCGCCATATTTTTATCCACGCCCAGGGGCTCCTTGGGGTCCACTGCCCGGGAGACCAGATCCAAGTAGGGGTCCGTATCGGAAAACCGGACCTTTTCCACGCCCAAATCCTCCGGGACGGTTTCCAGCAGATTGATGAAAATTTTATGGCTGCCATTTCGATTCAAATACAGGGCGTAAAACCGTTCCAGGGGTTTGATTAGCCGCCCAGTAAGGTAAAAAATGGAGATTGGGTCAGTGACCAGCATTTGATTGAGCCCCATCCGCTCCAAGTTTGCCAGCACCGCCTCCACGCGATTTTGTTTCATAGCATTTCCACCTTTTTGTTCCTCTTTCCGCCGGCCCCATCTGTTCTGCTGTGCGCTTGATAAACGGGCCGGCAGGTTCAGGGTATCACAATTTCCGGTAAATCACAATCGGCCTGACGCGAAAACTCCGCGTCAGGCCGATTTCTTTTTGAGTAATTACCCCTGCTGGGCCGCCAAAAACGCCTTACGCGCCTGGGTAACCCCAGTCACGGCGAAGGTAACGGGGTCCACTTCCACCCCGTAGATCTCCCGGGCGTCCTGCACGGTAATGTATTCGTTTTTCACGTCCATGGCTACCCGGGTCTCCTCCCGCGCCAGGGGATTGCCATAGCCGCCGCCGGTGCCGGTGACCATACGGACCACGTCCCCCTTCTTCATGGGAATGCGGTTGCCGCTGCCAAAGGGTCCGTCGTGGGCGCCGTCGGTGCGGATAAAATCAAACCCATTGGGCGAACCAGGGTGTCCGCCGGCGTATCCCCAGGCGGGAGTCTCATGGCGGCCGTAGGCGCCGCCGAAGTCCATGTTGTCGTTGAGGGCTTCATGACCCAGAATCAGGCCGTAACCGCCCCGGAACCGTCCCGCGCCGGCGTTGTCGGTATTCAGCGCGTATTCCGTAATTTTAATCCCGAATTTGGACTCCAAAATCTCCACAGGAATATTGTAGGTCTCCCCGTCGCCGGTGCAGAACTGGCAGGAGTCTCCGTCCCGGTCAAATCCGGCGCCCCAGCCGCCCAGGGTGGGGCCGCAGTTTACAAAGGGCTGGCCCGTAACCGCATGGACGCCGTTCATGGTATACGCGCCCACCGTAAGGAAGTGACCGGCTGTGAGCTGCCCCTGCTTTACCACGGGGGCCAGGGCCTGCCAAACCAGGTCCAGGGCCACCTGCATGGATTCATAGTAGCAGGAGACCGGCGCGGGGCGGATGGCGTTGAAGAGGGAGCCCTCCTCGGCAATGATTTCCAGGGGCTCG
>OLSM01002668.1_pt1 | contig 11123 bp, 12 predicted proteins | sample 1672721 | NCBI WGS metagenome assembly OLSM01 (sample SAMEA3136717, study PRJEB25190) | human gut metagenome | reverse complement strand
TTGTCAAGCCTGCCTTAGAAGAACAGGAAAAGAAGTTTAACGCAGATATGCAGAAACTTGTGAAGTAGGAGGACGGCAGGATGAAAACAGCAGAACAGGCAGTGCATGACGAATTGTGGAAACGGGCGTCTCCTATGGTCGATGGGAAAATCTATGAGAGTCGCCCAATGGTTGAGGTGGGATATCCATTCATAGATTTTGAAGATTCTGATACAAATTTTAGAGGCACAAAAAATGGGCTAACAGCCCGCGTGGAAACAAGAATCAATATCTGGGATACGGAGGACAACCGTAGAAACGTATCTGAGATTGGTAACATTCTGTTCCAGCAGGCAATTTCCATTCGGGATGCTTATGGGTATCCGGTAACATTAAGGGTTAACGAGTCAGGTATTCGGATGATGCATGACAGGACGGTAACACCGGCATTGTGGCGGTGTATAGTGGACTTAGTATTCGAAATTTAGGAGGAAGATATGAGAAAAATGAATTTACAATTATTTGCGGAGGCTATACAGGGGAAGAAAATTGTGTACTTATACCGAATTAAGAAAGACGCAGCAACAACTGATGGTACGCTCATTGCTTTTACAACGGAAAATGGACGTACAAAGAGTAAAGATGCAGATTCTACGGCTACAAAAGACGGTTCTATCCGCACGCCGGGGACTGCAGAAGTAGAAATTACGGCAACCAGCATCCTATCAAAAGGGGATGGGATGATTGATAAATTAGAAGATGCTATGGATGCGGACGAGATTATCGAGATCTGGGAAGCAAATCTTGCAGAGAAGGCGGAAACGGGGGATAACAAATTCAAAGGTATGTGCTTCCAGGGATTTCTTACGGAATTTGAAAAGACATCATCTGCTGAGGAGTTCGTAGAGTGTTCACTCACATTTGGTATCAACGGAAGTGGAAAACGCGGAGATGTAACTGTTACAGTAGAACAGCAGGAAGCGGCTGATTATGTATTTACTGATACACCAAAAACAGGATCAGGAGTTTAAAAGAGAGTGGAGAAATCCCTCTCTTTTTTCATTAAGGAGGAAGAAAGATGTTATTGAATATAAAAAATAAAGAAGTGGAAGTACGCTTTGGTATCAAATTTATCCGTGAGTTGGATAAATCGAACTATTTCGTAAAAGACGGCACAAAGTTTGGAGCGGGTCTGGAGCTGAAGGTTCCCATGCTTTTTACGTATGATACAGTCGCTTTATCTGAGATCATTTATGCCGGCACATGTATGGAAAAAAGCCGTCCATCAATAAATGACGTGGACGAGTATATAGAGAACTGCGAAGATCTGGAAAGCTTATTTGACGAGGTGCTCAGTGAACTAAAAAAGGGAAATGCTACCAAGCTAAAGATTGCTCAGATGGAGGAAGCGCTAAAGAAACAGGGACAGGCCGATTAACATCGGAAGAAGTCTATGAAGACATTATAGTAAACTGCCTGCGTTTTCTTAGCATGAATGAAATCGAAGCAATTGAGCGCATGACATTGTATGAATATGAATTACGGATGAGAGCATACCGGCTGAAAATGGTGGATGAAGAATACTGGATATATCTGCAGGCTTGGGTTAACAGGGAAGTAAAAGCAGAGAAAAAGAAAGGGAAAGGCAGATCAGAACCGGTGTATAAGAGATTTGACCGATTCTTCGACTATGAAAAAAGGTTAGAACAGGCCAGTGGAAAGTCTGCCGTAGAGAAACCTGTTTTAAGCCAGGCAGGAAGGTATATGGAGTATCTGGAGAGGAGGAAGAATGGAGAGTTTTAGTGTGAAGGCGGTATTAAGCGCCTTAGACAAAGGATTTACAAGCACTATTAAGAGTTCCGTGAGTAGCCTTAACGGTATTAAAAATGCTGCATCATCTGCCACATCCTCAATTATGAAAATCGCCTCTGGGATTGGTGTGTTTAAAGCTGTTTCTGCGATTGGCAATGGAATAACAGGACTCATCGGTGACATGGGGGAAGCAAGCGCTGCGTGGAAAACATTTGAAGGTAATATGACAATGAATGGCACAGCAGCATCTGAGATACAGGATATAAAAAAGGAATTGCAGGATTTTGCCACACAAACAGTATATAGTGCCTCAGATATGGCAAGCACATACGCCCAGCTTGCTGCTGTTGGAACCCAAAATACTAAGAAACTCGTAAAAGGTTTCGGAGGGCTTGCAGCAGCGGCAGAAAATCCTCAACAGGCAATGAAAACGCTTAGCCAGCAGGCTACACAGATGGCGGCCAAACCTACGGTTGCCTGGGAAGATTTCAAGTTAATGCTGGAACAAACGCCAGCCGGAGTCGCAGCAGTAGCCAAGACGATGGGAATGTCCACTACAGACATGATTAAGAACATTCAAGCCGGAACGTTGGCTACTGAGGACTTCTTTAATGCCGTTGCAGAAACTGGAACAAACGCAAATTTTACCAAACTCGCAACGGAATATAAAACAGTTGGTCAGGCAATGGATGGGCTTACGGAGACTATGGGTACAAAGCTGCAACCAGCTTTTGATACATTATCCAGCTATGGTATTAAAGCTGTGAGTAAACTGGCTGACTCGTTCGACCAAATAGATGGTAATGCAATAGCCGAAAAACTATCTTCTGGCATAGATACAATAATGAAATATGTAGACGCTTTTAAAACCAATATGTCAGGAGTTGGTTCTGCATTTAAGGATGCGTTTAGCGCTATAGGGGCAGAATTCAGTGATCTTACAGGAAAATTTGGATCTGACACAAGCATTCAGTCCTTTGGGGATGCAGTTCATGTTGCTGCTGAGTATCTGAAAGCATTTGCAGGATTTTTAAAGGATAACGCTGACAAAATAGCGGCAGTTTTGAAAAATTTACCAAAGCTTCTAATTGCATATCAAGGATTTAAAATACTAAGGGCAATTGCTCCATTAGTAGGGGCGTTCACAGGGGCAATAGGCGGCTTGGCTAAACTCGGGCTGAGCAAAATTGCACCAAAACTTTTTGACGTTGCAAAAGGGCAAGATGCTGTTGGTAAATCAAGCTCTGGGAGTTCAAAGAAAATGCTTGCTTCTGCAAAATCATTTATGATGGTAGGTGCAGGAGTAGCAATAATAGCGGGTGGATTTTACCTGTTAGCAAGCGCAGCGGTCAAACTGTCTGACTCTGGCGGTCTGGCAATTGGAATAATGGCAGTTATGACTGGGGCAGTTTTGGCTTTATCGTTTGGTATGATGTCACTTCTCAAAAACGTGAAAACGACACCGGCCCGGCTTAATGCAGTATCCAATGCATTCCTTAAAATGAGTGCTGGTATCGCACTTGTTGTGGGATCATTGGCTGTACTTGCACTTGCGCTTGTGCCCTTGGCATCGTTGGGTACCACTGCAGTTCCGCCATTACTGGCATTTGGCGTAGTAGTTGGTGGGCTGGCGGCTATTTTGGGAACTGTCGGAAAGAAGTTGCAGGCAAGTGCGGTAGGCATAGCAGTGTTTGCGGCTGCCGTATCTGTTATGGCCCTGGCAATGACACCAATCGCACAAACCGGTCTTGAAGGAGCTGCGGCAATGGGGGCATTTGGGCTTGTAGTAGCGGGCCTGGTTGCCGTATTTGGCCTGTTTGGAAGCGCGCTCAATGTGGCGATACCTGGCATGATTGCATTCGGTTTAACGATAGTTGCTGTTGGTGCAGGGATGGCGCTTGCAGAGGGATTTATAAGATCCTTGCCACCAGTTATACAACAATTAGGAGAAACTTTTACGCAAGTGGCAGCATCAATAGCAGATGCGGTAAGCCAGATTGTGTCTGTTATTGGAGATACGTTGTGTAATGTAATGACTACAGCTGGAGACGTAATTTCACAGGTGGTAGATTCCATAAATGAGGGATTTGAGACAATCGCGGATGGAATAACCAGTGTGATAGATGCAATCAGTGGCGGTTTTTCAAGCGTGCTGGACTCTATTGCGGGAGTTATAGAAAGCGTGGGAACATCGGCCCGTAACGCAGGAGAAGGATTTAAAGCGGTTGCGGTTGGAATCGGCATGATTGCAGATTTATCTTTATTTGACATTGCAAAATCACTCGGCGCTGTGGCGGTTGGGATCGGTGAAATATCTACAGCAGGATCAGGCTTGCCAGAAGTGGCAGACGGGATGCTATTGATAGTTACCAGCCTTACAGCAGCCACAACCGGTATGATGGCTTTTTATAATAGCGCAATAATGGTTTCGACCGTGGCTACTACTCTCAAAACGGCTGTGGATAACATTAAGGCCGCTTTCGAAGGATTTGTAATAAACCCGCCGGATATGTCCTCAGTAACGGCAGCATTTATGCAGGTGACTTCGGCTGCAAGAGAGACAGTACCGGCATTAGTACAGGCAGGCACACAGGGCGGTACAGGATTTAGCAGTGGACTGTTAAATGGATGCAACATGGCCCAGAACGCTATGAATGGGACAGTAAAATCAATAATAGCTACGGCGCAAACGATTGTGCCAAGACTTACAAGCACAGCCCAGAACGCAATGAATAGCTTTAACGGAGGGCTCTCTGCGGGATTTAAGAACGCCGAATCTATAGTACAAAGTGGAGCAATGTCAATTGTGAGTGCAATGGATGGCGTACCAGATCGAATGTATAGTTGCGGTTATTATATTGGTATGGGCCTTGCAAACGGTATGAGATCAACTTTGGGAGAGGTTCGTTCTGTTGCCTCACAACTTGCGGCTGCAGCGGAAGAGGCGGTTATTGCAAAATCAAAAATCGGGAGCCCATCAAAAGTATTTATAAAACTCGGTGAATACATAGGCGAAGGATTTGCCATTGGTATAGAATCAATGGGTAATTTGGTAGAGCGCGTAAGCGAGAATATGGTTAGTATTCCAAGTACTCCTTCTTTTGCAGGCGTTCCATCCGGTAATATATCTCGAAACGATTTAAGTAGTGAATACAGTTATAATCCGGTCGTATATGTATCAACAGAAGTGAAAAGTATAATGGACGGAAAAGAAGTCGGGCGAGGAAGCGCGCCTTATGTAAAAGCTGAAAATGACAGAATAACAAAAGTGAAACAAAAAATAAACGGAATTCGGTAGGAGGGGCTTATGTATAATTTTGTAGACACGGTGGAACATAGCAGCAGTGCAGGCACCCTCCCTGCTGAGGCTGTAAGTGTAAACGGAAAGTATATAGAGAATGTAATACAAGGATATCGGACTATGTATGTTACTGGTCGGGAACTGCTTGAGTCTGAAATAAAAGAGCAACAGATTGGGTATACAGACGGTACAGAATATAAGGGAAAAAGAAATGTATCACGGGTAATTACCGTGACGTATAGGCTTATGGCTAATACCCCAGAAGCATTTAGGGAAAGATTTAATGCGCTGAATCTTGTGCTTAATCAAGAGCAGATGAAATTTGTATTTAATGATGAGCCTGACAAATACTTCATTGGAACCAAAAGTACTATCGATGAGATTCCAGGCGGTAGGCTGAACGTAATAAGTAGCTTTGACATTTATTGCGCAGATCCGTACAAGTACTCAGTGGTAGAGAAGACCTTCAATGCTGCCAAAAACAGCAGCGGGATAATGGAGGCAACGATAGTCAACAATGGCACAGAAGCCGTCCCCATAGATTACACCATAACTCACAGCAGCGAAAACGGGTACATAGGGATCGTGACCAAGGACGGAGTGATCCAGCTGGGGGATGCCGGCGAACAGGACGGAGTAACCCGCCAGAGGACAGAGCAGCTTATTAATTACCGTACTCCAGAGGCTTACAGTGCCATGACAGACGGTCAGGGGATACTTGGATTTAATTACATCAAAAACGGCACATTTAAAATTGTCGGACCTTACGAGGGGCATAAGTGGCTGGCCCTGGATAATATCGGGAGCGGATCCGGTACATGGCATGGAGCGAGTAAGATGGTAACTATCCCGGCAGACTCCGGTGGCGTTGTGGGCGCGCAGAATTTTTACGTCCAGGCCAAAGTCTGGTTTGAGACGGGCACAATCGCTCAAACAGGGATGCTTATGCTGTCCATCGGGGACACTGATGGCAACCACCTGGCAAGCATCAGGGTGGCGAAATACGAACTGGGTAAAAATCTTGCTTATGCTATGTTTGATGTCGAGGGAGTGGAAAAACAAAGGGTGAGTTTCATTCCGGATTATAAGGGATGTACGACTCACGACAAGGGGCATATATACATCAAAAAGTCAGGGCGGAAGTTCCAATTTTATTTTGGCGGCGGGGTATACACATTATACGGCAGTGCTGCATCTAAGACAAAACAGGCCAAGTACATAAGCATTTTTTCCGGTCAGCATGGGACAATGAGCAAAAATGCTCTGGTGACCAGGATGTACTGGGATTACCTATTTTTCCGAAAAAATAACGTCAACTATTGGTACGACATTCCGAACCGGTATCAAGCAGGTGATGTGGTATACATCAGTGGTAAGGACACCAAAGTCCTTACCAACGGGGTTATCAGCCAGGAAGACGAGATCCTGGGAAGCAATTACCCAAAAGCCCCGCCGGGGGAAACTAAGGTGCAGTTCTTCTGCTCGGATTTTGCCGATCCTGCACCAACTATTACAGCCAAGATAAGGGAGGCGTATCTATGATAGACAACATAAGGATAGCAGTATTGAGCGCGTATGATGAGGTACGCGCTTTTTTGGACAATCAAGCTCCCGAGGCAATGCATTACTATAATGACGAGCTGCACGAGTATCTTAAAGGGGCTGCCAGTACATACACATTTACCACGGACGCACAGCACCCGGAATCCGTAAGCCTTGTAGAAGGCAATAAGCTGGCGTTTAAGTGGCGGAAGAAGGATTATTACTTTAACATCGTCCGTGTTATCCGGGATGAATACGAGGTAGAGGTAGAGGCGTACAGCCTGAATCTGGAGCTGCTTAACGAGCGTGTGGACGCGTACAAAGCGGCGAAGGCAATGAAATTCGCGGAATACCTCAATGTATTCGACTTTGAAAAAGTCCTGACCCTCAATATCAATGAGGTCGCAGACAAGACTATAACGCATGAGTGGACTGGATCAGATACAGTGCTGGCCCGGATATATTCCTTGGCAACCGTTTTTGACGCGGAGGCGGAGTTTGTCCCGATTTTGAATAATGACTACTCCTTAAAAAAGATAGTCCTGAATGTCTATAAGAAGAATTCCAGTACTGATCAGGGTATGGGACGATACCGGCAAGACATAGTCCTGCGGTACGGAAAGGAAGTGTCAGGGATCACAAAGACATCTGACATTACGGAGCTATACACAGCAATCCGTCCGACTGGAAAAGATGGTCTTATGATAACCAGCTTAAATAAGACGGAAAATGACGCTGCAGGGAACGTAGAGTACCAATCCTTGACAGGAGATGGATGCATCCGGGCGGTACAGGCCCGTGATCGGTTTCCGAGCAATACTTCCAGCACTGACCGGTACAGCACCGTGGATTGGACATACGATACAGACAACGTCAATACTTTATACGGGCAAGCCCTGGCGGAACTGAAAAAGAACTGCGTACCTCAGGTACAGTATGAGGTAGAGGGGTATTTTGACACGGATATCGGGGATACAGTGACCATCGTTGATGATGTATACAACCCTCCTCTGTACCTACAGGCAAGAGTCACGGAGCAGTCAAGGAGTTTCACGGATCCCGCGCAGAATAAGACTATATTCGATAATTTTAAGGAGCTGCAGAGCCAGATTGACTCAGCGCTTATGAAAGCCATGCAAAAACTTATCGCGGAGAATAAGGTGTATACATGCTCAATCCTTACAGATAATGGGATCGTATTCAAAAACGGAGAAGGATCCACTGCGCTTACCGCTTCCGTGATGGATGGGGGGACTGACAAAACAGACCGAATGAATATTCAGTGGTACAAGGACGGAGTGGCTGCGGGATCTGGTGCTACGCTTCTGGTTCAGGCGGGGGATATTACTGGAAAAGCCGTGTACAGGTTCGATGCAACGGATAGTGCAGGTGTGACAAGAGGTACATATGAGGTGACTGTCACTAATGTTAATGATGGGACAGACGGTCAACCAGGCCCACAAGGCCCACAGGGTGAAACAGGCCCACAAGGTGAAACAGGCCCACGGGGTGAAACAGGCCCACAGGGTGAAACAGGGCCACAAGGCCCCACTGGCCCGCAGGGAAATCCTACAGGAATTACGGTATCCGCCACGGAACCGTCCAGTAAGTATACTGGGATGCTCTGGAAACATACCGGATCTGTCAGCGGACTTACGAAAGATGTCACATACCGGTGGACTGGAACAAAGTGGGAAACATATCTCTTCGCCGCGACAAACATTAAGGCTGAGTCATTATCTGCACTTAGTGCAAACCTGGGGACGGTTACGGCCGGAAATATAAAAAATTCAAAAAATACGGTGGAGTTTAATGTGGCAGAAGGGTGGCTGGAATCCGCAACAGCAGAAGTATCAACAATGTTCGCTAATGGAAAGGTGGGTTTTCCGACAGGAAATTTTTCTAATGGAGGATTACTTGCCAGATTATATCCTGACAAAAATTCAAACAACATCATTAACGAAATAGAAGTTAATGGCGCGGGGATCTTTATTAACGGTATTGATATCGAAGAAAAATTAAAATATAAAACATATACTCCAACGAGTGTCAATGCAAACATTGGCAACAAATACATCATAGTTAAGGCCAATGCTTACGACTGCAAGATAAATGGATTTATGTATCTAAATCCGGCAACGTATGACAATGACACCGTTCTGTTCAAAACGCCTCTTAAACCAACCGGAACCATATATTTTTCCACGACCGTTGCCGGAAGGGGATTTAAGGTTCTTACCGATGGATCGGTTCGGGCAAATGGTGTATATACTGTAAGCGCTGGCATATATGTGTATTTTGGCGTGAGTTTTGCTATTGCTTAAGACTGTCCATTTTTTATAAACAGACAGTACACGTAATACTTTGCAGTTTTGGTAGATGATCCAATATTTTTGACTGCCACAGTTACCTCACTGCCCCCAAAACTAAATGTACAGCCCTGGCCTAGTACATCGGATACCGTGCTCCAGGCCTGGGTGGCAAATAGCAAAGTGTAGCCGGTTGTAGCAACAGAGGCCTTCACGTTTGCGGCAGCTCCGGCACCGACCGTTATATCCGCCGTGTAAAAGCCTTTAATCAAAAATCTGCTTTTCAGGTCAGACAAATTGCGATTTAGTAGAAGAAAGGAAGATGAATATGAGAACAAGAGACAGACCGGCGCCGGTCTTATTTTTGACAGAAAATACCAATAAGGAGAGTAAATCAATTGTATATTAATGCAGATACCATTATAACAACCGCCAGCGTGATAACAGCACTGGTGGTTATTTTTTCGGCGATCTTCGGGGTATACCGATGGTACCAGAATCAGAATAGGCAAGACAAAGACATCGCCCGTCTAAAAGAGGAAATGACGCTGATCGTGTATTGCAGCAGTGCAACATTAGACGGACTGATGCAACTGGGGGCGAATCACACTGTCCCTATTGCCAAAGACAAGTTAGACAAGTATATAAATTTGAAAGCTCATGAGCAGGAGGAATAAAATATGGAACAGATTATGAATTATGTAAAACCAGAATTAATTGTAGTGGCAATCGCCCTGTATTTTATCGGTATGGGACTCAAGAGTGCACAGGCGGTAAAGGACAAGTATATCCCGCTAATCCTGGGCGGAGTGAGCATTGTGCTCTGTGCTATATGGGTGCTTGCAACAGGAGAGTTTGCGGGGAGTAAAGACATTGCTATGGCGGTATTTACAGCTATCACGCAGGGGGTGCTTGTTGCTGGCCTGAGTACATATGTGAATCAGATCGTGAAACAGATCGGGAAGACCGAATGAGGGAGAAGATATGTATGACAGGTGGGCGCAGTTTGAAAGTGCATTAAAGTCAAAGAAAGAGAGGGACAAAAATATGTCAGAAGAAAAAGAAGTATTGACAGAAGAGGTATTTACCCCGCAGGTGGTAGAGGATTTCGGAATGGTCGGAATCGAAAAATTAATGGGTGTCATGGAAGGACAGGAGGAGTAAGCATGGGATATAACTATGTGACAGATCACACCAATGTCAACTATACCCCAGGTAATTCAGGCAGGCTCTATATCGTCATGCATTATACTGGCAACCTGACAGATACCGCAAAAGCTAATGCAAACTACTTCCGGGATACAAAACGAGGTGCATCGGCTCATTTATTTGTGGATGAATCAGACGTGTATGAAGTTGTATCACTTAATGATTCAGCCTGGGCGGTGGGTGTAGATTATGGTGGGAGCCTGTTTGGACTCTGTACCAATTACAATTCCATCAGCATTGAGATGTGTTCCTCAGGCGGGAAGATTTCTGACCGGACAATCGATAATGCGGTAAGTCTGACAAAAAGTCTGATGAAAAGATACGGGATCCCAACCGAACGCGTGGTGCGTCACTGGGATGTGTGTGGTAAGAGCTGCCCTGGCTGGGCTGGTTGGCTGCCGGGGAATGAAAGCATCTGGAATGATTTTAAGAACCGCCTAGCGGGCGGGGGAAGCGCAGTAACTGACAAAAAAGAAACCAGAAATGAAGGGAGAGAAACAACTATGCAATGTTTTTATACAGTAGATGGTAAGGGGCCGGTAATCTATTTTGACGGGAGGGAATTCCACCCGCTGTCACATCCGGATGAAATGACCGTACTGAACAGTATTTACAAGGCCAATAGTGGTAAGGACATGCCTTGCTTTAGTTGGCAGAGTAAGGCGCCGTGGCATGCAAGGCTACAGGCAGCGGTTAAGAGGACACAGAAGTAAAATTATAACCCGGGATCTTAAGGATTCCGGGTCTGTTTCTTTTCCCTGCATTTTCTAATTCTTACAGCATTTATTGTGGGTGAGGGAGAATTATATTCTCCTTTAGTGTACGGCAGGTAGCTATATACACATGTCTTTGTAAGTTTGAGCTTACGGGATATATCGTCAATAGACAATCCCTTAGAGTATAAATCGTTAACAGCGAGCATGTGAAAAAGTTTCTGTAAATAAGGATTTATGTGGTCTTCTATGATAAAA
>OLSM01002666.1_pt1 | contig 11129 bp, 10 predicted proteins | sample 1672721 | NCBI WGS metagenome assembly OLSM01 (sample SAMEA3136717, study PRJEB25190) | human gut metagenome | reverse complement strand
TAGTTACACTTATACATTTACAGGATTAAATAGTGGAACAAGTTATAATATAGCAGTACAATCTGTAGATAGATCTGGAAGAATATCTAGTACAGTAACTAGGAGTATTAAAACGGATTCTACAGCAGCAGAAACAATATTAGCAAACTATTCAACACAATTAACTAGAACGGACTTTAGTACAACAGTTGAAGATACAACAACAGGAACAATCTATTATGCAGATACAAGTAAAGGAAGAACATACTATTTTGCAGGAAATCCAACTGATAACTGGGTAAAATTTGCAGGATACTATTGGCGCATTATAAGAATTAATGAAGACGGAACAATTCGAATGATTTACCAAGGAACTAATGCGAATACAACGGGAATAGAAACTCAAATTCAAACTAGTGCATTCAATAGTTCATTTAATAATAATATGTATGTAGGATATATGTATCAAAGCAATCAAGTGCATGGATTACAAGAAAATAGTACCATAAAAGGAATACTAGATACATGGTATCAAAATAATCTTCAAAGTTATGCCGATAATTTAGATGGAAATGCAGGATTCTGTAATGATAGACAACCAAGTACAAGTCATACTACAAGTAATGGTTTAGGAGGAACCGGAGCAGCCTCAACATATTACGCAGGATATATTAGATTAATAACCCATAAAGAACCAACATTTGAATGTGAAAATGATAGCGATTTATATACAACAAGTGGAAGTAACAACGGAAATAGAGCATTAACGTATCCGATTGGCCTTATAACAGCCGATGAAGTAGCCTACGCAGGAGGAGTATATAATATCACTAACACAAGTTATTACTTATATACAAATAGTGAATATTGGACGATGTCACCACATAATTTTATTTATGGTAATGCTACCGCATTCCGAGTGAATTCGTCCGGATATCCCATCAGCATTAACGTATATGGTTTTTCGATTGGTGTTAGACCTGTAATAAATTTAAAGGCAAATGTAACAATAACTGGTTCAGGAACAGCTTCTGATCCATACGTTGTATCATAAACTTAAAAAGAGACTTCATGGTCTCTTTTTATAGTACTATTGCAATTAAATTATTAGCACCTTTATTAACAATCTTGGTAACTGTTTGACTAAGTTTATATCTTGTAGCATCTGGCATCATCGATAATTTTGCTTGAATTCCTTCTTGAACAATCGCTTCTAAACTTCTACCAAAGATTTCACTTTGCCAAATGGAATTTGGATCTTTTTCATAATCTTTCATTAAGTAATTAATAAGTTCTTTACTTTGTGCCTCACTTCCAATGATAGGTTCAAATGTGGATTGAACTTCTACTTTCATTAAATGAATTGAAGAAGCAGTTGCTTTTAGTTTTACACCATATCGAGAACCTTGTTTTACAATCTCTGGTGTTTCTAGTTTCATATCACGAATCGTTGGATAAACAATTCCATATCCCGCATTTCTAGCAACTTTTAAAGCATCTTTAATCGAATCCATTTCTTCTTTTGATTCTTTATAATTAGCAAATATTCGAATTAAACCAGCCTTAGTTGTTGCTGCCTCACCCATAATACTAGAAAGTACTTCATTATAAAGTTCTTCTCTTGTTTCCAACTTAATCGTAACGGTACCAGTCGCCGCATCTAGTTCGCTAATATAAGATTTTGAGATATATTCACTATCTTCAAAATGCCCTAAAATAAAATCAATATCCTTAATTTTCTCAACACTAATGACACTTTCTCTGATTTTTTCTAGGAAATGTTGTTTAATTTCATGTGTTTTTGGCAAAGCATCAATCCATTCAGGTACATTTACTTTAATATCGAGAACCGGAAATTCATATAATGCTTTTCTAAGAATTTCCATGATTTCCATTTCATTCATTTTCTCGGCGCTAATAGGGAGAACGGGAACGTCATATGCTTCTTCCATTTCTTTAGCAATTCTTACTGTTTCGGTATTAGTTGGATGAATACTATTTAAAATAACGATAAAAGGTTTACCAATTTCTTTTAATTCATTAATAATTTTTGCTTCTGCTTCTACATAATTCATTCTTGGAATTTCACCAAATGATCCATCGGTAGTGACGACAATTCCAATCGTTGCATGATCTCTAATTACTTTTTCTGTACCAATTTCTGCTGCCTCAACAAAAGGAATAGAGTCGGGGAACCATGGTGTTTTTACCATTCTTGGATTTCCTTCCTCATCTTCATATCCAGTCGCTCCGGGAACAACAAATCCAACACAATCAACGAGTTTAATGTTGGTTGTAAATTCATCAACATGTACTTCTGCTCCATTAGATGGAACAAATTTCGGCTCTGTCGTCATAATTGTTTTTCCTTGAGCGCTTTGTGGTATTTCATCTAAACAATGCTTTTTTTCATATTCGTCTGTAATATTTGGTACCACTAAATTTTCAATAAATCGTTTAATGAATGTGGACTTACCTGTCCGTACAGCACCTACCACTCCAAGATAAATACTCCCATTCCCTCTTTTGGCTATTGATTCAAGTAATTCTTTTTTTTCCAAAATTTCACCATCTTTCATCTTTCTAATTAAAAATATGAAAGGCTCAAAAAAAATAGTACAAAATAATGAACCTTTATAAAAAAATAATATTTGCTATAAAGAATAGTAAAAAAATTATTTCTTTATATTCTTTAATTTAATCTTTACTCAGAATTTAATGTTTGCTATAATTACATGGAGGATGTGAAAATATGAAAAAAGTTTTACTAATATTATGTTTATTAACAAGTATGGTGTTTTTACCTAAAAATGTGTTTGCTAGTGATACGATAACCGTTTATTTATTTCGAGGAGAAACTTGTAGCCATTGTGAAGATGCGTTAGAATATATTAACAATCATCGTGATTTAATCCCGGAAAATGTCGAAATCGTTACTTATGAAGTTTGGGAGAATGAAGAAAATGCAACATTAATGGATACCGTTGCCGATCTACTAGAAGTAGATAAATCAACGAATTATGGTACACCATTTTTTGTAGTAGGTAATGAATATGTAAAAGGATACGGAACAGGAACATGGGAAGAATTGTTTAATTATGCTGAAGATTATGCAAATGAAGGCGGATATGAAGATGTTGTTGCAAGAACAATAGAGGATGAAAAACTGGAAGTAGAGTCTCTTACTTTAGATGATTTATATAGTGAACCAAGTCCTGTAGTAACCATCGTTGTTTATTGCATCTTTGGTGCGATTGTCTTAGGCTTTATAGCTATGATAGTCTTTTCTAGAAAATAAGCTACTTTTCATAAAGTAGTTTTAATTTGTAATAAATTCTATTTTGTGATATGATATAGGTCCACTTGAGGTGTATAATAATGAATTCAAGAAAGAATCTATTAAAATGGAAAGAAAATTTTGTAGCTTTATCGCTAGCATGTATTCTTCCTTTTACTTGTACTGCTTGCAATTCTTCAAAAAATAAAGCAGGAACACAACATAGTAATATCACAACGGAAGAAACGCAAAATTCTGTAAAAAGTGAGGAAGAATTAGAAACTTTTTCTTGGGAAGAAGAAATAAATAGAGAAATGCCGACAGAAGAATTAACTTTAGAAGAAGAACCAATGGATAATACAGACATCGCTAGCTATTTAGATGCCATCACAAAAATTCCTGTCATGTATCATTACGAAGAATATTATATTACCTATGAACAAGTAGAAGAGTTAATAGAAGAATCAAAGAAAGACTTAACCTGTTCATACGTTTATGATAAAGATCTAGATACTGCCATTGCTGATTTATTAATAAAAATAGAAAGTAATTCTTTGGCATTTTTAGAAAATAATCCAGAATATGAAAGAGCATTATGGATTAGTGACGAATTTCCTTCCGAATTACTAAACTCCAATGATATTCATGATCATATAAAAAAGAATTTTTCAATGATATTAGAAAATGCTTTGCAAAATATTTTTAAAACCGCAACGAATGATATTGCCGAAGATTTGTGTATGTTAGAAAATATTGCAATTGTTTTTACTAATAGTGAAGATTTAAGCATATTAGGTTCTTATGATCCAGACCAAAAAGTTTTATTTTTAAATATAAACTCACTTTGCCATTCTTCTAATTTAGCAAATGTAGAAAGTACCACTGATAATACTTTGGTTTTAAATGAAGAAGTCTTAAAAGAAATAGAATTAACGCTCATGCACGAATTAAACCATGTAAGGCAACAAATGTGCCCATGTAAAATATCCCAAAATCCAGAATATAGCGAAATGACTTATCAAAACAATGTTACTTTTTTAATGGAATCTTCAGCCGAATCTTCTTTATATAATTTAGATCAAGATCCTTATGAAATCACTAAAAGCACATTTGATTATACCTATTATGAGGAAAGGCAAAAGGAAAGTTTAATCATGTTATTAGGCCTTATGCATGATGATGTAAAAATAGAAGATTATTATAATGCTATTTATGACAGTAGTTTAGAAGAATTTTACGAATATTGTGGTGTTAAAACAGAAGAAGAAAAATACATGTTACATAAAATATGGTATGCCATAGATAGTCTTAGTTTACACAATGAATTTGCTTGGGAATTAACAGGAGAAACTAGTTTTACTGTTGGCCAGTTAAAAGAATTAGTAGGATCTTCTTATCGAGTAGATATTTTTAAATTAATATTGCAACATATGTTAAATTATACTTATGAAAACAACATACCTTTAGAAGAAAATTTAGCAGTTTTTGATATTGTAAAAAATTTAATCATTGCCGATATTTATATCACTCAAAAAGAGGAATCAACCATAGAAGGATACACTCACATTTATGAAGAAGATGTGGTCAAAGCGATTGTCGAGCTAGAACAACTATATATTGAATTCTTAAGTGATTTTTATCAGATTGAAATAGAAGAAATAAGAAAGATAGAAACAGAAAATAGCTATGTTTTTGATTGTTATCTTTTAGCAACTGGTACTACAAATGGTGATACGAAAGCAGCATCTCTCTTAGAAAAATATCCGATTTTAAAGTATGCTTTAGTACCAAATTTTGTAAGTGATAATAATTATTACACCTTTTTAGAAGATAATGGACTTACTTTAAGAAGAAACATGGCAGGAAACTACTTTTATTAGTTTCTTTTTTTTGGTATAATAGAGAAGTTAGGAAAGGGTGGTTTCATGAAAATCATTTTATTACAAGATGTCAGAAAAGTAGGAAAAAAAGATGAAATACTCGAGGTGAGTGATGGTTACGCCAATAACTATTTAATAAAAAATAAATTAGCCGTTCCTCTAACCAAAAGAAGCAAAGAAGTACTAGATAGACGATTAGATGAAGAAAGAGAAGAGGAAGAAAAGAAAGTAGAAGAATATAACAAAATCAAAAAAGAACTAGAAAATAAAATAATTTCTTTTAAAGTGAAAACTGGCCAAGAAGATAAAGTATTTGGCAAAGTATCTACCAAACAAATTGCAGATAAATTAAAAGAAATGGGATACACAATTGATAAGAAAAGTATTAAGCTAGATAGTGATCTTGACTCTTTAGGAGTTCATGAAGTAGAAGTAATTCTTCATAAAAGAGTAACATTTAAATTAAGAGTGAATTTACAAAAGTAAGTAGGTGATTTTTGTGGCTACACGTGCAATGCCTTGTGATTTAGAAGCGGAGATGAGTGTCCTCGGAGTTGCGTTTTTAAGCAGTGATGCTCTAGAAAAAATTAATGATGAAGTAACAGAAGATATGTTTTATAATGAAAAAAATAGAACTATTTTTAATGCCATTATTAGTTTATATAAAGAAAACACACCAGTTGATTTAACAACCATGAAAGCAGAATTAGATAAAAAGAAAGCCTTTAATGAAATAGGAGGAATGAATTATTTAACTGAAGTAATTGATTCGGTTGTAACATCTGCCAATCTAGAGTATTATATTAAAATATTAAAAGATGCTGCGATTAGAAGAAATGTGATAAATACCGCAACAGATATTGTTACCAGTGCTTATAATGATGAAAATATTACGAGTATGCTTGATAACGCTGAACGTAGTATTTTAAATGTGGTAAGAGCAAGAACATCAACTGAATTTGTACCCATTCATGAAGTATTGCGCCGTGCTCAAGAAAGATTAGAAGAACTCGCTAAAAATAAAAGTGATATCACAGGAATTCGTACTGGATTTTATGATCTAGATCGTGTAACCGCTGGTCTTCATGGAGGAGAACTAATTATTCTAGCTGCTCGTCCTGGTATGGGAAAAACGGCATTTGCTCTCAACATTGCTACCAATGCAGCATTCTCAACTGATAAAGCCATTGCCATTTTTAATCTAGAAATGTCTGCGGAAATGCTTGTTAATCGTATGATTGCAAGTGTGGGAGGAATTGATTCTTATAAATTAAATACTGGTAAACTGGAACATAATGATTGGAAACGATATAATGAAGCCTTAAGTAAACTAGCATCAACTAATATTTATATTGAAGATAATGCTAGTATTACGGCACCTGAAATTAAAGCCAAATGTCGAAGACTAGCTAGTACTCCGAATGGCTTAGGATTAGTAGTTATCGATTATTTGCAGTTAGTTACAACCGGTTCTAACCGCGAAGAATCAAGACAAGTAGAAGTATCAGAAATTTCGCGTAGCCTAAAAACAATGGCCCTAGAATTAGATGTTCCCGTCATTGCTTTAGCTCAGCTTTCACGTAGTGTTGATAAAAGAGAAAACAAGGAACCAGCCTTAGTAGATTTAAGAGAATCTGGTTCTTTAGAGCAAGACGCTGATTTAGTTTTATTTTTAAATCGGAAAGACTATTATGAAGCAAAAAGTGAAAAAAAAGAAAATATTGTTCCTATTGATGTTATTATAGCAAAGCATAGGAAAGGTTCAACTGGATTATATCGCTTATTATTTGAACTCAATATGAGCAATTTCAAAAATTATTTACATACGGAAAATAATGAAGGAGGAAACTATGCATAAAAAAAATATCGTGATCACTATTTTGATTACGTTAATTTCTGGTGTTGTCTTATTATTGGCAAATATGACAGATCAAGTACTAATAAGAGCAAATGAAAAATACCAAGTTTATTTACATGGAGAAATGATTGGTATCATTGATGATGAAGAAGAATTATATGAATTAATTGATGAAAGTCAAACATCTATAAAAGAAGAGTATAATGTTGAAAGCGTTTATCCTCCTACTGACCTAAAAGTAGTAGCAGTAAATACATATCATAATACTTCAGACGATATTGGCGATGTATATAATACCATTGAAGAAGTAGATGATTTTACAGTAAGGGGATATGTAATCACAATTAAAGGAGAAGAAAGTGAATTTACAATTAACGTATTAGATGAAGAAATATTTAACGAAGCCTTAGTGAACTTTGTCAATTCTTTTTTAGATGATGGGGTATATGAAGATTATATCAATGATACGCAAGAAGAAATTGTGGATACCGGATCTATTATCGAAAATATGTATTTTGAAGAAGCAATTACAATTAAAGAAGCTTACATTAGTGTAAATGAAAAAATCTATACTGATGTGAATGAATTAACACAATATTTATTATTTGGCAGTGACCCTGATATGGAATATTATACCGTTGAATTGGGTGATACAATTGAATCAATTGCCGAAGAATATAGTCTTGGTACAAGTGACTTATTAACCATTAATCCTGAACTGAAAAGTGAAGATGTTATTTTAAGAGTAGGAAGTACTTTAAACGTATCATACATTGATCCAATTTTAAATTTTGTTTATGATTTACATCGTGTTTCTATTCAAGAAGTTGCTTATGATATTGTGGAAGAAGAAGATGACACCGAATATACCAGCTACGAAGAAGTAAAAATTGCTGGACAAAATGGTGAAGAACTTGTTACTGAGCGTTTTACTGTTACTAACGGTGTACAAGCTCAAGGTTCAGAGATTATTAGTTCGGAAACAATTAAAGATCCAGTTGATCAAGTAGTTGTAGTGGGAACGAAAAGGCCATCTAGTGGTCATGGACCAATTTATCCTCCTGTATCTACCGGAACTTGGGGATGGCCAACAGCAAGACCATACGTTATTACAAGTTACTTTACATATCGTTGGGGACGTCATCATGATGGACTTGATATTTCTGGTACTGGGCATGGTTCACCAATTTATGCAATTGGTAGTGGAACGGTTGTTTATACTTATGATTCATGTAATCCAACCGGATATTACGGAAATTCTTGTGGAGGATCTCTTGGAAATTATGTAATTGTTGATCATGGCAATAATATGTACGTTATTTATGCTCATAATGCTAGCAATAATGTTTCAGTAGGACAGACTGTAAGTCGTGGACAGATAATTGCTTATATGGGAAGTAGTGGTTCTTCAACTGGTACCCATTTACACTTTTCGGTATCTCGTGGTTATCCTTATACTAGTGGTTCTTACTTTATCGATCCGATGAGTCTATATTAATGAAAGTTTGTATTTTAGCAAGTGGTTCAGGGGGAAATTCCACTTATATTGAAACAGAAGAATATAAAATATTAATCGATATTGGAAAGAACCGCAAATATATTGTCGAAAAATTAGAAAGCATAGGAACCAAACCAGAAGAAATAAACTATATTTTTATCAGTCATCTACATGATGATCACATCTCAGCCTTAAAAACATTTATAAAAAAATATCATCCAACAATTGTCATATCCAAAGAAATGTTTCAAGAATTGGATGATATTCATGACTATGAACATATTTTAATTTTTGATGAAGAAGTCATCTTACCACATTTACATGTAAGGTGCATTCATTCTAGTCACGATGCAACAGATTCAAGAAACTTCATCTTTGAAAGTAATGGACATTCTGTTGTCTATGTAACCGATACTGGTTATGTCAATCATAAGAATTTTAAATATTTACAAAATAAAGAAATTTATTTATTTGAAAGCAACCATGATATTGAACGACTTCAACACGGCCCTTATCCAGACTGGCTAAAAAAACGGGTATTGTCAGATTATGGTCACTTATCAAACAATGCTTGTAGTCTTTATTTAACCAAATTAATTGGTGATAAAACAAAAAAGATTTATTTAATGCACTTATCAGAAAAAAATAATACCGAAGAGTTAGCATTAAATGAAATTAATCACATTTTTGATACCTATCAAATCAATTTTCGAGATATAAAATGTGCCAAACCAGATGAAGCAAGTGAAGTGATGGAAGTATGATTAAAATAATTTGTTTAGGAAAATTAAAAGAAAAATATCTAGTGGATCTAGTTAATGATTATGCTAATAGGATAAACAAGTATCATAAATTAGAATTGATTGAATTAAAAGATGAAGAAGATCTAGAAAGAGAAGCAAACAATATTTTAAAATATATTGGAAAAAATGATTATGTCATTACGTTAGAAATAGAAGGAAAAGAGATAGATAGCGTCTCTTTTGCTAAATTAATAGATGAGACCTTTATCACTCATAGTACGATCACTTTTATCATTGGATCATCCACAGGTTTAAGTAAAATGGTGAAAGATAGAAGTAATTATAAACTATCTTTTTCTCATTTTACTTTTCCTCATGGCTTATTTAGAGGAATTTTATTAGAACAGATATATCGAGCATGTAAAATAAATAACAACGAAAATTATCATAAGTAGGAGGAATTATGTTTAAAAGATTTTTTCAAGATGAACAACAATATGAAATTAAAAATCTATATGTAGGGTATGTGGGACCATTAAATAAAGAGTCGAATAAATATATTTGTGATGTAAATAAGTCAAGAATAATTATTTTTTTAGCAAGTGATAAAAAATATGAACCAGATCCTCAAGGAATAGATGTAATTACTCAAGTAAAATATTATTATTTTTACAATTATATTGGATTAGACAAGTTGATAGGGAGTGAGGTAATTTACCATTATGTTCCTCTGGCAAATTATCTTACACCTGAAGAATCAATAAAAGGATTTATTATGCAAACAAGAATAATAGAGATTTGGAATAATTTAGCAAATACCAAAAAAGAAGAGCGAGATAAAGAAATACAAGATCCTATTTTAAGATTAATTTTAGAAACAAGTTCTAAAATAAAAAAAGGACCTTTAAGAGAAACAGATAAAAAATATTTATATAACTTACTAAGTGAGTTAGGAAAATTTTATATTAGCGAGTTAATCAAATTAAAACAAGTATCTGAAGAGATTAAATTACAAACGGTAGATCCGGAAAGTGCATTAAAATGGGATGTCATTAATCGATTAAATATGATTGAAAATGAAATAAACAAAGCTTTAATTACTGGTAATTTAAATTTAGATTATCAAAAATTTGGTCGTATCTTAAAGAAAAATATTGAGTAAGAAAAATAAAGAAAGAAGTAGTGATTTATGATTGGTAATGATTGGGATGAATTATTAAAAATTATTTGGGAAAGTCCGGGATTCAAAAAATTTTATCATATAGTAGAAGAAGAGTATCGTCATCATACAGTATTTCCTCCGAAAGATCGTATTTTTGAAGCACTTAAACTCACAAGTTATAAAGATACGCGAGTAGTAATAGTTGGTCAAGATCCCTATCATGGCACCGGAGAAGCTCATGGACTTTCTTTTTCTGTTCAAAAGGGAATTCCTATTCCTCCATCGCTTCAAAATATTTATAAAGAATTATATGATGATCTAGGCATACCACCAGCTCATCATGGCGATTTAACAAGTTGGGCTCGTGAAGGGGTATTAATGCTAAATGCTGTTTTAACTGTCATTAAAGATACTCCTGCTTCTCACCGAAAACTCGGCTGGGAAAGACTAACGGATTATATTATCCGCCTTTTAAATGAAAAAGAAGAACCAGTTGTCTTTATTTTATGGGGGAATTTTGCCAAAGAAAAAGCAAAATACATTACTAATTCAAGACACTTAATATTAACGAGTCCTCATCCATCCCCATTTTCGGCTCGTTATGGTTTCTTTGGATCAAAACCATTTAGTAAAACCAATGAATTTTTAAGAAAAAATGGACTAAAAGAAATTGATTGGAGAGTAGAAAAATAGACGGCTTACATTTTGAAGTCGTCTACTATTTCATCATCC
>OLSM01002663.1_pt1 | contig 11145 bp, 17 predicted proteins | sample 1672721 | NCBI WGS metagenome assembly OLSM01 (sample SAMEA3136717, study PRJEB25190) | human gut metagenome | reverse complement strand
ATAATTTTTATCTACAACATAGAACTGGTTTCCCATTGCTAAAAGCTCGTTGACCAAGACATAATGCTGATATTTGCGAACAGCAGCCTGCTTGCGTTCCAGTTCTTTTAACTGTAACTGCATCTGCTTATAATGATTGCTTTTTACCCAAATGACTTTTTTGGCTCCCTGTTTTTTTATAGTTCCGTCTTCATTGTAATTATCCGGGTTCATGGCTCGTCTGGAGCGATCCATTTTCTGCTGCAATTCAGCTTTTTGGTCTTCAATGTCTTTTGTTCTTACAAGACTTGCCAATGGAACAAGTTTTACTTCATTTTCACAAACGGCTGCAAGAGTCTGCAAGCCGACATCTATTCCAACACGACCTTCTCCGATCGGGTGTTTTAATTCTCCGGTCTTTTCATTGTATTTGATCGGAGGTTTTCCCTTCAGTACAATTTGTAAATAATATTTACTTTTTCCGCGAACTGTTTCCCGGATAATGCGGTTGAAAGCAACCTCACATTCCAATGCTTCCTTTTCATAGATATTTTTTACAACCACTGGTATTTCCAGTCCGTTCCACAACAAAGCCAATGGCGTTGTTCCAGACCAGACATTCTTTTTCGATATTGCATCCTTTTTAATACGGATTCCACTCTTATTAGAACTTCCTTCTACTGAGTTATAATTTCCATACCGGCAAAAATGTACAGCCCGTCCATCTCCATATAAAAACCTGTCCCATGAGGTCCATAAACGGTAACCGATTTTTGTTGCTGTGGCACTGTCAATATTTTTCTTAAATGGCTGTCGCTGATTATTAGCCAAGGTACGCATACTAAAATCGGTGAAGCCGTATTCTTTATACATATCGTTTAGCATTTGATACAGCTCCCGTTCTCTGCTGCTACGCTTTTTTTCTGATTTTTCCTCCTCTGTCTTAGAATCATAAATCTGTGACAGTTCTTCACGGATGCCTCGGTATCTTCTGGTTTTTATCATCTGGTTATATTCATTTGTTGTCTTTGCCACCAGTTGATTATACATACGGCGGCTTATTTCTAAACGCTTGTCAATGATATCTTCCTGATATTTCTGTGTTTTTAAAGGTAATTTTAACACGAATCTTTCTTTTTTCTCTTTCATAGATTTTTCTCCATTCTATTAATTTACCTGTTATTGTCGATACATTACCGAAAAAAATCAACAAAAGTCAATACCCGATACACCACCGATAATTCCCGGTTGTCTATGACCAAATCTGTCTTCTGTAAAAATTAAACCATCCGATACATCACCGATAATTCCCGGTTGTCTATGACTACTCCCCTATGTAAAGATATCGAAACACCATTTGCAGACGGTTTTTTGCCATAGAATTTGCTGCTCTCTCACAGCTTATGGTTGTATCATACCATATATTTTGGTCCAAATTTGTGGAACATGAAACATAATATATCCATCGAAGGTATTGTTTATTTTGTTGTGATGGGGGTAATCATTGCAAATGCCTTATTTTAGCAGTTTACAAAGGAGGGAAAAACAGATATATCATATTCCATGTTCGATAGGACTGGCTGGATTTGAACCAGCATGTGCAGGAGTCAGAGTCCCGTGCCTTACCACTTGGCAACAGCCCTTCGTGTAGGGCAATACCTGCCCTTTTTGATTTTCCTCACGGAAAGCTACTTTTTTATGAACTTCTTTAATTCGTTTCCTATCTCATCTATGAGAACATCACTGCTTTGCTCCGGTGATTTAGGATCGCTGTCTGTCACAAGATAAAAAGTATCTAAATAATTTTTGACCATGATCTTTTCTCCCGTGCTTTTACATCTGTTATTCAAAGCGTTTTGCGTCTGTGTGTAAAATGCTGTATAAAACAGATGAATCGCATGTGAATCTCTTGGTCCGTATATCGTCAGGATGGAATCCTGTACGGTCAACGGTCGGATAGTATCTTTGTATGACTGCACTAATTCCTCTGAAATTGGCTCGCCGGAATCAAAATAGATTTCCGGGATATAGGAAAAAGTGAAATTGTCAGCAGACGGATAAAAATGAGATTCTTTCAACTTATCCAGAAGTTCATTTACCATGCTGTTTTCCGGGATAAAAGTAAATGTAATATTCGGGATAAGAGAGTTGCATTGTGCTGCCAATTCATTTAGAACAGACATCAAGGCATCTGTCTGGCATCTGCTGTTGCATGATACTTCGATAATGCTTGGAATGGTATCTGATGTTAGGGGAATTTCTTTAAAGCATCCATGGTAAAGATGCAAATGGATAGATCCGGCATCTTTTCTATATAATCCGTATTCTGTTAAGATCCAGTGCTCTTTTAAAAGATTTTTTATGATTTTGTTCATGATTTTCTTTTATCTCCAATCTTTTTCATATAGATATGATACAATACTAATCAATAATTGTCAACATATAATAATTAGAAATAATATATATTAAAAAACTACAAAAAAAGACCACGCAACACGCAATGTGTTCCACAGCCTTCTTTTTACTATTTATCCATAGCCATGTAATCATATCCTAAATGCATGAGAATATCCTGCATTGCTTCCATAAGCTGGAGACATGATCTGGAATTTTTCAGATCCACATAGAAATATAAGAAATCAATCCCATCTTTCTTTGCTTCTGAGTTATAACGTACCAGTAGTGCAGCTCCGCGGTTGGCGATAGCTTTCATACGGCTGATCTTTTCTGCCTGTGTATACTCTACTGCTTCCGTATTAGTAGGTTCGTCATCATTTACATCAATTACGGATTCAATGAATTTTCCTATTGTTCTGCCAAACCGATATCCCGCATCATTATTCGTCTGACAATATTTCAAAAAATTATTGACATTGATCAATTCGTTTAACATTGATAATTCTTTGTCAACGTTTTTGGTTTCTAAAGCGTCTGCTAATGTAAATCCTACCATGCTTGCTGTTCTTGCTGTTTTCATAATGTTCACCTTTTTCCCCATCATATTCGATGGGACCTTTCTTTTTATTATTTTTTGAGTTTTTTAATGGCTTATATGTAAAATCCCTCTTAAAAAAAGAGGAATCCAAAGGGTTAATATTTCTTTTATCTATACTAAAAAAGCTCCCGTCTTATTTTACGGGAGCTTTGAATTAAAAAAAGCATATGACTTTCGCCAGATGCTTTTTTCACTCAATATTATGACTTCTTATGACTATATATTACCATATGGGTTTCTAATGTCAATAGTCTTGCTTCATATTTTTTTGTTTTTTATGCTTTTTTTATTTCAATATACAACCGCCCATCTTCCGGAACCTTTCGATATGAACATTGGATAAATCTGTAGCGTTTGTCGTATCTTCTCTTTCCAATGAATATTTCTTATTGTCTTTTCATGTCCATCGACTGCATTGTAAATGACTTCCAGAGGAAGTTCTTTTTTGTGATAGTATTCAAATACAGAGGCAACAACGTCTTTCCATGTAGAGTCGGAGCTGTTTCTGATATCCAATTTGGTATGTTTGGTATACGAAAAGTCCAGCATATAAGGAAGTGCTTTTTTTAATATCAGAAAATACTCTTGTGAAATAGGGATAAAATTCTGATTCGTGTATACTCTTCCTTGGGATTGTTCATTGCTTTGTTCTTTGATCACAATGGATTCTACTTCTCCCGGTTTTGCACAGTCTAAAATCATGGAATAGTATTTTCCGTTTCTTCTGCAATCTCCCATAAGGATTCCCATGCGTCCTCCGGTTTCTAAAGCAGCATACATTTTTAAAATGCAGTAATTCAATGCCTTTATGAAATTTTCCCAATCCATCCGACCTAGATCATATGGTTTTGGATCAAACCCGTACTTTTCTATGTATTGGTCTGTATGATCTATGATGGTACATTTGTTCTTTCCATTTTCTTTTTTCCAAATCTTTTCTGCACACCATTCGGTTCCGGCATAAGGAATTCCGATATGGCTGCTATATGGTGGGTGGAAAAAGATGCTTTCCGGTCGATCCGGTATTTCCAGATCTTTGTCTAACAGATTTTTTCCCATGGATAAGTCCCAGTAAGTTCCTGTAATGCCCCGCTGCTCACAGACTTCCTTTGTAGTTCCGCTTCCAACCATATAATCAGAACATGTTTCTATTTTTTTCTGCATTTTTATTTCGCAAAAATCAAGAAAGTCATTAACGATATGCCCGGTTGTGTTACCTCTCCAACTGGATCTGCCCCATGGACCACGTTCAGGGTATTTTACAATGCTTTTTTCAAACATAATATTTCTCCTTATATGATGAGAAAAGAGGACATATCCATATGCCCTCTGTCTCTTACATTTTTTCAAATATTTCTAATTCCATATATTTTGCTGCAAGAATTTTTCCTTCCATGATGACGAGTGCATCATCAGATACTTCTTTTACAGAGGCATCTTCAAATAACTGCCGTATCATTGAACAATCCTGCATTTTTTTAATACACGAAGTTCCACTTGCCTCTTTGATGATAGAATGGTCACACATATGATCGACAAAAGCGGAATTCCTTAATGAACGAATTTTTGCATCATAATACATATTTTTAACAGATGCTGTATCTGCAACCGTGTAGATTTCTGATTCATTTTTCATAGATTCTACATGGGAGTGTTCTATCAGGTATGTTATACTTGATCTTCCCTTCATTTCTTCTACTCTTGCCGAATCACTCATTTCTAAGATATTGCTATCATCTTCCAGATTAAGAATCTTTGCATTTCCATGAACTTTCTCGACAAAAGCGGAATTTTTCATAAACTCAATACATGCATGGTCCTGCATTATTTTGACGGATGCTGTATGCTCCATTTCATTTATACGAGCCTGATCGGTCATTTCTGATATGCGAACCGCAGAACGAATACATTTTACATACGAATGACGATACATCCGATGAATGACAGCATTACCTGATGCTGTTCCAATGTGGGCATGTCCATACATATCGTTTATGATTGATGCATCCATGACAGTTTCTACAGATGCACGTTGTGTTATCATGCGTATTGTAGAGGAACCCTTCATTTTATATACTTTAGATGTATCATACATCTCATAAATATGAGAATTTTGCAGCTCTAAAACATGTGCTTCATTTTTCATTTCTTCGATCAGACTATCCGTGCAATTTTCGATTTCTGACTCATCACGCATTCTTAATACTGTGGAATGAAACATATCCCATATTTCTGCGTTTCCGAATACATCCTCGACACTGGAGGAAACCAATTCTTTGATAGATGCATAGTTAGAAACTTCAACGATCTTGCAGGAGTTGCATTTTACAATAACATCTCCTGACAGTTTGACGTTTTTGCAATCTTTTAAAAGATAATATCCGTGATCATAACACTGGAACTGATGGTTATTTACGACACAATGTTCATTCCACCATGTTCTGACTTTTTCACGGAACTTTTGTTCATAGTCCTTCATATTTCCTAAAAACCAATTTGGAAGCATACTTTCCTCATCAATCCTGAATTCCCAATGATCCGGATGTGTCCACCATTCTCCTCTTGGCGGGATCAGTTCTGCTTTTACAAATTCGTTTTCATTATTTTCAAGGGAAGCTGATAATTCTTTATAATCTTCTTCCATTTTCATCATAACAATTTTTTGTTCTAAAATTAATCCTTTTTTCATCATCTTACCTCCTATACAAAAGAGCCGCTAAAAGAAGCAGCTCTTTGTTATTTTTTAAACTTTATTTAGCGACATTCGTGAATTTATAGTAAGGAATTTCTTCCATGTCCATGAGTTCTTCAAATTCTTTCTCACAGAGTTCTTCAAATTCCTGATCACAACCAGAGATCATGGACCGTTGCAGATTGTTTATATCCTCCAAACGTCCGCTAGGAACCATATAAAGACTTTTTGGAATACCATTCTCATTCTTTGAGATACTTTCTAATAAACAAAGAGGTATCCATTCAACAGATAAGTTGGCTTCTTCAATAGCATCTTTAATGACGTTCCATTCACTGTCTGTACAATCTGATAGATGATCTAAAATGCCTGTGTCAATGACTTTTTGTATATTGTCATCTGTCGGTTCAATATTTTCATCTTCCAACATGTGAGCAATATCCTGCGTTGTCCAGATCTTCTGTGCAACCACATTTAATGGACGGATAACCGCCTGAGCAAAAAGGTCTGTTGGACTATCGTTACTGATGATCTCATTCATCAGGCACTCGATCATGTCCGTACATTCTTCTCTACCGGCACTTTTATCAAGCTGACAAAATGCATATGTTCCGACATCCGGATTCTCTGCTACAAGATTCCATTTTCCGGTAATGTATGTAGAACTTAAAAAAGAGATACGGTAAGTGTTCACGCGACATGCTAAGGTTGAAAAATGCAATTCTGCCGGTGACATGATACCATTTCCTTTATTAAACATCTCCGCTACATATGCGTTTGCTATTCCTTTAATATTTCCTGATATTTTTTTCATACTTTCTTAATCCTCCTAAGCTATTTTTAATGTGGATGGTATTGCTACATCTAAAATGTAATCAATACAGTTCATTGTTGGATTGATTACAAGAATCACATCCGATTGAACCAGACGGATCACATCTGGGATTGTTTCAGCAGCACTTCCGTCTGACCATACAAACCCACGTTCCGACAGGTTTTTTAATGTCTGAAAAAGTTCTTCGTATTTAACGAAATTTATGAATTTTCCCATAAATGCTTTCCTCCTTTTTTGCACAAAAAAAGAGCCACGAACAATTTTCGTGACTCTTAATGTTTATGACTTTTAACAATTCTATAATAGCATAGATCAGCATATAATACAATATAATTTTTAATTCCATGCTTCCCATGGTAGTGAAATCTTAGTTTACTGTGTTTTATTCCATTTCAACCTTAATTGTTATTGTGCATTTATTTGGCTTAAACATGCTCTCAATAAATGCGATTTCTTCATCAAACTTATACGAACCTTCGTTTTTCTTTAGTTCACTCAACCAATCTACAAGCATATGGTCTAAAGTTTCATATTCAAGATGACCGCAATCATCTTTGCCTCTCCATTCAGAATCGGTATCCTTTGTATTTGCATTCATCATCTGCAATACAAGTCGTCCATCAGGATAAAATCTAAACATATATGAATAGTAATCACATATTCTTGTCAAGATTTCCAGTTTGTCATTCCATTTATGAAAAATACCTCTTGTAAGATATTCTGTAAGATACTTTTCATCTTCTGCATTATCACTCCAAAAATTATTTTTTAAATATTCTCGCTTCATTCTATAATCCATACAATTTCCTCCATTTCCTTAGTAAATGCGAATTTCATATACACCAATATTCTTCTCCATCCACTGCTCGCTTCACTTCATCAACGGATAAATCGTATAAGTCTGCAACAAAATCTATTGCACTATCAATACATTGCAATGATGCGAACTTTCGTCTATCCCTTAGACAACTGATTGCCTGCTGTAGATTTCTTTCTTTATGCAATAATTCCTGCTGTTTTACTTCAGCATATTTTTCATAATTGCTTTTACTCATTTCTCTTACCTCCAATCCCAAGGAAACACGCATTTACTCATCTTTTCTCCATAATACTGCTTGAATAATTGTTTTTTTAAATTCTTCATATAACATATTTTTTTCCTCCTTTTTTGCACAAAAAAAGAGCCACGAACAATTTTCGTGACTCTTAATGTTTATGACTTTTAACAATTCTATGATAGCATAGATCAGCATATAATGCAATCTGATTTTTACTTCCATGCTTCCCATGGTAGTTCGTCTATAGATTCAGAGTGCAATATCTGCCATCCTTCTACGGTTCTCATATTTTCTCTGTCGTACAGCCGGCAAAAGTGTCGGTTCATAATATTCATTTTTTTGTAAAACTTAAACATTTCTGACAATGTTGTAAAACGTGCAATACATGCTGTTCCCTGACCGATCAAATAATTTTTCTTCACTTTACCACCTTCTTAATCGCTTATTTGTAATATTCCAAATAATTTGGCTTCTGCCTGTTCTTTTCGCTTTCTGTTTCCAATCAGATGATTAAATAATGAATTTGTTTCACACAAATCCTTAATAACTGCATTGTCAATGTCATATGCATCAGGATTATCTTTATCAATCCACCATAAGAAATTGCCTTTGCGGTTACTATAAATTTATTGCGTTTCCATCTTCATCATATTCAATTGGTGCAATGTGAATCGCATAACCAATTTCTTTTTCTTTGTCGTAAATTTCCATTGTACCACATGCACAAAATTCAAATGAGAACCGCTTATCATCCGATTCAAGTAATTTAATCAAATGCTCAGTGAGTTCATTTAAGTTCCGTGCGTCTTCTTTTGACTTTTCAATTCTTGTCATTTCGCTTCGCTCCTTTTTTATAAAAAATCTTAGTTTCCTTCTGATACTTCATACATCACTGGCAATGCTGTGAGAGGATATTTTACAATATCATCCACATACGGAAAATAATTTCCGACACAATTTTGCCTACTATATCTATTCTTTGTCACTTTAACTGTCATATAGAATTCATCAATATCAGTTACCAATACTGTTCGTTCAGTATTAGTAATTATCGTAAATTCTTTATTCATGTATTTTTCTCTCAAGCTATTGATATTCATATTTTTATCTCCAATCTTCTAATGAAATGCGATTTAATATCCATTCATCAAACAATCCATAATGTCAAAGTGAGAAATCTGTTCACTCATAAAAAATCCACGATGATTTATTGATACAATATGTTTTGCGTTTCTTCTAATCCATTCAATAGCCTGTTCTTCTGAATTGAATGTTTTTGTCTGTGTATTATGAGTTGTAATATCTCTCTTGTCTTTTGCCCATGTAATATCTACTGTCATATTTTTACCTACCTTCTATCTCACATATGGAATATCTTTCCCATGCATATGATTTTCACCTCTGAAACAATCTCCACAATATTCCCAAATTCCATCATCTACCTTTTTGAATGTGGCATATGTTGTTCTGCCTTTTCCATTTTCATCAATTCTACTTGAACATGGCTCACCAATCTGTGAACAATCATTTCTCATGCAAATTGGTGGAAGTAAATCCATAAAGAAATCAATCATATCCTCTGTGAAATACTCACCAACTTCATGTGCATCAAGTCCAAAGTAATGTTCTTTATCTACAATTTCCTTTCCGTTGTACATTTTAGATTCACTTAATGGAACACCATCATATTCAGTTTCCTCAATTAGTAATTCTTCATCAAACCACGGATAAGATTCATAATGTTTTTTATATACCTCCGCTGCTTTGCGTGTTGGGAATATCTGTGGACTACCTGCTGACAATCTATATTTTCCGTTGTAATACACAACTTCATATCCCTTAAGTCCTTTTGTCCATCTTGGAATATCCGTTTCGACCACATATCCTTTATCAACTGACCATTTAGTTGTTTCATAGTCATACTCATCTACAGGTTTACCGACCGTTTTATTTCTATAACCTGCACACTCTTTTTTGCCTTTTTCTGTAAGTACAAAATGCTTTCCTTTATCTGCTTTGTACCAATTATTCCGTAATTCCATAATTCATTTCCTCACTTTCTTGTAATAAAATAGGCAGCTAGGTATTTATTCTCCTAACTGCCTTTGCGGTTATTTGTTATTCTGTTCTTCCTTTTTCTTTCCTCTTTCTCTAATATGCTCACACATTTCATCCGAAACGCCATGCTGTTTTAACTGTTTTGCAAAGCGTTCATAAAACGGCAAGTCTTTCCACCGTGATTTTCCTTTAGCCATTATTCTCATCCTTTCTATAATTTACACTCATAGGATTCCAGCTCATATCTAATCCGAAATTATATTCCATGCATTCAACAATTTCATCCTCATTAAACGCAAGGGCTTTCATTTCTCTTATAATTATCTCCTCGAAATCATCTTCGTCCTCAACTACCCCCATGAGATAATTGATAAGGTATTTGAGTTTCTTTCCATGCTTTCTGTAATCTGCTAACTGTTTCCGTACATTTTCCGTTATCATTTTGATTTACTCCTTTCAAAAGAAATCTTAGATTTATTAGAAATCCAAGTCTGAACAATTTTCACATGTTCTTCCTTTATCGCTCAAACAAATAAGTTCTGTATACTTTCCACAGCAATCGCAATATCCAAGAAGACTATTTCTTGTCCATTTTCCATTGATTTTGACGTATCTGTGTTTATAATTCTGCATGATTTCAGGAATTTTATCAGAATATATAACAACTCTTGCACCTGAATGAACACTTGTATTTGATTCTACAAACACAACCTTCTTTCCTTGTGATAAAATTTCATTTTGTCGCTTTTCTAATTTATCGTAAAAATCAAGTGAAGTAAAACCATAAATGATTTCCTTATTTGATTCGCAACCATCATATAGATTCATAATATCCTCCTATCTTCAAATGAATCCTCTATACATATTTGTTTCCTTTTCCTAATGAAATGCGAATTTCAAATACTCATTGTTCCATCCAAATAATCATTTAAGCCTTCAAAATAATCTTCGTTTGGCTGTTCCCGATGAACAAATCCCTGTTCGCACTGTTCTTCATAAGCTGCCTTCTGTGTCTCTTTATAAATAATTTCATCAATTCTATTCATTTTCTATTTCTCCAACTCTAATAAAATACACATTTTTGTTACCATTCTGGTGTTTGTAATTTCAATACGTCCTTCATGGTAAGTTCCATTCTTTCGATCTTACTCTTCATTTCCACTAACTTTACCTGCATATATGCTTCTTTTTGTGTTTCAAAAAAGCCTTCATAAGCAAAGTCTTTGAGATTAGATAACAGATCATCTGCACCAAATTCTTTTATTGCATATTCAGAAAACACACCCTGAGACAATGCGTAATTATTTCCGTATTTCTTTTTCTCGTTGGTGTTTAATTCGTAGATTCCCCAACTACTTCCTAATAACTCATTCCTTTTAATTTCTTGTACCAATTTCATTATTCTTACCTTCCTTTCCAATCTAATGAAACACGCATTTACTCATCTTCTCTCCATAATACTGCTTGAATAATTGTTTTTTTAAATTCTTCATATAACATTGCTTATTTTTTGTACAAAAAAAGAGCC
>OLSM01002662.1_pt1 | contig 11149 bp, 6 predicted proteins | sample 1672721 | NCBI WGS metagenome assembly OLSM01 (sample SAMEA3136717, study PRJEB25190) | human gut metagenome | reverse complement strand
CCCGCATCCCTCACCCGTGCCAGCCGCGGTGGCGAACCGCTCCGCCGAGGCGTACGCGTTCACAGTCGCCGAAGAGCTCGCGCTAGGAGGTTTCCTGCGCATAAGGACACCGTAGGCGATCCTTTCGTCATCCCATCAGCCGGCCGAGTGCTCGCGTGCTAGGGGAGCTGTCCGGCGCATACGGCAATCCCCGAGGTTGACCGCATGCGCCGGGGCGGCCGCCTTTGCTCGCATGGTTTCGGCCGGCTGATTTGAAGGGAAAGACCTCCGGTTGATATGAGGGGAGGGGCTTCCGCTTGATTATGGGAGTATTTCCAGTTGATTTTCGAGGAGGGGCTTCCGTTTGATTTCTGGGAGGAGCCTCCGGCCGGTGCGGGAAGGGCGGCATCTTCGTCATCGTTGAGCTTTGCGCCCCTCATCTGCGCCGAAGCGATGGATACCTGCCATGTGGCCGTAACGGCCCGGCCTCGGCGCCGCGCTACACTGGGCTGCACCAATCGAATCGAGGGCGCTTTCCGCGCCCCTTGGGAAAGCGAGGTGCATCATGCCCAACCATGCCTACCATGCCACGGCGGCGCCGGGCGTCGTGCAACGTGCCCGCAGCACGAAAACCGGCCGCAAGCTCGAGCGCGGCGGCTACCTGACCGTCGAGACGGTGACGATGTGGATCGTCTACGCGCTCACCCTCGTGGGCAACGCGGTCATCGAGGGCGGACAGGTGGGAGGCAACACGTCGGCCACGGTGGCCTACGGCGTGTACACGTGGTTCACGCCGGCCGGCTACGTGTTCTCTATCTGGTCGCTCATCTACGTGGCGCTCATCGGGTGGCTCGTGGCCTACACGCGCGAGGCGCCCCTGCGCGCCAAGCGCTTCACGCCCGTGTCCGTGCTGTTCATCGGCAGCTGCGTGCTGAACGTGCTGTGGCTGGCGCTGTGGCACTTCGAGCTGGTGGGCATCTCGTTCATCGTCATCCTGGCCGAGTGGGCGGTGCTCGCGGCCCTGTACCTGAACGTGCGCCGGTCGGCGAAGTCGGGCTGGGGCTGGGTGCCCATCTCCATCTACACGGCCTGGGTCACGGTGGCTGCGCTGGCGAACATGGCCATCCTCGTTACGCGCGCGCTGGACGGCGGCATCGCGTTCTTCAACGGACTGTCGGTGGTGGCGCTCACGGCGGGCGTGCTCGCGCTCGGCTACGTCATGCGCAAGATGTACGATGACGTGGCGTTCCCGCTCGTGTTCCTGTGGGCCCTCATCGGCGTGGGCATCCACGTGGCGGAGGCATCGTGGCTCGTGTCCTCCCTCGTGTTCATCCTTGTCATCGCGGGCGCGGTGCTCACGTTCGTGCCGCTGGGCAAGCTGCGCTCCGCCGTGCGGTGGCCGTGCTCCCCGTCGCGACGCGGACGCTCGTCGTCGCCATACCGCCCGTAGGCCGGGCGCGGGGAGTGCGAATTGTCGAACTTCGGACGGTTGTCCTCCGTGAAATGGGGGTTGTAGGAGGCACGCCTTGCGGTCTCCTTCTGATACGGCTGCTCCGAATCGGCAGCATCACGCTGCAAACGCGGGCGACGCTCGACACGCTCCGCCGTAGCCTTCACCACGCGCACGCGTTTGTCGCGACCGAATCGCGCGAGCACCTGGGTCGAGTCGTTTTTCTGATCTTTCATCGTTTGATATATACGTCTTGTTTTCCGGGCTGCGGGGGATCCCGCTCCGCACGACGCACCGCATGCGGCACGATACGGCGGCGAATCCCGGCGCCCGGTTTTCGTGGGGCAAAGGTAATCCATTTTTCCGGATTACAGCACATTGCATGCCCGATTTCGAGATAAAATCGGACAAGGCCCGCAAATTCGGCACTTTTACCTTATCTTTGCATCCGCGTATGAACATGAACCGGGAAATACTGCGCATCGCGCTTCCGAACATCGTTTCGAACATCACCGTGCCGCTGATGGGCATCATCTCGACCGCCATCGCCGGACACTGGGGCAGCGATTCGGCAGCCGCGATCGGCTCGCTGGCCATCGGCGTCTCGATCTTCAACTTCATCTACTGGAACTGCTCGTTCGTCCGCATGGGCACAAGCGGACTGACGGCCCAGGCGTTCGGCGCCGGGAACTTCCGCGAATGCGCCAACATGCTGGGGCGCGCCCTCTCCGTGGCCGGAATCATGGGCATCCTGATGGTGCTGTTGCAGTATCCCGTGGGCGAGCTGGCGCTGCGGGCGATGAACGGCAGCCAAATGACCCGTGAATACTTCTACGCACGCATCTGGGCTGTGCCGGCCGGCATCCTGCTCTTCGGCTTCAACGGCTGGTACACGGGCATGCAGAACGCCCTCTTCCCCATGTGCACGGCCGTCACGGTGAATGTCATCCACAGCCTCTGCAGCCTGTGGTTCGCCTTCGGCATGGATATGGGCATCGTCGGCATCGCCTACGCCTCGGTCATCGCCCAGTGGAGCGGCGTGGCACTGGCCTCGGTGCTGCTCGTGGCCAAATACCGCCACGTCGTGAAGCTCATCGACTGGTCGCAGGTCATCGACCTCCGCCCGCTGAAGACCTACTTCATCATCAACCGCGACATCATCCTGCGCACGTTCTGCATCGTGGCGGTCTACACCTTCTTCACCGGATCATCGGCCCGGCTGGGCAACCAGGAGCTGCTGGCCGTGAACGCCCTGCTGCTCGAGCTCTTCACGCTCTTCTCCTACATGAACGACGGCTTCGCCTATGCGGCCGAGGCGCTCACGGGACGCTTCATCGGCGCCCGCGACGCAATGTCGCTGCGCCGCTGCCTGCGCGGCTGCCTGGCGTGGGGTACATTGGTATCGGCCCTGTTCGTCGTGATCTACATCATCTGGTGGCGCGACCTGGTGGGGCTTTTCGTCAGCGACACAGCCGAAAACGCCGCGGCGATCATCGAGACAGCCGGCCGCTACATCATCTGGATCATCCTGATCCCGATCGCCAGCGCCATGCCGTTCATCATGGACGGCATCATGGTCGGGGCCACCGAGACGCGCGTCATGCGCAACTCGATGTTCCTGGCCACGCTGACCTACTTCGGCATCTACTACGCGCTGCATCCCGTGATCGGCAACAACGCCCTCTGGCTGGCCTTCACGCTCTACATGTTCCTGCGCGGCGTGCTGCAGTACTTCATGACGCGGCGCCTGAGGGCCATCCACGAGAAGGTCTCCTGACCCCCCCCGACGCATCGGTTCCGCACACCGACACATCCCGGCACACTCTATCCCGGCACACTCTATCCCGGCACACTCTATCCCGGCACACCTCATCCTGCTACAACACATCCTGCCGCGGCAGGACACCCGCCGCAAAGGCCGGGGCTTTCCGTCAGCCCCAACAAAAACGCGCCCCGCCCATCTGCCCCGGCAGAAATGCGCCCCGCCCGGCGGACCCGCCGCATCAAAAACAGAGCCCCCGGGAGTTCCGAGGAACTTCCGGGGGCCCGATGAATCATCGAATCCGGGACAATCACTGCTGACCCTGGATCTTCTTGAACATCTCGTTGTACTTCGTGTACTTGTCCATCATACCCTCCTCGTCGCGCAGACGGAAGCAGATCGACTTGAGCAGCTCGACCGAGCTGGGATCCTCGGGCTTGAGCTCGAGCGCCTTCTCCAGCCAGGGAATAGCCTCCATGTAGATCGCATTGACCTCCTTCAGGTCTGCATCATAAGCGGCCTGGCTGCTGTACTGCTTGGCGTTCATCTCCTTGTTCACCTCGTCGCCCTTGATCGTGTAGAACACGCCCAGGTAGTAGTTGCCCTCATAGAGGTCGGGCTTGAGCTCGACGACCTTCTTGAACGACTCGATGCTCTGGTCGTAGTCCTTGAGCGCGTAGAAGATACGGCCGCGGCCGAACCACAGATCGACGTTCGTCGGGTTGTTCTCGATGGCCTTGTCGATCAGCGCGATCAAGTCGGCCGGGTCACCCACGTTGTCCTCGGGCGAGGTGTAGAGCTGCACCAGACCGTCGAGGATGCGCTCGTTCTTCGGGAACTTTTCGATACCGGTCAGCAGGGCCTGCTTGGCCTTGTCCACAAAGGCCTTGTCCGAAGCTTTCTGGCCGTAGTAGCAGTGGAACAGGTAGTAGTAGATGTTGCCCTCCTCGTCGGTGTAGCCCATGTCGATAGCCTTCGAGAGCTGCTCGGCTCCCACGGGGAACGAAGCGGGGTTGTTGGCGCCATCCACCGTGTGGAGGTAACCGGCATAGTAGAGCAGCGAAGGATCGGCAGCCTCACCGTAGGCAGGGCTCGACTGTGCCTCGAAAGCCTGTGCGTAGGCGTCGGCTGCACCCAGATAGTCACCCGAGTCGAGGCCGGCGTTGCCGACCTGCGAGCAGAAGTCGCTGATCTGCTTCAGGCCGTCCTTGACCTTCGAAGCGCTCTTGGGATCGAGTTCGAATGCCTTGTTGTAGGCCTCGACAGCCTTTGCCACGGCATCCTCGTAAACGAACTGCGTCTGCTTCCAGGTCTTCACCTTGCCGTCCACGATGTAGACCGTGAACCACGGATAGACCCAAGCCTCCATCTGGGCGCCGTTCACCGTCTCGGTGCCGGTCGATTGTGCGTCGCCGACAGCAAGCTTGAGCATCGTGGCGTCCATGCCGACGAAGAGGCTCTTCGTCGGTTCGGCGGCAGCCTCGTAGAAGGCCTTGCCGCGGTTGATCCACGTTGCGGCCTTGGCGCCTTTCTTTGCGTCGGCGATGTCCGAGTCGCTTTTCTCGATCTTCGCCAGCAATGCGTCTTTGTTCACTTTCTGAGCCTCGGCAGCAGGGACTGCCAGGATCAATGCGGCGAGCGCCGTCACAAAAGTCTTTTTCATAAGAAACTGAATTTTAGGTTTGCAATTACTCTTCTCAAAGTTATTCCTCGGCGGAAGGATTCGCCGGCACGGCATCCGCCGCGTTCTGCGAATCACCCGCAGGATCGACGTCAGCATCCTCCCCGGCTGCCGGCACGGCCATCACCGAAGCGATGGCGTCCCCTTCACGGAGGTTGATGATACGCACGCCCTGCGTGGCGCGGCCCGCCAGGCGGATCTGCGAAACGGCCGTGCGTATGGTGAGTCCCGAACGGTTGATGATCATCAGGTCGTTCTCGTCCGTAACGGCCTGAATCGATATGAGTTTGCCTGTCTTTTCCGTGATGTTGATGGTCTTGACGCCCTTGCCGCCTCGGTTGGTGATGCGGTACTCGTCGAGGTCCGTGCGCTTGCCGTAGCCGTTCTCGCTCAGCACCAGCACGTCCTGCTTCGAGTCGGGCTCGATGCAGATCATGCCGACCACCTCGTCGTCCTCGTCGATCGAGATGCCGCGCACACCGGCGCCGACACGGCCGATCGGACGCACCGTGTTCTCGTTGAAGCGGATGGCCTTGCCTTCGCGGGCGGCGATCAGCACCTCGGCGTTGCCGCTCGTCAGCTTGGCCTCGATGAGCTGGTCGCCTTCGCGGATGACGATGGCATTGACACCGTTCTGGCGCGGACGCGAGTAGGCCTCGAGTTTCGTCTTCTTGATCGTACCGTCCTTCGTGCACATGATGATGTAGTTGTTGTTCACGTAGTCGGCATCGTCCAGGCGCTTGACGTTGATGTAGGCGCGGACCTTGTCCTCGGGTTCGATCTGGATGACGTTCTGGATGGCGCGGCCCTTCGACGAGCGGGCGCCTTCGGGAATCTCGTAGACCTTGAGCCAGTAGCAGCGGCCCTTCTCCGTAAAGAAGAGCATCGTGTTGTGCATCGAGGCGACGTAGATGTGCTCGATGAAGTCCTCGTCGCGCGTGGCGCTGCCCTTGGCGCCGACGCCGCCGCGGTTCTGCGTGCGGTATTCGGCCAGCGGCGTGCGCTTGATGTAGCCCATGTGCGAGATGGTGATGACCATGTCGTCGTCGGCGTAGAAGTCCTCGGGGTTGAACTCCTCGGAGGCGTAGACGATCTCCGAGCGGCGCTCGTCGCCGTACTTCTCCTTCATCTCGATCAGCTCGTCCTTAATGATCTGCATCTGCATCGAGACATTCTCGAGCACCTCCGTGAGGTGTGCGATGAGCTTCATGAGCTCGTCGCGCTCGGCCACGAGTTTGCCGTGCTCGAGGCCGGTCAGTGCGCGCAGACGCATCTCGATGATGGCCGAAGCCTGGATGTCGTCCAGCTCGAAACGCTCCATCATCGTCTGCTTGGCCTCGTCGGGGGTCTTCGACGAGCGGATGATGTGCACGATCTCGTCGATGTTGTCCTGCGCGACGAGCAGACCCAGCACGATGTGCAGGCGCTCCTCGGCCTTGCGCTTGTCGAAGCGCGTGCGGCGCACCACCACGTCGTGGCGGTGGTCGATGAAGTGCCGGATCAGGTCGCGCATCGTGAGCAGCTGGGGCCGGCCATTGACCAGCGCGATGTTGTTCACGGCGAACGACGTCTGCAGCGGCGTATTCTTGAAGAGCGTGTTGAGCACCACGCTCGCCACGGCGTCGTGTTTGAGGATGATGATGATCCGCAGGCCGTTGCGGTCCGACTCGTCGTTGATGTAGGAGATGCCCTCGATCTTCTTGTCGTTGATCATGTCGGCGATCTTCTTGATCATCTCGGCCTTGTTGATCATGTAGGGGATCTCGGTGATGACGATGCACTCGCGGCCCGAGGGGGTGTGCTCGATCTCGGTCCGGGCGCGCATGACCACGCGGCCGCGGCCCGTGAGCATCGCCTCGCGGACGCCTTCGTAGCCGTAGATGATGCCGCCCGTCGGGAAGTCGGGACCCTTGACGTAGTGGAGCAGCTCCTCGCCCGTGATCTCGGGGTTATCGACATAGGCGCAGCAGGCATCCACCACCTCCGAGAGGTTGTGCGGGGCCATGTTCGTGGCCATGCCGACGGCGATACCGCTCGCGCCGTTCACGATCAGCAGCGGGATCTTCGTGGGCAGCACCGTGGGTTCGGGGATCGTGTCGTCGAAGTTGAGCGTCCAGTCCACGGTCTCCTTGTCGATGTCGGCCATCACCTCGTCGGTGATCTTCTTCATGCGGGCCTCGGTATAACGCATGGCGGCCGGCGAATCGCCGTCCATCGAACCGAAGTTACCCTGGCCGTCCACCAGCGGGTAGCGCATCGACCACTCCTGGGCCAGACGCACCATGGCGTCGTAGACCGACAAGTCGCCGTGGGGGTGGAACTTACCGAGCACGTCGCCGACGATACGGGCCGACTTACGCGTGGGTTTGTCCGAGTAGAGGTTGAGCTCGGCGCTCATATCGTAGAGGATGCGTCGGTGCACGGGCTTCAGACCGTCCCGCACGTCGGGCAACGCACGCGAGACGATCACCGACATCGAGTAGTCGATGTAGGCCGACTTCATCTGCTCTTCGATATTGATGGGGATGATACGCCCCACCAAACCGGCGTTCTTTTCTTCTTCAGTCAACATAAGGTTTCACTTTTCTGCTTCACGACGGACCGGTGGTCCCGCCGGCTGCCGCACGGGCAGCCCGACGGTGCCGGAGCCTGAGGCGCGGCAACCGTACCGTTCCGCTGTTCCGTCACACTATTTTAACGAACAAAAATAGTAATTTCCCGCGATTCGGGCAACTTTCCACCCGGAAAACACACCCCCGGAGAGGATATTTTCTCCGCGAAGGGCTGTTTTCGGCCCTTTTCGGGCGATTTGGCGGCATAAAAAAAATCTCCCGACGGGGTGTCGGGAGAAATACGTCTTTTACCGGTGCGGCGACAGGCACGCCATCCGGCCGCAGGAGCGGCCCGGCGGCACGCCGGACAGGCTACCGTTCCGCACGCCCGGCCCCGCAATGCCACAGGATGCGGACGCCGACCGACAGATAGACATGGCAGTAATCCGCAAATCCGTCCTTGTAGGCATCGACATAACGGACACCGGCACCTATGAAAAGCGGAGTCCACAGGGCGTCGGACTGCCAGCGCACACCCGCATCGTATGAACGGAAGTGCCAGTCGCCGCCGAGCGTATTGCCGAACCGGACCGAAATGTCGAGCCGGTCGTGATCGGTATGCAGCGGTGCGTAGCCGAAACCCAGCCCGAGCTGCATGGCATCCTCGTAGTTTTTCGCCTTATCGGCATCGAACAGCCCCACCGACCGCGTAAACGGGACAAGCAGCGAGAAACGCGGATCGAAGCTATACCCGACCGCCAGCTCCTCCTCGAGCACGCGCTGCTTGACGCCCTCGCTTTTCGACTGGAACAGGTTTCGGAACTCGAATTGCCAGATCATGCCTTTGCCGTTATCCACAAAAGACTGGGCGTGCGCAACGGCAGCCGCCCCAAGCAAAGCGAACAATAAAATCCATCTCTTCATACGGGTCAGTATTTTGGTTTTCCGTCTCTTCCTCGTCCGAACCGGATTCGCCCCCTACACACAGGGCAGCACCCGACAAGCCTCAGACTCACAAGGTCCTCCCGTCGCCGACATCCATTCAACACACGTTACAAATATAGAAAAAAACACGATGCATAAAGCATCGTTTATACATTTTTAACACCCCGAAAGAAACGATATTAAAAAATACAAAAACCGCAATGCCCGGTTTCCGGCATCATATCCGTCCAACCGAAGCATGGCGGCTCCATATCTTGTCCGAAGCGCCCGAACATGCCGCAGGGCAGAGACAGGTGGCTCCGTCAAAAAAAGCCGGCACACACCGCCCCCGAGACACCCGATACGGGCCGGAAATAGGTTCGGGATTACCGGAAATCGATGAATTCGTAGCCCTCGCAGGCCTTCCGGTCGAAGCGCCGCAGCGGGGCATCGGGCGCACCCACCGAGCGGATCGCAACATCGACCCGCTCGCCGTCGTAGTCGTACGAGAGCGACACGGGACGCATCCGCGACGTATCGACCACGAGGGTGATCTCCCCGGCCGACGAGTCGCTCCCCGCCATCGGGGTCAGCCGCACGGCCGCCTGTCCGTCGCGCTCCCAAAGCAGTTCGCAGGAGTAGTCGCTGCCGATGAAGTCGAACGCCCGCACGGGATTGTTCAGGATGTTGCGGCTCCGGCGGTCCACATCGAGGATCGTCACCTCGCGACGGCCGTTGTCCACCTCGTAGCGGACCTTCCCGTCGCAGAAGACCTCGGCATCGCCCAGTTCGAGGCTGTAGGCCTCGCCCTCGACGACATAACTCCCCGAGGAGCGGTAATCGGCCGTTGCGACCTCGAAGCGCACGGCATAGCTTTTCATGGCGCGGAACCCGTCGGAGATCCCGCGCAGCAGATCGCCGGCCCGGTCGGCCGCCGATGCGCCGCACACTCCGCCCAGAAGGGCCGCCATCCAGACGATTGCTTTCATTCCTCTCATCATCTCAGTCTTGTATTTTCGTTGCATGGTCCGCACACCTCCGCCGCGTGTCAGAACAGCCCCAGCTCCTGCAGCTTTGCCTCGAGCGACGGCAGGTCGTGGAAGAGGATGTCGCGCGGCTTGGCCCCCTGCTGGCGACCCACGATGCCGGCCCGTTCGAGCTGCATCATGATCCGCCCGGCGCGGTTGAAGCCCACCTCGTAGTTGCGCTGGATCATCGACGTGGAGATCTGTCCGCCCGACACCGCCTCGCGGGCGATCTCGGCGAAGAGCGTGTCGTATTTGACCGGGGCCGACGACTCCTCGCTGCTGCCCATGCCCTCGCCGCCGGCGCTCTCGGGCGTATAGTCGGGCAGTGCATAGGCCTCGGTGTAGCCCTGCTGTTTCGAGATGTAATCGACGATCCGCTCGACTTCGGGCGTATCGACGAAGGCACACTGGATACGGGTCAGCTCGCCGTCCTTCGAGATAAGCATGTCGCCGCGGCCGATGAGCTGGTCGGCGCCGGGACGGTCGATGATCGTCCGCGAGTCGATCATCTGCATCACGCGGAAGGCGATGCGGGCCGGGAAGTTGGCCTTGATCTTTCCGGTGATGACATCGACCGACGGGCGCTGCGTGGCCACGATCAGGTGGATGCCGATGGCGCGGGCCTTCTGCGCCAGGCGCGTCACAGGCATCTCGACCTCCTTGGCCGTCATGATCAGGTCGGCGAACTCGTCGATCACCACGACGATGTAGGGCAGGAAGCGGTGGCCGTTCATCGGGTTGAGCCGCCGCGCGGTGAATTTCTCGTTGTACTCGGCAATGTTGCGCGCCCCGGCCTTCTTGCAGAGCTCCAGACGGGTGTCCATCTCCGTGCAGAGGGCGTTGAGCGTGTAGACCGCCTTCTTGGGGTCGGTGACGATGGCCTCCTCCTCGGACTCCATCTTGGCCAGGAAGTGCTTCTCGATCTTGGCATAGAGCGAGAACTCGACCATCTTGGGGTCGATCATCACGAACTTCAGCTGCGCCGGATGCATACGGTAAAGCAGCGAGGTGATGATGGCGTTCAGCCCCACCGACTTACCCATACCCGTGGCTCCGGCCACGAGCAGGTGGGGCATCTTCGCCAGGTCGAAGACGAAGTTCTCGTTCTGGATCGTGCGCCCGATGACCACCGGGAGCGTGGCCTTCGACTCCTGGAAACGCAGCGAGCGGATGGCCGAATACATCGACACGACCTGCTTGCAGCGGTTCGGCACCTCGATGCCGATCGTGCCGCGCCCGGGGATCGGCGCGATGATGCGGATGCCCGACTCGGCCTTGAGGCTCTGCGCGATGTCGTTCTGCAGCCCCTGGATCTTCGAGATCTTGACGCCCTGGGCCTGCACGATCTCGTAGAGGGTCACCGTCGGGCCCACCGTGGCCTTAATGCGCTGGATCGGGATGCCGAAATACTTGAGCGTCTCCTCGATGCGGGTCTTGTTCTCGAAGATCTCCTCGTCCGAGACCTCCGAATCGGAGATGTAGTCCTCGAGCAGCGTCACGGGCGGCTTGCGGTAATTGACCAGATCCTTCAGCGGATCGTAGCTCTCGGTCGGGATCTTGCGTTCATCGACCATCCGCGCCTCGTGCGCCTCGACCGTGACCACCACCCCCTGCGTCGTCTCCCCGCCATCGTGGGCGGGCGCCGCGGCCGTTTCGGAGGGCATCCCGGCCACCGGATGCACGTCCGGCCCGGGGCCCTGCAGCAGCTCGGGAGCGTCCGCCGGATCGTCCGCCGTCGTGAACTCCTCGAAGACGGGGCGGTCTTCGAGGAGT
>OLSM01002658.1_pt1 | contig 11161 bp, 7 predicted proteins | sample 1672721 | NCBI WGS metagenome assembly OLSM01 (sample SAMEA3136717, study PRJEB25190) | human gut metagenome | reverse complement strand
CGGTCGGCTTTTTTGCCGAAGCATGTCTCAAACCGCTCGTCCGGACTGATGGCAGCATAGCTCCAGCCGCGCTTCGGCGTGAAGACGCGCCCCATCGTTTTGTAGATGTCCTCCGCCGTTTTCACGTCTAAAAGCCGCTCGCCGTACGGCGGGTTGCAGATGACGCAGCCGAACGGGCCGTCGTTGCTGAAATCCTTGATGTCGCGCACTTCTGCGGAGATATACTGCGCAACGCCCGCTTTCTTCGCGTTTTCAAGCGTCAGGCGCACGGCTTCGGGGTCAATGTCATAGCCGAACGCCAAAAAGCCCTCATCGCGGCGTTCAAGTGCCTTTGCGGCAACGCGCTCGTTGTCCCAGATATTTCCGGGAACGGCTTTCCACTTTTCCGCCGCAAAGTGGCGGCGCAGGCCGGGCGCAATGTGCATGGCAAGCATGGCGCCCTCGATTAAAATCGTACCCGAACCGCAGAAAGGGTCGATGAGCGTGCCGTCCGTGCGCACACGGGAAAGCTTTGCCATGACCGCCGCAAGCGTCTCTTTGATGGGCGCTTCGTTGGAATTTTTGCGGTAACCGCGCTTGTGCAGTCCCGCGCCGCTCGTATCCAGCATAATGCTGACCTTGTCTTTCATAATTAAAAACTGAATCTGGTAGTTCGCGCCCGTCTCCGGGAAATGCTCCAGCTTATACGCCTCCTTGAGGCTTTCCACCACGGCTTTTTTGATAATGGCCTGGCAGTCCGGTACGCTCATGAGCTGACTTGATAAGCACCGCCCCTTGACCGGAAATGCGTCGTCGCGGCCGATCCACTCCGTCCACGGCAAGGCCTTCACGCCGCGAAACAGGCTTTCAAAGCTTTTCGCTTCAAATGTACCGAGCAAAACGAGCACGCGCTCCGCAAAGCGGGAGCGGATATTCGCGCGGGCGATCATCTCCGGGGAGCCTGCGCACAGCACACGTCCGTTTTCCGGCGCGACATTTTCCGCGCCCATATCGCGGAGCTCCTCCGCTACAAGACCCTCAACACCCAAAAGGCAGGGCAAAACAAGCTGATATGTATGCAAAGTTATCACCATTTTCATTTCATATATTTAAGTAATTTTTAGTATACCATAAATCGCGCACTTTCGACACCGTATACAGAAAAATAAATAAAAAAATTACCCGCCGACTTTTGAAAAGCCAACGGGCAATGAATTTAAGCTTAATAGAACGTCGCAACGGGCTGCGCGGGCGCTTCGGCAGGCTCGATGTTCTGAAGCGTCAGAACCGGACCCTTGCGGCCGTAGAGCTTGTGCCACTTATACGCAACGGAAAGGCGCATGGTGTACCACTTTCCGTTTTCCGGCATTTTGTCCGCGTCGCACAGTGTGAGCAGACCCGCAAACTGGATATCCTCCACGCAGCAGGTCATCAGCTGGCGACCGAAGAAGAACATGCCCGGCTTCATGCGCGGGTTCACGGCTGCAAGGCCCTTATACTCGACGACCTTGCCGTCGTACTTCTTCGGATCTTCGGAAAGGTCACGGTACCACAGCGCGTAATCGCCGTCTTCAATCTTTACGACCGGCGCGTTGATGTCAAACGGCAGCGGATCTTCGATCTCGTCGTATTCGACGTCGCCGTTCGTGTACTCGTAGGCGATGTCCGGGCGGCGGCTGATGCCTCGCACAATCTTGTGGAACGCCATTTTGTCCATGTCCTTCGTGAAGCGGTTGAACACGACCAACTCGCAGCCGGAGAGCTTATCCACAACAAGGCCGCGCATGTTGGCGTTGTAAGTGAGGAATGTCGTCGCATCCGCGAACATGAATTCCTGGTAGACCGCCCAGTTTTCCGGCATGTTGTCGTACAGCGTTTTCAGCTGCCACATGCCGTTATACTCGATGAGCACACGGGAAGCGCGATGCTTTTTCGCGAGGATGTCAAGCGTTTCGCTCGTCAGCTCGTCTTCGTCCTCAATGTTTTCCACATAGATGTTCTTCATGTAGGGGCGGGACTCGTCGTACTCCGCCTCGCCTTCCTCGCAGACGAGCAGCAAGGTACGCTGCCCGTTATTGAAACGCTTATCCGCAAGCGTTTCGTCTATAAAAGAGGTCTTGCCTGATTCGAGAAAGCCCGTAAACAGGTAAACCGGCATATCATCCATCAATATTCCGCCTTTCTGTAAGGTTCAGCCCGCATTACGCGAACAGCGCTTCGATCGCGGCCTCGTTGATGTGAGAACCGATGACGCACAGGCGGCCGATGACACCGGCGCTGCCGTTGCGCACAGAGGTCTCCTCCGGCACGTAGTCGAAGTGGATCCACTCGCCGTCCCGGCCTGCGACGATGCCCTTTGCACGCAGGATCATACCGTACTTTTCGCTGTTGTCGAGCTCCTCGAGGATGTGCTCGATCTCGTCCTTCGTGAACTTGCGGGTCGTCTCGGTGCCCCAGCTTGTGAACACCTCGTCGGCATGATGATGGTGGTGATGATGCTCGTGGTCGTGCTCATCATGGTCGTGATCGTGGTCATGGCAGCCGCAGGTGCAGTGCTCGTCATGCTCATCGTGGTCGTGATGGTGGTGGTGGTGCTCGTGCTCGTCGTCATCGTCGTCATGGTGGTCGTGGCAGCCGCAGGTGCAGTGCTCATCATGCTCATCGTGGTCGTGATGGTGATGCTCGTGCTCGGTCTCCTCGGCAAGGAGCTTCAGCTCCTCTTCAAGGGTATTCTTGTGCTCCATCGTCTCGAGAATCTGTGCGCCTGTGAGCTGATCCCACGGGGTGGTAATGATGGTGGCGTTCTGGTTGTGCTCGCGCAACAGAGCGACGCAGGCTTCAAGCTTTTCGGGCTTGATACCGTCCGTGCGGCTCAGAATGATGGAGTTTGCGTGCTCGATCTGGTCGTTATAGAACTCGCCGAAGTTCTTCATGTACATTTTGCACTTGTTTGCATCGGCAACGGTGGTGAAGCTATTCAGCGTAACGTCTTCCATGTGCAGGTTCTGCACGGCACGGATCACATCGCTCAGCTTGCCTACGCCGGACGGCTCGATCAAAATGCGGTCCGGGTGGTAGGTCTCCAGCACCTGACGCAGCGCCTTGCCGAAGTCGCCCACAAGGCTGCAGCAGATGCAGCCCTGGCTCATCTCGGTGATTTCAATGCCGGCGTCCTGCAAAAAGCCGCCGTCAATGGCAATCTCGCCGAACTCGTTTTCGATGAGGACGAGCTTTTCGCCCTTAAAAGCTTCGGAGATCAGCTTGCGGATCAGCGTGGTTTTGCCTGCGCCGAGGAAGCCGGAAAAAATATCGATTTTCGTCATATTCTCATGCCCTTTCGCAATAATTTACGGTTTGGATAAACGCTCTTGGAGGGGCCGCGCAATTCGCTTTTTGCGGAAAGCGACCAAAGGCGCTGCCCTTGGGATCCGCCGCCTTTGAAAAGGCGGGCGAAACTTTATTCGCTCGGTTGTCTTTCGCTTATCACAGAATGGAAGTTTACTGAAACTTTCGGTCTCTCCAATCTTGTATTGTAAATCTTTCTTTTAAAAGTTGCAAGGGAAATCGATAAATGTTTACACTTTCATCATTTTCATGCGGTTTCACACTGTTTCTATCCTTCGCTTAGGTCAAAATCCTCGCTTAAAAGCGCCGCAAGCTCCGCTTCCGTCAGCCTTGTCACGTCTCCGCCCGTCAATCTGCGAGACTGGTTTAAGATCGCGTCCTCAACCAAATTGCGCACCAAGCGTCCGTTGCCCGCCGTTCTGGCGTCCGTTGCCTGCCGCTTTTCGTAATATTGAAGCAGCGGCGTTTCGCATGTTTCATCGATCGTATAGCCCTTTTTCTTTGCGGTCAGCTTTGTAATGGCCAGCAACTCCTCCGCCGTATAATCCGGAAACTCGATGATATTCGGGAATCTCGAGCGCAGGCCGGAGTTCGCCGTGAGAAATTCCTCCATTTCTTTTGTATAGCCCGCCAAAATAACGATAAGATCTTCTCTGTGGTCCTCCATCCCCTTGACGATGGTATCGATGGCTTCCAGTCCGAAACTGTCGTCTGCGCCGCGGTACAGCGAATATGCCTCATCGATGAACAGCACGCCGCCGAGCGCAGAGCGAATGACCTGCTGCGTGAGCGGTGCGGTGTGACCGACGTATTTGCCTACAAGGTCGGCGCGCGTGACTTCAATCAGCTGCCCGCCGCTCAGTACGCCCATGGCTTTTAAATAGCGTGAAACGAGCCTTGCGATGGTCGTTTTGCCCGTGCCGGGATTTCCGGTAAAGATCATGTGCATGGTGGGCACATCGGCCTTCATGCCGCGCGCTTCGCGCAGCCGCTGAATGATATAGTTCTGCTCAAGCGACAGCACGTAGTCCTTCACTTCACTAAGTCCGATGATCTCGTTAAGCTCCGATTTCACTTCTTCGGCGGCTCTCGGGTCTGCCGCCTGCTTTTTCTCTTCTTCCACCGTGACGGCAAAATCCGGGAATGTGAACGCGAGCACACCGTCTTTTACGCCGAGTGTGCCGGAAACGGTCTTTTCACCGTCCTTTTCCGCGCGGCGCAGCTTTTCTTCGCTCAAAAGGCGGAAGCAACGTTCCGTCAGCCGCGCCATGCTCTCCACGCCGTCGCGGCGACTGAATTTATCCGCCAAAAACGCCGAGGCATCTTCACCGAACGTGAACGTGTAGTTTAGCTTAGCCTTTGTGCGGTCGTTTAATGCATCGAGCGCCGCTTCGCCGATCTTGAGCAGGCTCGCGCGCGTGAATTCCGCCGTGCGGCAGAAATCCGTGACGGAGGACAAAAATGCCGCGCCGAACGCATCGGTGAACGCGCTGTCCTTTTGGCTCGTCAAAAAGACGAGGTACTTCCCGTTTACGGAAATTTCGCTGACAGCATCGGGCACAAGCGCCGTGCCGACATCGATGAGCATGCCTTTCTGCAAAGCATAACGCGAAGTTAATTTTAAAACGCCCGTTTCGCACAGCGCCGCCACCATGGGCAGCAAAGATTTGTGGCACTGCTCAAAATTTTCAAATAATACAATATCGTTTTCGCTGTGCAGCGCGGAAAAAAGATCCTGTGTGAGTAATTTACCGTCTTCGGCGTTCGGGTAGCGGGAAAGATCGATATTCGTGACCTCGCCGTTTTTCAAAACACCCTCTTTGCAGAGCGCCGCAGCCGAAGCCGCAAGCGCACTGTGCCTGCCTGTGCCCTCTTTGCCGGAGATCACGACGACCGCCGCGGGCTTGCCGTTTTCGCGCCCCGTCACGCTCGGGCGGCGAAATGCGGTGAACAGGCTGTCCAAAAATGCGTCCTGCCCAATGACCGTTCTGCCCGTCGCTTCCCTCGCCTCGCGGAACGACTGCGCGGGGTCCTGCGGCGGCTCCTCCGCGCCCTTTGCCTTCGGCTTTTTTTCTGCGGTCTCCGCTTTCGGCGCTTCCATTTCGGGCGTACCGGTCAGGCCCTCGGCGTCCAGCAGACGGCGCATTTCGTCCATGCTGCGCTGCGCGTCGCTCGTCAGCTTATCGAGGTCGCTGATCTGCCGATTCAGGCTGCTCTGCATGTTGGCATTCGTTTTTTCGATGCTGTTCAAAAAATCCTCGGCGTCTTTTGCAGCGCGGCTTTTCGTGCCGCTGCCCACGTTCAGCTTGCCGCCGGAAAACAGCGCATCCAAAATGCTGTCAATATCGTTTTTCACCTAAAATCCCCTTTCTCCGGGTAAAGCTTACCGCGCTTCGATCGCTGCGACGACGTTTTGCACCAAAGCGCTGTCCGTCACTTTATATTCGTTCTCCGGGATACCCACGCCGTTCAATTTGCCGCCGAAAAAGATCTCCGGGTTGCCGCAGACGCTTGTGTCGTGCCGCAGGGAGCGCGCCGAGGCGTGTACACTGTGCGTGCCGGTCTCGTTGATAAATTCCCCGACGTTCTGCGTGTTGATGCCGCCGCCGGGCAGAATATCGATGCGGTCACTTGCGTATTCGATCATCTTTTTCACAGTCTTTGCGCCCTTTATCGCGCTTTCACGCTGGCCGCTCGTCAAAACGCGCGTTACACCGAGACTGATAAGATCATCGAGCGCTTTAAATACGTCCGGCACCACGTCAATGGCGCGGTGAAACACAATCTCGGCGTTCGGGTTGATTTTCTTGATTTTCCCGATAAAATCGGCGCAGCGGTCGGTGTCAACCGTGCCGTCCGGATTCAAAAAGCCGAAAACGATGCCGTCCGCGCCCGCATTTAACAGTGCCTCCATATCGCGGCAGCAGGTCATGTAATCGAAATCCGTGTAGAAAAAGCCACCCTCGCGCGGACGCACCATGCACATCACGGGAATTTTCAGTGTATTTTTCACGGCCTGCACCGTGCCGATGCTCGGCGTAAGGCCGCCCAAAAACAGCGCGGAATTGAGTTCAATGCGGTCTGCGCCGCCTTTTTCGGCCTGTACGGCGTCTTCAAAACAGCCACAGCAAACCTCAAACAATACTTTATCTTTCATATTTATACCAACTTTCGTTTATTTGTCCTATCTGCGGCGCTTTAAAACACGCCGCTTTCTGCACTTTCGACTATTCTCACACAAACGCCTTTACAATCCTCTAAAAAAGATTATAATAGCTTTGAACGTAAAAAGAAAGATAAATCGTTAAATTCTAAAGACAGGGGACGAGATTATGTCAGATACCGTTCGTTTAACAGAAGAATTTCGCGGCGGGCTTTTGGACCTGACGCATTACGGCTACATCAGCATTGTAGATGAAAAGGGTAAGGTCATCTACTCCGCAGGCGACCCGGAGGCCATGGTTTTCTACCGCTCCGCTTCGAAGCCCGTGCAGGCGCTGCCCGTTATCGCGCATCACCTCGACGAAAAATACGGTTTTACCGATGAAGAAACCGTGCTGTTCGCAGGCTCGCATCTCGGCGAAAGCTTCCACGTCAACGCTTTGAAATCCATCATGAAAAAGGCCGACTTAAATCCGGAAGACCTCATCATGAAGCCGACCGTGCCGGGCTCTACGGAAGCAAACGAAGAGCGCATCCGTCAGGGTCTGCCGAAGTCGAAGCTCTACCACAACTGCAGCGGCAAGCACGCGGCGCTCATGCTCACCCAGCGTGAAATGGGCGGCGACGTGAAGGATTACTGGAAGGTCGGCTCCGTCGGACAGAACGAAGTGCTGCGCACCATGAGCGTGCTCTCCGAGTACCCGGAAGAAAAGGTCGTCATCGGCATCGACGGCTGCGGCGTGCCGGTGTTCGCTTACCCGATGAAGAACATCGCGACGGCATATAAGAACCTCGCGTGCATCGATACCATTCAGGACGACGTTCTGCAGGACGCTGCCCGCCGCTTTGTCCCGCGTATTCATGAATATCCGCACATGATGCGCGGCACGGGCTACCTGTGCTCCCTCATCAACCATGATGCGAACATCATCGCAAAGGGCGGCGCGAACGGCGTGTACGGCATCGGCCTTAAAAAGGAGCGCATCGGCATCTCCTTCAAGATTAAGGACGGCACCGAGGCGGTCTGGCCGCTCATCATCCGCGAAATCTTCCGTCAGATCGGCTACTATAACGCCGATACCGATAAGATGCTCGTCTCGCTTAACAACGGCGTCACCGTCAACGACAACGACACGCCCGTCGGCGAAGTGAAGACCGTGTTTACGCTTGAAAAGCACTTTTAAAATTTAATTTTCATTCAGCATTTTAGATAAAGTCTCTGCATCGATTTGTCCCGGTGCGGAGGCTTTTCCTTTTGACGCAAACGTCATCACAGAGCCGAACGCCCCGCCGCGCACGCGCGTCACCTTGCCGAGCTCGCCCATGGAAATGCCGATGAGCGGCCCGCAGAACGCAGTGGATTCATTCATCGCCGCCAGCATCACCATCACATCGCGCTCATTCTGCGGCATCACGGCGATTTTCGGCAGGTCGGCATTTAACGCCATCATGCGCTTATAGCGGTCGGCGATTTCCTCGCGTGCAGGCGTTTTGGCAAAATCGTGGTTCGAGATAATAAGCTTCGTACCCATATCGTGCATAGCCTGAACGGTCGCCTTTGCAATGTCATCGTACTGCTCGCAAAGGAAAAGCTCTAAATCGACAAGCGGCGCACCCAAGGCGCTCAGCTGCGCGTTCATCGCAAAATAGTCCATGGGATCTATCGCTTTTTCGCCGCCCTCCGCTTTTGTGCGGAATGTGCACAGCACGGGCAACGGCGCAGCCGCTTTAAAAATCTCCGGCGCGGCCGTAAACATATCCTCGTCAAAATAATCGATGCGCCATTCGATAAGATCCGCCGGGGTGGTCTTGATCTCTTTTACGGCGTCTAAACCCGCTTCCGTTGTCTTCTCGCACACCGGCACACAAATTTTCATTCTGCCGCTGCCGAATACCAAATCATTTACAACTACCTGCCGCATAGCTTTCGCTCCCTTTTTGTCAACTTGTACACAGTATAGACAATTTAAGCACAAAAGTCAAAACAAAAAGTATTTATATCTTGTAACAGACTTCTAAATCTGCTATGATAATTTTGTAACCGAATGGACCCCTACGTATAAAGTGAAAGGAGTTGGCCTTATGACCCGTTTACAAACCCATTTATTCGCTTTTCTTTTGTGTTTTCTGCTGCTTTTCACCGCATGCCAAAGCGTATCGGCAGAATTGAGCGGCGTAGATGAACCGCAAAGCACCGCATCAGAACCGAGCGCGGCCGAGACCTCAACGCTCACTGCGCGCATTGTCGATATTTCGGGCAACCTGCTTTTGCTCGCCGGAGAAGACGACGGCGTATACCGCTGCGCAAAGCCGGAGGACGCGCCGAATGACCTCATCCCCGGCATGATGGTGGACGTCACCTACGGCGGATATATCAAAGCCATTTACCCGAGCGAGCCCGATAACGTGCAGAAAATCACCGTACGCGAAAATGAAACGGACGGGCGATGCGCGCTGTATTTATCCGTGCTGCAGGAATTATTCAACACGGACGAAATGCTGCAAAGCGACACCGAATATGTCTCCGTTGACCTGACCAAAACGCAGCTTACGAAAGGCGAGATACAGGCGATCGCATGGCGGTTTGGGGAGCTTACGGAGCGCTGCCCGCTCACGTTCACGTTTAAAGAGCTGCAAGACGAGGGCTACTTAGAAACGGACGAGCTTTTGTGGGAAGACGGCTGCTTATTTAAGATCACGGAGAAAAACGATGAAAACGGCACACTGACGTTTGACGCCGAAAAATGGCGTGCCGGGAACGGTGCCTCCTACTTTTTAGACTGCACCGCAAAGCAAAATAAAGACGGCACCTATGCCGATTTTGAGATCGGCGCATTTGCTGCCGCATAAAGTTATCATCAAAGAGGGAATCAACATGTTGAAAAGTCAGGAAGTTCGCAAGCTTGCGCCGGAAATGGACCCGCTGCGCATGGGCATGGGCTGGAAAGAGGAGGACCTCACAAAGCCGCAGATTTTAATTGAAAGCACCTACGGGCAGAGCCACCCCGGCTCCGCGCACCTTTTAAATTTGGCGCAGAAAGCAAGCCGGGGCGCATACGAAGCGGGCGGCAAGGGTGCGCTTTACTTTGCGACCGATATTTGCGACGGCATGGCACAGGGGCACGATGGCATCAATTATTCCCTGCCCTCGCGCGACATCATCGCCGACCTTGTGGAAATTCACGCCAACGCGACAACGTTTGACGGCGGCGTTTTCCTCGCAAGCTGCGATAAATCCGTGCCTGCGCTGCTCATGGCTATCGGCCGCATCAACATTCCGGCCGTGTTCGTGACGGGCGGTGTGATGGACGCGGGTCCCGACCTTTTAACTCTGGAGCAAATCGGCAAATACAGCGCCATGTATGAGCGCGGCGAGATTACCGAGGAGCAGTTCACGTATTACAAGCACCACGCGTGCCCCTCCTGCGGCGCATGCTCGTTCATGGGCACCGCGTCCACCATGCAGATTATGGCGGAATCGCTCGGCCTCATGCTGCCCGGCACGGCGCTGATGCCCGCCACCTGCGAAGATCTTTCCTTTGCGGCGGAGGAAGCCGGCAAAACCGCCGTGGCACTCGCGAAAAAGGGCGTGAAAGCGTCCGATATCGTCACGCTGAAATCGTTCGAAAACGCCATCATGGTACACGCGGCCATCTCCGGCTCCACAAACACGCTGATGCACCTGCCCGCCATCGCGCATGAGTTCGGCATTCCGCTCGACGCGGATACGTTCGACCGCATGCACCGCGGCGCGCATTATCTTTTGAATATCCGTCCCGCAGGCGAGTGGCCCGCGCAGTACTTCTATTATGCAGGCGGCGTACCGCGCATCATGGAGGAAATCAAAGACCACCTACATCTCGATGTAATGACCGTCACGGGTAAAACGCTCGGCGAAAATCTGGAAGATTTAAAGAAAAACGGCTTCTACGAGAAGTGTGATACCTATTTAAAGAAAACCGGTCTCAAGCGCACGGATATCATCCGCTCGTTCGATGATCCCATCGGCACGAACGGCGCCATTGCCATTCTGCGCGGCAACATCGCCCCGGACGGCGCGGTCGTAAAACACAGTGCCGTGCCGAAGGAGATGCACAAGGCGCTTCTGAAGGCGCGCCCGTTCAACTGCGAAGAAGATGCCATCCACGCCATTTTAACGCACCAAATTCAGCCGGGCGACGCCGTCATCATCCGCTATGAAGGCCCGCGCGGCAGCGGTATGCCGGAAATGTTCTACACCACCGAAGCCATTTCGAGCGACCCGGAGCTTTCTGCCAGCATTGCGCTGCTGACGGACGGTCGCTTCTCCGGCGCAAGCAAGGGTCCCGCCATCGGCCATATTTCGCCGGAAGCCGCACAGGGCGGTCCCATCGCTTTAATCGAAGAAAACGACCTTATCGAGATCGACATTCCGCAGCGTATTCTGCGCGTCGTCGGTATCAACGGCGAAAAATGCAGCGAGAAAGAAGTGCAGCGCGTGTTTAACGAGCGCCGCAAAGCGCTGCCACCGTTTAAGAGCCGCTACACGCACGGCGTTTTAAAGCGCTTCACGCAAACGGCACACTCCCCCATGCAAGGCGGTTACATGGACTAAACCGAATCCTAAAAGCCTGCGTTATGCAACTCTCATTTTGAGCCCCTGCACAACGCAGGCTTTTCTTTTTAAAAATTCACC